>Ga0335397_10007243_pt1 | contig 14171 bp, 12 predicted proteins | sample MAT04_FD_205740 | JGI IMG/M metagenome (GOLD analysis project Ga0335397, IMG submission 205740) | Freshwater microbial communities from Lake Fryxell liftoff mats and glacier meltwater in Antarctica - MAT-04 (spades assembly) (version 2) ...
CGCTGCCTTGAAAAAGCAGTTCCCGCTGGGAAATACCGCGCAGTACCAGTTCTTCGCCTTGCCAGCGGGCTTCTACCAAACCGGTGTCGGCAAAATTTGCCCACCGAGGATCGGCTGTAATGGGACTGGGCAAGCTAATGGCTACCTCTGTGCCTAATTCGCTGAGTTCTCCTTCATAGTTAGTTTCCGGGATCGCGGGCTGCAAAAACATTTCCCCGATCGGCAATTCAACGATCGTACCCGTCGCCGGAGTGTGCAACTGATAGCGGTTCCGCAACTCGTCTAAGTTAGCCAAGTCAGCCAAATAGGTAGGGGAACCATGCACCAAAATTACGTGCTGGGGACGCAAATTGTGGATGAGCTGGGTAGTCCCCGGGCCGTCGCAGTGTTCGGCTAGTAAATAAGTTTCGAGGCTTCTGACTCCTGATTCGGCCCAGTTGGGCAGCCAGTCCCGGAGCGGATATCCGGGTTTTTGAGGTGCGAGCAAAATCCAAGGATTTGTCCGATCGGCAACATACAAATTCAAATCAGCAATGCGGTCAGTAATCACAATACAAGGCGTAGAGCCCAATCCGGCGCGCCCTTCGGCAGACAGTCGGCGGACGCGGGGTTTCACCCTTTCGTCCCAAAACAAAGGTTGGTGCAGAGCAAAATTTTGGACAGCCGTGGGAAATTGGGGCAGCAGTTCCAGATAAGCGTCGCAGCCGTCGGCGACGGTGCCGTCTACCCAAATATCCAAGTCGCGGCCTGTGAAATAGTGGTGACTGCGGAGCAGCATCAGCAGTTCTTGACCCAAACCGAGGGCGGGCGCGGGCAGCAGTACCGAGTACCCGTCGGCGATCGCGCGATGGATGCGATCGGCTAATTGATTTTCCAGTTGTCGGCGGTGAGGGTGGCGCGCCGTGCCGTAACTGCCTTCCAAAATTAACACGTCCGGCTTCATGCCTCGGAGTTCTCCCAGCGGTAAGCCTTCCACCAAACGAGAATTGGACAGGAAAAAGTCGCCCGTGTAAACGAGGGTGTAGGTGCGGTGGGGGGCTGCATAGGTCAGCAGTACAGCGGCCGCTCCTGGCAAATGGCCCGACGGGAACAACTGCACGGTCAGTCCCGGCCGCAATTCGATCGACGACTGCCAGGGTAGTCCCTGACAGAACCGGGACTCTGGCTGCTGAGATTGTTCCGGCCAGTTGAGCGGTAGCAGTCGCGCTGTGACTTCGCTGGCGTAAATCGGCAAGTGCGGGAAAGACTGGTGAAGTGCTAGCAAACCTCTGGCGTGGTCGGAGTGGGCGTGGGTGCACACCACAAAATCGGCTGGGAGCGATCGATCTAGTTTCGCTGACAGGGGCGAGACATCCTCTACACCGCAGTCAAGTAAAATGCGGTGCGGCCCCATGCGGACTAGCAAACAGACCCCTTCCTGTGCGTGGCCTGCGCCGTAAGGTAAACAATCGAGATCCATCACTGGGTTTAGCCCCCTGTTTTACGCGCAACTTGCAGTATCGCAACATCTAAATTTTGGCTGCGACTGCATTCATTCTTCCATCGAGTTGAAATGTTTTTGATATGGAACGTGCTTTATAGCATCTCAAGTTACATTCGTTACATTTTATTGCATCTTGTAAAAGCAGCGAACTCGATCTCGTATTCTGAGTTTTAAACCTTTTTTGATAATTTGAGCCTGTTCAAAGCTAGTCTTTTTTATGAGAAGATTTTAATTCAGCAGCCCAAAGATGTTGACAAAACTTTACAAATCTTCATCTCTAGGGTTTTGAGGGCGGTGTATAGTCCAAAAAGGAAAACTTAGAGAACCAGACTCGTGCTAGCGAACTGCTGCTGTCAAGGCAGAGAGGGAGTTTATGAGTTCGATCGGTTTCTTTGTAAAAGTTTGATACATTTTTCTAAGCAAACCTTGTGGCTATCCAGGAGAGAGTTTAAATGGCTTTTGGCCCTGCATCTCAATTGGGCGTTGCCCTATTTGAAGACACAGACCCCGTTCAGTTGTGGCCCGGACGCTCGGATGAGGAAGCCGCAACCGTAATTCAAGCAGTGTACCGACAAGTTTTGGGCAATGCTTACGTAATGGAAAGCGAACGGCTTGCTGTTCCCGAATCGCAGCTCAAACGCGGTGAAATCAGCGTCCGCGAGTTCGTGCGCCAAGTAGCGAAATCGGAACTTTATCGATCGCGCTTTTTTGACGTTTGCCCGCGCTACCGCTATACAGAGCTGACTTTCAAGCACCTGTTAGGTAGAGCACCTGATGGCTACCAAGAAACGAAGCATCACAGTGGCATCCTCGATGCTGCTGGTTTTGAGGCTGATATCGATTCCTACATCGACAGCGACGAGTACCAGAATGCTTACGGCGAGGACATAGTACCGTATTACCGCGGCTACAAAACCCAAACGGGCAAGAACATGGTTGGTTTTACCTATATGTTCCAACTGCTACGCGGTGCTTCCAGCAGCGACTTCAAAGGCAGTTTGGCTGGCAAGAGCGCCAAATTGTACAAGCACGTGATTCAGGAAACTGCGCTGGCTATAATCGCTCCTTCGGGCGGTTCTGACGGCTGGTCGTTCCAAGACACGCCCAGCGGCGCTCGGACTCGTCACGGAGCTGGTGCTGGTGAAGAAGGCAAGGTCTACCGGATCGAAGTTACGGCTTATCGATCGAATGTGGTCAACCGCGTCTCTAAATTCCGTCGCAGCAACCAAGTCTATTTGGTACCTTTTGATAAATTATCGCAAGAGTACCAACGGATTCACCAAATGGGTGGCGTGATTGCTAGCATCACACCCGTGAGCTAGGAAACAGCAAAATGTCTGGGTAAGGTGCACATGGCGCACCCGAAGACTGTGTAAGGTGTGCAGTGCGCACCTTACAGTTATTGCGGATGCAATCTACTAAGGAATTAGACTCAGTAGAATAGCTGATTTTGAAAGGTTTTTATCAACAGAATAGGGACGGAGGAAAAGTAAAATGGTCAGTACAGCACCAGCAGTAAAATTCGGAATTGATGCTTTTTCGGGAGCTCCAGTTGAACTGTGGCCGACTAGCGGTTTGGAAGAGTTGCAAATCGCGATGCGCGCAGCCTACCGGCAGGTTATGGGCAACGCTCACGTGATGGAGAGCGAGCGTTTGACGAGTGCAGAATCTCAGTTGTGCGATCGTAGCATTTCCGTGCGCGACTTCGTGCGGGCTATGGCAAAATCTGAGATGTACCGCGCCCGTTTTTTTGAAACAGCTTCTCCTTATCGGTTTGTAGAACTTAATTTCAAACATTTGTTAGGTCGAGCTCCTCAAGATCAAGCCGAGATTTCGGAGCACGTTCGCCTCTACAATGAGCATGGTTACGAAGCAGAAATTGATTCTTATCTTGACAGCCAAGAATATCAAGAAAACTTCGGCGAAAATACCGTACCTTTCTACCGCGCTACTGTCAGCCAAGTCGGTCAAAAACAAGTCGGCTACAACCGAATGTTTGCTCTATTCCGCGGCCCTGCGGAAACTGACAATAATAAGGATGCTCAGCTAACTTACGCCGTGGCAACTAACAGCACCAGCAAGATTGTACCGCCGATGTCAGGAGGCCGTAGCGGTTATGCTGATGCCACTGAAAAGATGTTTAAGATTGTGGTGCAAGGTGCGAAGTACAACGGGCCTCGCCGTCGCAGCACTGTCGAATATATTGTTCCAGGTAACAGGATGACGCCGCAAATTCAGCGGATTAATCGCACGAGCGGCAGAATCGTCAGCATCACTGAAATTTGGTAATTGGGGAATTGGGCATCGGGCATCGGGCATCGGGCATTAGACATCTCCAGTAATTATGTAGGGTGCGCACTGCGCACCTTACCAGTACAAGTAGCGCGTCAAAAAACTTTTTGCGTAACTCCTGAATTACCAATTACCAATTACCAATTACCAACTACCAAATTGATTCAAAATTAAGGAGAAAATCAAATGTCTTTATGGGCTGTGGAATCGACACCGGTGGAACTGCGAGCAAATGCTACAGAAGATGATTTGCAAACAGTGATTCGGGCTGTTTACAAACAAGTCTTGGGTAACGCACACTTGATGGAGTGCGATCGACTAACCAGTGCTGAATCGCTATTGCGCAATGGCGATATCAGCGTTAAGGGTTTTGTGAACATCGTAGCAAAATCGAATTTATATCGATCGCTCTTTTTTGAGTCGAGCTCGGCGTATCGGTTTATCGAACTCAATTCTAAGCATTTCTTGGGCCGCGCGCCTGCCGATCAATCGGAAATTTCCCAGCACGTTATCACTTATAACGAGCAAGGATACGACACTGAAATTGACTCTTATCTCGATAGCAACGAGTACAATTCAAGTTTTGGCGAAAATACTGTTCCCTATGCCCGCAGCACTCGCAGCCAAGTTGGCAACAAAAATGTTGGTTTCAATCGGATGTTTGCTTTGTACCGCGGCGATGCTACTAGCGATGCCAGCAATAAGGCAAAGTTGATTACCGATGTAGCTGCTAATATGGGCACAAAAATCAAAGCTCCTGTTAGCGGTTCCGGTGCTTACAGCAATACTGGTAAGCGTTTTCGGATCTCGGCTGTCAAGGGTAGTGGCTCTCGGAGAAAGGTGAGCAATGTAACTTATGAAGTGGGTTACAGCCAGTTGTCTCAGAACATTCAGTATATCAATAAAAGCGGGGGGAAAATCCTCAGCATTACTGAGGTTGGTTAGATTCATTTGAAGGAAGAAGGAAGAAGGAAGAGGGAAGAAGGAAGAAGGAAGAAGGAAGAAGGTTTTACATTGTAAATTTTGATTCCAAATTCCCGATTCCCGATTCCCAATAGTGGTAAGGTGCGCATTGCGCACCCTACAAATACAGGTTCTGCTTAAGTCCTGTTTCAATTACCAATTACCAATTACCAATTACCAATTACCAATTACCAATTATCAGATGCAGTTAAGTGAATTTATCGATCGTTCAATTGGCAAATGGCGATCGCAACGCAGCGCTCACCATTTAGCATTCAGTCACTTTGAGGAAGTTCGTTCTAGAATTGACATTGTAGCGCTGAATGCCGACGATGCAGAAGTAGTTGAGCTTTGTCGATCGTACAATATCGATCCTGCTACTGCTGCTCATCCTTTTCGGATGAGTTGGGAGGGCGAGTCCGATTGGGACGAAAAAGAGGTACTAGAAGGCAGTTGCGTGCTCGTACCGGTACCAAATGTGGAAAATCCGGCTGAAGGGAAGTTGTTGCGCGATCGCGGGTATGCTGAGACAGTGCCTGCCGTTGGCCGCTACGAGTTGACAGAGGACGGAACTTTTATTTTAATTACAGAGTACGATCGAGCCGCAGCAGAAGAGCGCATCTGGTTCGGTACTCCCAATTTGCGCTTCCGCGTATCGCTAATCAAAACAAGCGACGGCGCAGGCGTTACCACAGCTTCTTTTTCATCAGAAATCCGCTGTTTGTCCGCTAATTAGTCATCAGTCATCAGTCATTAGTCATTAGTCATTAGTCATTAGTCATTAGTCATTAGTCATTAGTCATTAGTCATTAGTCATTAGTCATTAGTCATTAGTCATTAGTCATTAGTCATTAGCGCTGTCCCCGATCGCGAACGTTATCAGTCATCAGTCATTGGATGAGAAGCGGCTAATGAAAAAATGCTGACAATTACCAATTACCAATTACTAATGACCAATTACCAATTACCAATTACCAATTATCAATTACCAATTATCAATTACCAATTACCAATCACCAATTACAAATTACCCAATGACAAGTGAACTTATCGCCCTAGCTAGCTTGATGGCCGGGCATTTCAGCAACCAAAAGCAATCAATTGCAAATCCGCAAAGTTACGCTCACATTCGAGTTTTGTTTCGGCCTTTACCCTTTGAGTTTTTTGGCGGAATCGGTTTTTATTCCGAACAAGTTTATGACTACGACGTGTGGAATCCTTACCGTCAAGGCATTCATAGACTTGTCGAACAAGAAAATCAAATTTATATAGAAAATTACGGCCTCAAAGATGGTATGCTTTATGCAGGTGCAGGACGAGAATTAGATATTTTGATGACGATTACCCCGGATAGTATTGAACGCCGCTATAACTGTTCGATGGTATTTAAGAGAGATGGCGAAATGTTTCGAGGAAGCGTAGAACCAGGGCAGAAATGTTTGATTAATCGCAAGGGATGCGAGACTTATTTAGTCAGTGATGTGGAATTAACAGAGCATACTTGGGCAAGTTTAGACCGAGGGATGGATGTGAATACTGGCGAGCAGGTTTGGGGTTCGACTGACGGGCCTTTGCTGTTTGATAAAGTCGAAAGTTTTGCTAGCGAAGTGCCTGCCGTCACATGAGTAATATGAGGAAAGTTGAATGTTTAAGATATTATGTTGCCGCCAGTAGCTAGAAAAAAAATGGAGTGCTGGATTCGGAGCCGGCATTTGATTTGTTCGGGAAATTTTTTTATATTTGAAACTCTGGAATATCCTACTATTGAGAGTTTTGGAGAGTGCATTGAGAGTTTGGGAGGAACTTTTATTTGCGTTCATCCGATTAATAAGGTTTGGATTGGGAATCACCGAAAAGTTATTCTGTATCAAGCTAAGGGGAGTTTGCACGTTCCTCAGAACGAACTCAAGCAATACTGGATTAAATACGGTAGTTTTTATACTAGGTTTGATGAACGCTGTTAAATAAAAATCGGCGGTTGAAATTGGATAATTTTTGGGCTTGTTTTCTCAAATATGATGTAATACCAATTTCATAAAGTAGCGCTAGATATTACCCCCCCAACCCCCCCCGAACTCGCGGGGTGGCTCAGACTTCATCTATAGCATATTTTTAGAAAAATGGTATAAGGTGCGTCGCCCTGAGATTGTTAATTGGATGTACGGATTTTTAAGGGCGACGCACTCTACAAATACTACAAATCTTGGAATATGTAAGAATTATTCAGTCGGACATGATAGGGCTGATGACTAATGAGTGATGAGTTGTTGCTGTTGAATGATTTGCTGCAAATCTGCTGGTGCGACGCAGCGGCGTTCTGAACTGTAAGTCATGAGATTGATTCCGTTCATCATGCGTACTGTGCTGACGCGCACCCGGAAATCGTCAGTGATAAACCAGCAGCGTTCTTGACCTTGGTTTTTTTCATATTCGGTGTCGATTGTCAATACTCCATCGGTTGCAAAATTGTATCTCCCGATAACTGGTATTCCTTCTACATAGCCTTGGTTGCGGAGGAATTTTCCTGATTGGGGATTGTTTTGATCGGGAATATCTACTAGAATGGCTGCGTAATTTGGGTTTGGTTCTTTGTCTTTTTCGTCGAGGGTTGTCTGCCACATGAATATAGCTCCACCGACGGCTAGTGCTGGATTTACTGCTTGCTTTTCGCAAATTTCTTGGATTTTGGGGTGGTCTTTTTCCATGATTTGAATGATGAGATTTGATTCGCCTGACTCGTCTGCTGCTGCGTCGAAGTGATGGACTGAACGCTGCGAAAACCAGGTTCCTTCGCTTTTGCGAAAGAAGTCCATCATTGTCATCGGCGGTTTGATTTTCATGGGGTTTGTGACCTCTGCTGATTTTTTGGCAATTCGGTTTTCTAGATTTTACTAAATTTGAGAATGTTTGATTGTAAAGTTTAGTAATTCCAGCAGCCTAAAAGAAGACAACTGCTGGCTTTTGCTTCTAACCGACATTCGGTAAATCATTCGCAATCGAAAATTGAAAATCAAAAATCGAAAATGGCGTGAGGGATGTCGGGAGGGGTTCTGGTCAAGGTATAATCAGTTGGATTGAGGTATTTTTTTTAAAGAAATGGTTAATTTAACGATCGATCGCACAAATTTCGATTGGGAGAGTTTACAGGCTGCTGTGAAGTCGGGACAGAGTTTGGCGGGAGTTGATTTGAGCGGGGTTGATTTGTACGATCGCGATTTGAGCGGTGCTAAGCTTAACGGTGCTAACCTCGCGGGTGCTAGTTTGATTGGTGTTAACCTGTGCGGTGCTGATTTGAGCGGTGCTAATCTGGTTGAAGCGGATTTGCGTGGTGCTAATTTGCAAGGGGCGATTTTGCAGTCGGCTGCTTTACAAAACAGTTGTTTGTGTAGGGCTTCTTTGCAGAATGCTAATTTTAGCGAGGCTGATTTGAGCGGCTCGAAATTGCAAGTTGCTGTCTACGATTCGCTGACAATTTGGCCGTCGGGTTTTAGATTCAAAAATTGCGGCGCTGTGGGGCCTGGAGCTATTTTGACTGGGGCTTTTTTGAATACGGCTAATTTGCGGTTTGTGGATTTGAGGGGTGCTAATTTGTTGGGCGCTTATTTGAGCGGGGCTGATTTGACTGGTGCTAATCTGCAAGGTGTGGGTTTGAGCGGTGCTAATTTGCGTAGGGCTTTTTTGACTGGTGCTTGCTTGCGGGATGCGCGGTTAAATGGTGCGGAATTGCAGGGTGTTGATTTTCGATCTGCTGATTTGACTAATGCTAGTTTCGATCATGTTACTAGCATTGAAGGTGCGGATTTTACTGGGGTTCGGGGACTAGATGAGGGGGTGAGGGCGATGCTTTGTCACCGGAGTTCGGCGGAGTTGGATAGTTGGAATTCTTATAGTAGAACTACTACTCGCGAAAGTTTGAATTGCGAGGGTGTTTGATTGTTTGGTATTTTTTTGAGAATAGTAGCCGATCGCAATTAACGCTCAAATCAGGCTCGATCGCCAAAACTCGGTTTTCTTAATAAAAAATCGGGTTTTTTTGATTTGGCATTAATCGCAAAATTTGGTAGCGCTGGCCGCCAATGATACTCGCAATTGAGATAATGCTCGACGAGCAATCGCTGTCGGCGACAAAATTTATGTAGACCAAAAACTTGACATCGGCGGGTCATCGAAAGTAAAAATAAATAACAGCAATAATAATAATGAGGCTTGATGTTTGATTCGCGCATGGGCGATCGGCAAGTATGGCATTGATAAGTTGCTATCCCCATACAACAATTTTGGCTAAAATACATCCGGTAAAATACGGAGACTCTATGATTTTTTGGCAATCTAAAATCTAAAATCTAAAATCTAAAATGGCAACAGCTATTCTCGACCTAGAAATCTCCCAACTCCCGCCCGAAATTACGGTTGAGGAGCGTTACAGCAAAGCCTTGGTTTTAATTAGACTGCACGGAAAACCGATCGCCCAAGCTCAACTTTCGGTAGTCGGAGGTCGCATTGAGGGAGATCAATTGCGGGAAACTTTGATGGATGCTGCTGGTGACAACTTGTGGAAAAATTGGCTCTACGAAGCCCTGGAATGGGACGAACGCGGGCCGGTGGAGGCAATGCCGATCGCCACTGTAGCGGTTTGCACGCGCGATCGCCCGGAAGATTTGCAGCGCTGTCTGGAAGCGCTGATGCTGCTCCCAGATGATGGTCAGGAATACTTAGTAATTGATAACTGTCCGGCGACAGAGGCTACTAGCGAACTTGTCAAAAATTACCCAAAATTCCGCTATGTGCGCGAAGACTTACCGGGTTCGAGCGCTGCCCGCAACCGAGCTTTACGCGAAGCTAAACACGAATTCGTAGCCTTTACAGATGACGATGCAGTACCCGATCCCAACTGGCTGCGATCGCTCTTGCAAAATTTCACAGATCCGCGAGTGATGTGCGTTACGGGGCTGGTAATGCCCTTGGAACTGGAAACCGAAGCGCAAGAATGGTTCGAGCGCTACAGCCCCCACGGGCGGGGCTTCGAGCGCCGAGTTTTTGACGGGGCGCACTGCAACCCACTGATTGTGCATCTGGTGGGAGTTTCGGCGAGTCTGGCTTTGCGGAAAAGCTCGATCGACTTTATCGGGCTGTTTGACGAAGCTTTGGGGGCGGGAACTCCGACTGTGGGAGGGGAAGACAGCGAATTGTTTGCTCGTATTTTGCGATCGGGCTACCGCATCGTCTACGAGCCGAGAGCTTTGAGCTGGCACCGCCACCGGCGCACTTGGGAAGAATTGCAAAAAACGCTGCACGGCTACGGCATCGGAGTCTATGCTTTTTGGACGCGGATGTTTGTTATCAACAGAGAATTTAGCGTGATCCTGTTTGCTTGGTGGTGGCTGCGGTACAAACAAATTCCTGAACTAATTGCTTCCTTGCGAAAGCAACCGGATGCTATCCCTAGTGATTTGCTTTTGGCTCAATTGCGGGGCTGCATTAGCGGCCCGATGGCTTATTTTGCGTCTCGGAAGCAGTTACAAGCAGTTAAGGAAGGAGTCAGCAGTCAGCAGTAATTAGTCAGTAGTCATTAGTCATTAGTCATTAGTCATTAGGAACGAAAATTTAATTAAATATCAGTCACACTCCTCTCCTGAACCGACTAGGTAAACAGAGGCAGAGCCTCTGGATCTGCATTACCAGGCAGAGCGAAAGTAACGAGCAATTACCGATTACAAATTACAAATTACAAATTACAAATCTTCTAATATGAATAGAGAAAATCCAACTGTTAGCGTAATTATTCCCAGTCACAATCGAAGTGGTTCGCTGCGGCGCGCTCTTGATGCTTTGCACTTGCAGACTTATCCGATCGACCTTATGGAAGTTATCGTAGTCGCAGATAGCTGCATTGACGATACTTTGGCAATGCTACAAGACTACAAAGCTCCGTTTAAACTGCACGCGATTGAGGTAACTTGCCGCAGTGCTTCCATCGCCCGCAATACGGGAGCGGCTTCGGCTACCGGGCAATTGCTGCTGTTTCTGGATGACGATATCGAACCGCTGCCGCCTTTGGTGGAAAGCCACGTTTCGACTCATCGAGAGCGTCCGGGTTCTGCTGTCATGGGCCCCTATCCGCCTAAGTTGCAGGGAGCAACTAGGTTTTTTGATGTGGAAGTGCGATCGTGGTGGGAAGACAAATTTTATCAGATGAGCCAGCCTGCTCACCGATTTACTTATCAAGATTTGCTCAGCGGCAACCTTTCTCTGGATGCAGAATTATTTGCTCGTCTCGATGGCTTCGATTCGGCTTTCGGGAATTGTGGTGGGGAAGATTATGAGTTTGGGATACGATTGTTGAAAGCTGATGTACCTTTTGCTATAGCGGCGGAGGCTGTTGGCTATCATTATGAACACGAAACTAATAATCTAGATCGCTCTTTTCGCCGCTGTCGTCAGGAAGGGCGATCGGATATTTTGATCGGTCAGAGACACCCGGAACTCAGACCAACACTGCACGTAAAGGACTATGAAATTCCTTACTCGCTGGCAGATAAAATTCTGGTGACGGTGGCGTTTTTCTGGCCGGCTGCTGTGGATTGGCTGGCCTTGGGAATGAGGAAATCGCTGGATTTGCTGGAAAGTTTGCGGATGCGGGGAACTTGGCGCTGGTTGCGGGCAAAGTTGCGCGGTTATTGGTATTTGCGGGGTGTGATTGATGAGCTGAAAACTCGATCGGCAATTTCTAGTTTTATGCAAGGAGGCCCGGCCCGCGCCGATTTGGCTGGACATGAAATTGAGATCGATTTGCAGCAAGGTTGGGAAGCGGCAGAACGGCTGATCGATGCGGAACGGCCCGCTGGAGTTTACCTGTATTACGGCAAACTAACAGTCGGTTACATTTTTCCGCAAGCGGGCGCGGAACCGCTGCGGGGCGCTCACTTGCGATCGATTCTGGCGCGGCAGTTTGCTGAACCACTCGCTAGGGCGATCGGGATTAATGGTATGCCTAAAAATATCGCCACGACAGCAGAAGTGCCTTTGATTTTTGTGAAAAATTAGGGGGATTAATAACTAAATTGGCTAATTTGAACTCTCTACTCTAACTTCACAACTGGGAAAATTGGAAAATTGGAAAATTGGCACTCAAAACTGAAGGCTAAATATTCAAAAATTTTCTTTTTTTCAATGTACTGAATTTATTGCATAAATCTTTGATTGAGAGGTAAACCGCTGATAGAAAGCAGAGCGACGCAGATCCACCCAGATAATTTCAAGAGGATTTGCGGCTCGTGCAAGAAGTCTACTATTTTGAGGAGCAATTGATGGCAAAACAACTAAGGGCAATTGATTCGAGCGAACAGATTAATCTGATTCGGACAATGGCACAATCTGCAAATCTTGGCATTTTAGTTATCGACCGCAAACGGCATCTGGGCTGGGTTAGTGAATTGAGGCTGGTAGTAGCAGGAGGTGTGCGATGAAGCATCTGGGAAGGCTGGTTGATGGGCGCACAATTACTCATTTTTTCGATTTGCTGCGGGAATTGGTCAGTCGCGAGCTCAAATTGCTTTACAAGCGATCGACTCTGGGGATTGCTTGGACTTTGATCAATCCGCTGTTGCAGTTGGCTGTTTTTTCCTTTGTATTTCGATCGGTAATTCCGATGAATATTGCGAAGTTTTCTTCCTTTGCTTTCAGCGGTTTGTTAGTCTGGAGTTGGTCTCAAACCGCATTATTTCAAGCAACGGGATTGATTACCAACAATAAAGCGCTAATCAGACAGCCGAATTTCCCCACGGCAATTTTGCCGGTAGTCACGACAATGACGGGGCTAATTCACTTTATGTTAGCTTTGCCGGTGTTAATTCTCTTTCTGGCAATTGATGGCGTTCAGCCGAGTTTAGTGCTGTTGGTGTTGCCGTTGCTGATGCTTATTCAGTTTATTTTGACAGTCAGTTTGGCTTATCCCCTCGCCGCTTTGAATGTCACTTTTCGCGATACTCAGTATACTTTGGGCGTAGTTTTGCAGATGGTTTTTTACCTGACTCCGATTTTCTACGACATCAGTAGCGTCCCGAAACAGTTTCAGCCTTTTTATCAGTTAAATCCAATGGTGCCGCTGCTGGGAGCTTACCGCGCCATACTGCTAAAAGGTACGCAGCCGGATTGGCTGGCGCTGTTAATTCTTAGTTTGGTTGTGGCTGCTCTTTTGCCGATAGGACTCGGAATTTTTAGAAGGCAAAGCACTACTTTTGTGGAGGAATTATAAATGCGTCAAGCTATTGTTGTCAAGGGTTTGGGGAAACGTTTCAACCGCTACTCTGCCGATCGACCTTATACGATTATGGCGGCCGCTTTGTCTGGTTTGAAGAACCTGAAACCGCAGGCTACTTTTTGGGCGCTACGGGATATTAATTTCACTGTTGCTCCGGGGGAAATGCTGGGAATTCTTGGCCATAATGGCGCGGGGAAATCGACGCTGCTGCAACTTGTAGGCGGGATCGGCCACGCTGAAGAAGGCACCATTGAAATTAATGGCAGAATTGGCGGTTTGTTGGATTTGGGTGCGGGTTTTCACTCGGATTTAACTGGCAGAGAAAATGTGTTTGTGGGTGCGGTGGTAGCCGGTTTGACTCGCCGGGAAACGGCGCGCAGGTTTGATGATATTGTTGCATTTGCCGAATTGCAAAAGTTTATTGATAACCCGATGCGGACTTACAGTACGGGGATGCAAATGCGGCTGGCTTTTTCTGTGGCGGTACACACCGATCCAGATGTGCTGTTAGTTGATGAACATTTGTCGGTTGGTGATGTGGCTTTTCAAGCTAAATGTTTGAACAGAATCACGGAGTTTAAGAATCAAGGATGTGCGATTGTTTTGATTTCTCACAACGCAACGCAAATTGAGAAAATGTGCGATCGGGCTTTGTGGCTGAAAGCTGGTCAAATCGTGGGTTACGGGGAAACGGAAGTGATAGTCGGTCAGTATTTGTCGTCCATGCGATCGGAAACTCAAAAGCCCGCTCCCATGCGTCATCCTGAATTTACAAGTAAGGGTTCGCAACAGCGAATTAATGATAATCGCTTCGGTTCTTTGGAAGTAGAAATTACTGAAGTAAAAGTGTTACCTGCTGAGGAAATTAACAGCGGCGATCCTATTACTATAGAAATTAGTTACACGGCTCCCCAATCGATTGACGCTGCTATTTTTGGGGTGACAATCAGTCGGGAAGACGGTCAAATTTGTTTTGAGACTAATACTAATCAAATGGGGCGCTTGATTCCGCTGGCTGCAGGTAAAGGCACAATCCGGCTGCACGCAGACAGGCTGGATTTAGGAAACGGTCAATATTACGTCAATGCAGGGGTTTACGAGAAGAGTTTGGCCTATGCTTACGACTATCACTGGCACCTTTATCCGCTGTACGTGCGATCGACTGTACAGCAA
>Ga0335397_10007244_pt1 | contig 14169 bp, 10 predicted proteins | sample MAT04_FD_205740 | JGI IMG/M metagenome (GOLD analysis project Ga0335397, IMG submission 205740) | Freshwater microbial communities from Lake Fryxell liftoff mats and glacier meltwater in Antarctica - MAT-04 (spades assembly) (version 2) ...
GCAAAGCCGCGCGCAGCGCAAAGCCGCGCGCAGCGCACAAACCGCGTGCAGCGCAAAGCCGCGCGCAGCGCAAAAGCCGAGCGCAGCGACTACGGAGTAATCGTGAACGGCGCGCTCGTGGCCGTGCCGGCGTTGCGGACGTCGACGCGGAACGTGTTGGTGCCCGGCTGGCGCGGCAGCGCGACGGTCAGCGCCGTGGCGGTGGAGTTCATCACGCGCGCGGGGAACGTACCGAAGAAGACGCGGTTCTGGTTGTTGCGCAGCGCGAAGCCGTAGCCGCGGAGGATGATGGTGCAGCCGGGGCGCGTGCAGACGGGCTCGACGCCGGTGATGCCGACGCCCGTCGGTGGGTTGGTGACGGTGAAGATTCCGCTCGCAGGGGTCACGCGGCCGTCGGCGGTGCGGACGCTGATCGCGCCGGTCGTCGCGCCGGTCGGGACGGTGACGGAGATCGAGGTCGCGCTCTGCGCGGTCGGGGTGGCGACGGTGCCGTTGAAGAGGACGACGCTGCCGGGCAGGAAGCCGTCGCCGCGGATCGCGACGGCGGTGCCGGGGTAGCCACTCTGCGGCGTGAAGGACGACACGGCGAGGAGCGCGTCGACGACGAGATCCCTCGCGGCGAGCGCGCTGCCCTGCATGCGAACGAGGACGCTGACGCGGCCGCTCGCGACGCCTACGGGCACCTTGGCGGTGAGCTGCGTGTCGCTGAGCGTGAGCAGCTGCAGCGGACGGCCGTTGATGCTGACCTCGACGAGCGACGGAACCGTGCCGAAGCCGGTGCCGGTGACGGTGACGTCCTGCGTGACGGTGAGGCGCGCCGGCGCGAAGCCGGTGATCGTCGGCGGGCGCGTGACGACGAACGCGGCGACCGCGCGCGCGGCGCCGTTGTTGGCGACTGTCACCTCGAACAGGCCGCTCTGCGCGGCCATCGGGACGCGCACGCTGAGTTCGGTGGCGGTCGCGGCGGTGACCTCGCAGCGCGTTCCTTGCAGCGTGACGACGTCGTCGCTCAGCACCGTCGAGAAGCCGGCGCCGGTGATGCGCACGAGGGTGCCCGTCGGGCCGGAGCGCGGCTGAAAGTCGCTGACGGCGACGAGCGCGAGGCGGGTGAACTCTTGCGCCGACTGCGCTGGACCGAGGCCCGCCACGTTGACGTTGAAGCGGCCGCGCAGCGGCGCGCCAGCTGGGACCTCGACGGTGATCGCGGTCGGTGTCACCGCACGCACTGTCGCGGGCTGCGCGACGCCGGTCGCGGTGCCGACCGCTGGCGCGCCGAAGCGCACGTCGACGGCGCGGACGTCGGTGCCGAAGTTCGTGCCGCGGATCGTGATCTGCCGGCCAGGCGGCGCGGCGAGCGGCTCGATGCCGGTGATCGTCGGCGGGTACTGGATGACGAACGGCGCGGGTGTCTGCGTGCGTCCGCCATTGCGCACGTCGACGAGCAGCGGTCCGGTCGCGGCGTTGGCGGGGATGACGACGCTGAGCTGCGTCGGCGTCGACCGCTCGACGCGCACCGGCACGTTGTTGATGAAGACGCGGTTCTGCGAGTTGGTCGCCGAGAAGCCCGTGCCGGTGATGACGACGCGCGTCGTCGGCGGGCCGAGGCGCGGCTGAAAATCGACGACACCGGTGCCTGTGGTCACCGTGAACGGCTGCGCGCTGAGCGCCTCTCCCGCGCCGGCGACGCGCACCTTGAACGGCCCGGTCACCGCGCCATCGGGGATGGTCACGCGCAGATCGAACGGCGTGGCGGTGCGCACGACGACGGGGCGATCCGCGAGCGTGACGACGTTGTCGGTGAGGCGCGGCGAGAAATTCTGTCCGCGGATCACCACCTCGAGGCCAGGTGCGCCGGTGGCGGGCTCGACGCGCTCGATCACCGGCGCAGCAGCGGCGGCGGTGATGCGGAACAGCGGATTCGTCGTCGATCCACCGACAGCATTGCGCACCGAGATCGGACCGGTGGTCGCGTTCGGCGGGATGGTGAAGGACCAGCGGTTCGGCGTTCGCGCGGTGATCGTGCACGGCAGCGCGCCGATGAAGATCTGCGTCTGCGCGTCCATCGCACGCCCAATCAGCGTGACCGAGGTGCCCGGCGGTCCGGAGGTCGGCTCGATGCGCTCGATGACGGGGACGGACTGCGCGGAGGCCTGCGTGTGCGACACGAGCGCAGCGAGCGAGAGCACGGCCGCGAGTGCGGCGAACGACGTGCGGACTAGGGTCTTCGTCATGGGATTCCCGTGCTGAGGAGCGTCCGGAGTGGACAGCCGCGGAGGGTAAGGCGATGTGCGCGGCGGAGCGTGGCGATCGATGACCGACACGTCAACCCCGGCGCGCGCTGAGACGGGACAGGAGCGCGGCACATTCAGCCTGACGCGACGCGTCGGCGCGCTCCAAGCGCGCCAATGCTATCTGACCGCGCGATGAGCGAACCCACCCTCCCCGAGCAGGCGACTCCTGGTGCCCGTCCCGTGCGGGCTGCGCGCGGCACGACGCTGCGCTGCCGCGGCTGGCAACAAGAAGCCGCGCTGCGGATGCTGATGAACAACCTCGATCCAGAGGTGGCCGAGCGCCCCGACGATCTCGTCGTCTACGGCGGCACTGGCAAAGCGGCGCGCTCGTGGGCGGCGTTCGACGTGATCGTGCGCGAGCTCGAGCGGCTCGGCGACGACGAAACGCTGCTGATCCAGTCGGGCAAGGCCGTCGGCAAGTTCCGCACGCACGCCGATGCGCCGCGCGTGCTGCTCGCGAACTCGCTGATCGTCCCGCACTGGGCGACGTGGGACGAATTCCGTCGGCTCGAGGCCGCGGGCCTGACGATGTACGGGCAGATGACGGCGGGCTCGTGGATCTACATCGGGACGCAGGGGATCCTGCAGGGCACGTACGAGACGTTCGTCGAAGCGGGCCGTCAGCACTTCGCGAGTGACGGCGTCTCCGGGCCCAAGAACTGGGCGGGGCGCTGGATTCTCTCGGCCGGTCTCGGCGGCATGGGCGGCGCACAGCCGCTCGCCGCGACGATGGCGGGCGCCGCGTTTCTCGGCGTCGAGATCGATCCACAGCGCGCGCAGCGACGGCTCGAGACGCGCTACGTCGATCGACTGACGAGCTCGCTCGACGAGGCACTCGGCTTCATCCGCGAGGCTTGCAGCGCGCGCACGGCGGTGTCGATCGCGCTGGTCGGCAACGCCGCGCAGATCTATCCGGAGCTGGTGCGACGCGGGGTGACGCCCGACTTCGTCACCGAGCAGACCAGCGCGCACGATCCGCTCAACGGCTATGTGCCGCCCGACACGACGCTGGCGAGCGCCGCGGCGATGCGCATGCAGAGCCCGGAAGAATACGTGCGCCGCTCACGCGAGGGCATGGCGGCCGAGGTCGACGCGATGCTCGAGATGGTGCGCCGCGGCGCGTACGCGTGCGACTACGGCAACAACATCCGTGAAGAGGCCAAGCGCGCCGGCGTGACCCGCGCGTTCGACATCCCGGGCTTCGTGCCGGCCTACGTGCGGCCGCTCTTCTGTGAGGGAAAAGGCCCGTTCCGCTGGGTCGCGCTCTCCGGCGATCCGGAGGATATCCGCGTCACCGATGCCGCGATCAAAGAGCTCTTCCCGGAGGATCTCGCGCTGCATCGCTGGATCGATCTCGCGCAGGAGCGCGTCGCGTACCAAGGCTTGCCGGCGCGGATCTGCTGGCTCGGCTACGGAGCGCGCGCGAAGGCGGGCCTGCGCTTCAACGAGCTGGTGCGCGACGGCAAGGTGAAGGCGCCGATCGTCATCGGCCGCGATCATCTCGACTGCGGCTCGGTCGCGAGCCCGAACCGCGAGACCGAAGGCATGCAAGACGGCTCGGACGCGATCGCCGACTGGCCGATCCTGAACGCGATGCTCAACGTCGCGAACGGCGCGACCTGGGTCAGCGTCCACCACGGCGGCGGCGTCGGCATCGGCTACTCGATTCACGCGGGCGTCGTCATCGTCGCCGACGGAACGCCGGCCGCCGCGAGCCGCCTCGAGCGCGTGCTCACCGGCGATCCCGGGATGGGCGTGATTCGCCACGCGGACGCGGGCTACGAGATCGCGATCGAGACCGCCGCGACCAAGGGCGTACACGTGCCGCATCGGGCAACCTGAGCGCGATGGACGTCGATCTCCTGATCCGCGGCGCGCGCGTCGTGACCTGCGCGGGACCTGCGACGGGCGCGCCGCGCGAGCGACTCGCGATGATCGATCGCGGCGCCGTCGCGATGCACGCGGATCGCATCGCGTGGGTCGGGCAAGACAGCGATGCGGGCGCGCTGGTTAGGTCCGCGAAGCGCACCATCGACGCGCGCGATCATGTGCTCTTGCCCGGGCTCGTCGATCCGCACACCCACTTGGTGTTCGCTGGGAGTCGCGTCGACGACCTCGCGCGCAAGCTCGCCGGCGACAGCTATCAGTCGATCGCGGCGGCTGGCGGCGGCATCGCCTCGACGGTGCGGGCGACGCGCGCTGCGAGCGACGAGACGCTTTACGCGCTCAGCCGCGCGCGTGCGCTGCAGATGCGCGCCGGCGGCACCACCAGCGCCGAGGTGAAAAGCGGCTATGGGCTCAGCGTCGCGCACGAGCTGAGCCAGCTCGGCGTTGGACGACGCCTCGCGCGCGACGGCGTGCTGCACACCACGACCACGCTGCTTGGCGCACACGCGATTCCGGCGGAGCGGCGCGACGATCGCGCGGGCTATCTGCGCGAGGTGTGCCTCGAGATGATCCCGCGCGCCGCCGCAGCACAGCTCGCGGACGCGGTCGACGTCTACTGCGATGAAGGCGCGTTCACGCTCGCGGAGACACGCCAGGTGCTCGAGGCCGCGCGCGCGGCGGGCCTCGCGGTGCGCGCGCATGTTGGGCAGTTCCGCGATCTCGGCGGCGCGCAGCTCTGCGCGGAGCTCGGCGCCCTCTCCGCCGATCACCTGGAAGAGGTGAGCGACGCTGGGCTCGACGCGCTCGCGCGCGCCGGCACGGTGGCGGTGCTGCTGCCCGGCGCGTGGCGCACGCTGCGTCAGACGCCGCCCGATGCAGCGCGCTTCCGCGCACACGGCGTGCGCATCGCCGTCGGCACCGACTGCAATCCGGGCACGAGCGCGATGACGGATCTCGGCCTCGCGGCGGCGCTCGCGGTGCGCGACGCTGGCCTCGCGCTCGACGAGGCGGTGCTCGCGGTGACGTGCGACGCGGCGCGCGCCGCGGGCCTGCGCGACGCCGGGCAGATCGCGGCAGGAGCGCGCGCCGATCTGGCGATGTTCGCCGGCGACGATCCGCGCATCCTCGGCTACGCGCTCGGCGGCCTGCGCGCTGCGCTCGTCGTGCTCGCTGGGAACATCGTCGTCGAGAGTGCCCCCGACGCGTCGGTCGTCTGGTAAGTTGCGGCCGCCGAATGGAAGCGGACACCACCTACGACCTCGACGCCGCCTACGGGCTCTACCTCGAGCGCTTCACCGAGCGCTTTGGCGAGAAGCCGACCGGCGCGTTCGTGAAGCTCGACAAGCACATGGTGACGAAGCTCGCGCGCGGTGAATTCTCTGCGAGGCTCGCCGAATATCTGCGCATGCACGAGGCCTGCAAGCAGATGCTCAGCTCGGGCACGACCATCAGCGACAACATCGTGATCGACTTCGGCGAAGCGGCCGCGTGGGTCTGCGTGCAGGCGCCGGACCTGCTCGGCATGTTCCGCGGCGAGCTCGGCGATCCCGACGCCACGGCGCCGCTGATGCGTCAGACGACGCGCGGTCGCCCTCGCTGACTCCCGCTCTCGAAGAGGCCCAATGAACATCGTCGCTCGCTATCTCCTCGCGCTCGTGCCGCTCCTCTCGACGATGTTGTGCTGCCCGCTGTCGAGCCCTGGCGGCAGCGCCCCTCTCAAGATTGATCACTTCTTTTGAGCCTCATTCGTTGCGCTCCCGCGCAGGGAACCTCCCCCAGCCCCTCGTTCGAGGGGGGCTTTCCGATGACGTCGGTAGGAGTCGCGTGCACTCGAAGCGCGGCGCTGAGAGGCACCCCCAACCCCCTTGGAAAGGGGGCTTTCGGAAGGTAGCTGCGAGGCGGGAGTGGGCGGGGATCGTGCTCACCGATGTTGCCGGCGGCGTCCGAAAAAACCCACCTCTTACCCGACCCAGACAATCCGCAGGACCTCGCTCACCGCGCTTGCGACGTGCAGTCAGCTACACAACGACGCTCGAACATCCTCCCCCGAAAGGACTTACTAGACTTACTTACGAAAACACCCCTCCCCCTTCGAGCGCCCCTCCACCACTGGATCCCGTGACGCGTTCCGCGCCGCGCGCTCACCAAGAGCGCGGCAGGCCGGTCGTGTCGACGTGCGCGAGCGCGTAGCGAATCAGCGCGCTGCGGCTCATCTTGCGGTGTCCGCGCGTCTTGAGATCGCGCACCTGCGCGTCGAGCGCCGCGAGATCTTCACGATACATCGAGATGCAGATGACCTCGTAGGGCAGCTCGGACTTCGGCACTGCTTTCGCCGGTCCCTTGGCGCGCCGCTTCGGGGTCCGCGCTGCGGTCGGCAGGATCTCCGCTACGGACGGCGGCTCGCTGCGGAAGAACGTCTCGCGCAGGACCTCGCGCACTTCGTCGCCGTCGAACAAGGAGTGCGCGGCGCCGGCGCCGCTTCGATCGTGAGTCGTCATGACATTCTCCTCTGGGAAATGACCGTCGCGCTCAGCCGGCGGCACGCAGCTCCGCAGTTGCCCGTGCAGTCGAGTCGAGCGTTTCGTCGGCGCGCGCGCTCGTGCCGGCGGCAAGCACGCGATCGACCAGCGTCAGATAGTCGAGCGCGCCGTGGCTATCGGGCGCGTATTCGAAGATCGTCTGCTTCGCGCTCGGCGCCTCGCGCAGCTTGGTATTGACGCGGATCGGCGGCAGGCAGCGATCGCCGAAGTGCGCGGTGAGCGCGTCGACGGCCTCGCGCGAGGTCTTGTTGCGCACGTCGTAGAACGTCGGCACGACGCCGAGGATCGACACATCGTGCTTCAACATCTCGCGCACGTTCTTGATGGTGCGCAGCACCTGCTTCACGCCGACGAGGGACAGGTAGTCGCACGACACCGGCACGATGACGCTGTCCGCGTAGACGAGCGCGTTCTGGTTCATCAGCGAGAGCGCCGGCGCGCAGTCCATCACGACGACGTCGTAGCCATCGGCGCGCGTGCCGAGGCGCTCGCGCATCACGCGATCACGGTTCGGTCGGCCGGCGAGATAGAGCTCTGCGGCGGCGAGCAGCTCGTTCGAGGTGAGCACGTCGAGGCCCGTGCGCACGGGGATCGCGCACTCTTCGACCGACATGCCGAGCACGAGCACGTGATAGAGCGTCTTCTCGCCGCGGATGCCGAGCGACGCGCCGACGTTGCCCTGCCCGTCGGCGTCGACGAGCAGCACGCTCTTGCCCTTCTCTGCGAGCGCCGCCGCGAGATTGACGGCGGTGGTCGTCTTGCCGGTGCCGCCCTTGTGATTGAACACGGCGATGCGGCGCGGGCCGCGGTTCGCCGCAGACGGCGCCTTCGTGCGCACCGAGGTCACGCCGCGCTCGCGGCAGCTGAGCGAGCAGAAGTAGACCGGCGCGCCATCGTGCGTCGCGCACTGAAATGCATATTCGAACACGAAGCTGCGCGCGCACACGCTGCACGCGCACGCGTCGTCCGCGCGTACGCCGCGCTCTTGGCAGCTCTGCGAGCAGAAGTGCGTGAAGCGCCCCTCTTCCTCGCGGACCTGATAGCGGAACTTCGCGACGAACTCGCGGCTGCACACGCTGCACATCGATGCGGGCGTCTCCATCGCTCTCTCCCTGGCGCGCGCTGCGCACCGCGAACGCGAGAGGTGTTCAGAAATAGGCTCAGAGCGAGCGCGCCCGGAGGAAAAACCGGAGGAATACTCCCGTATTCTGAGGATTTTTCCGAGGACGTAAGCCGCTATGAGACGTTTCTGGACACCTCTTCACTTGCAGAAGTGCTTCACTGCTGGCTTCGACAGCTGCTTAGCGAAGAACGTCGGCAGTGGGCAAGAAAGCGGCGAATCAGTCGAGGATGTCGAGGCTCTCGCCGAGGATCGACTCGACGGCGATCAGCGCGCTGCGGACGACGCCCTCCATGCACGGGATGTCGACGCCGTTGTGCGTCCAGTCGCCGGCGAAGCGCAGATTGACGAGGCCGGGATGGTCCGGTCGCGGCCGATTGGCGAGGCCGCCCGGTAGCGCGAGCACGTAGCGCGAGGAGAGATCGATGTTGCCGCGGATGTACTGATCGGCGAGCGGATCCGCTGGCGAGATTGGCGCGTACAGCGCATCGACGTCGAAGGTGTGCGGCGGCGCGGGCGGTGGCAGCGCGGCGCCGTGGAGGACACGCGCGAGCTCCTGCTCGACGAAGGTGCGCGCCTCGCTCTGCGCAGAGGCTTGGGCCGCGGCGCGCGATGCGGGATCGAAGGAGTCGGTCGACCAGCCACCGCCGAACGGTCCGGACGCGTAGAGCAGGCCACGCGGTCGATTGGCTGGCGGCCACTGCTCGACGTTGAGCAGATGATCGGCGAGCAACATCGAGTTGAGCGGCTGGCGGAAGCCGCCAAGCACGATGCCGCGCCAGCGCCAGCCGAGCTGCGACGATGGGTCGTCGAGCCACGCCTGCAGGTGCAGCGTCGCGACCGTCGGGATGAGCGCGATGCGCGCCAGCGCGGGCAGCGTGACGTTGCTGAGCACGCGCGCGGTGACCGGCGCCGGCAGCGTACAGATCACCCAGTCGTAGTCGGCGCCCTCGTGCAGCTCGATATCGGGTCCGGCCTGCGCCGTCGTCGTATCGGCGAACGGATCGAGGCCTGCAATAGGCGCTGGCGCGTCGAGCTGCGCGAGGTCGGGCGCGTGGCGCCAAGACGGCACCTGGCCAGTCATCACCAGCGGCGAATACGCATACGGCCCCGCGGTGACGATGGCCTGCCGCGCATAACGCACGCGATCGACGCGGCCGCCTTGCGTGTGCACTTCCTTCACCTTGCCGAAGAACTCGAAGTTCACGCCGCGATGACGCAGCACGTCGTACATCGGCGCGAACACGCACTCGCCCATGCCCGCCGTCATCACGAAATACGGCGCCTTCTCGTAGTCGCTGACCAGCTTGAGCAGGCCGCGCGCCGCGATCATCGCGGAGAGCTTCGGATCCGACTGGTCGGCGCCTTCGTACGCGAACACACCATCGTACGGCACCTGCATGATCGCGCTTTGCTGAATGTCGGGCAGCAGCGGCAGCTTGTGACGCGCCATCCACTCGCGGAAGTCGAGCGCGTCGAGCTCTTCCCACGACTTGCCGCGCACGACGATATCTTCGAGCGCGCCGGCGACGAGCGTCAGCGTGAACACGATCGTGTCGATGGCCACGCGGTTCGTCAGCGTCGACGGCAGCCCACCGAGCAGGCCCAGGAACGACGACCCACCGACGATGCTTTCGATCAGCGTCTTCACCGCTTCGAGCTGCTGCTCGATCGACATCGGCCCTGCGCCGTAGCCCGCCGGCGTGCGCGGAAACGTGACCTCGAACGAGTCAGTGCCGTCATCGAAGATCACGTTCCACTCCGGCTTGAACGCCTCGTCGAAGGTGCTCGGCTCGACCGATGGCGGACGCGCTGCGTCGGCGTAGACGCTGCGAAAGAGCCTGAGAAAGTTGTGATAGAAGCCGAAGATCACGTGCAGGCCGTGCTCTTCGATGCGCGCGCCGCGACCGGGATCGGGGTTGCGCGTGTTGGCGCCCTTGCCGCCGAGATAGTGGCCCTCGCTGAGCACGCGCACGTCGTACTTTGCGCGGCGCGCGTCGGTGTCGCTGAGCGCGTGCGCGGCGGTCAGCGCCGCCATGCCGCCGCCGAGGATCAGCACCTTCGTCTTGGTGCTCGGCGGTGCCGTGCCGTCCGGTCGCTCGAGCAGCACGGTGCCGGGCTCGAAGCTGAAGTCCATGTCGAAGCTCGCGGCCATCACCGGCACGACGACGGGCGCGAGACCGAGCACCTCTTGCAGCGGCTCGGTCGCGAGCAGCTCCGTGCGCAGGCGCACCTTCGACGCATCGCCAAGTCGCACGTTGCGGATGGCGCGCAGCGGCGCGGGGATCGTCGTGATGCCGCGCCACAGCACGTGCGCCGGAACGCCGCCGGTCTTCACGTCGGCGACCTGCTTCAGCTGCACGAGGTCCTGCTCGAGCAGGCGCCCTAGCCCACCGAGAGGCCCGGGCAGACCGCCGAGCGCACCTTCGAGCGCGTCGAACATCACGTCGACGAGCTGCGGTACGACGCCGGCCGGCTGCGCGTCGATGGTGAGCACGGTGCGCTCGATCCACTGCGAGCCATCGAGCTGCGCCGCGCTCACCGCGCGCACGCTGATCGGCGCGCCGCTCTGCCAGAAGTCGTCGTCGGCCGGGATCTGAATCTGCGCCGGCTTCTTCGGCAGCCCGTAGACCTCACGCCCCGCCGCGATCGCGAGGGCGCTGTCCGGATAGATGAACGGCACGTGCATCGCGAGCCGCGTGGTGCCGCCGTGGCGCACCGTCACCGGAACGAACGTCGTCACCTCGCGGTAAGCAAACCAGCCGGCCTGCGGATCCGCGGCGGACGACGCGCGCCGCACATCGGTCGCGACGACGAGACAGTGACCGCTGAACGCCTCGACCTCGACTTCTGGTCGCGCCCAGTCGAACGTGCGCGCGAGCAGCGCGTCGAGGCGAGCGCGCTCACACGGCACCACGAAGAGAAAGCTGCGGACATCGCGCAGCTCGAACGGCGGGTCTTGAACCAGCGGGTACAGCTCGGGGATGCGCGTAGGTCTCGGCAGCATGCAACGCTCCTGGGTTTCGTCGGCGGCGGTCTGGTGATGCGGTTATGTGTCGTGTGATCGTGCGCGTGGATTGGTCGGGCTCAGCGCGGTGGAAGGTGCACGACGTACGTCGCGGAGAGCGCGTCGTCGCTGATCTCCACCTCGATGTCGACGGGCGCGCCGTGGTGCAGCACGAGGCCCTCGACGGTGCCGACTGGATAACAATCGACCCAGCCGTAGAAGTCTTCGAGGCGTAGCTCGATCGCCGTGTCGGAGAGCTCGCGCGCGGAGAATCGTCCGCCCTTCAGCACGGTGCGGAACATATCCGGGAAGCGCAGCAGTGAGCTGCGTACATCGCCCAGCAGCGCGAGCATCACCGCGCCGAGCCGCGAGGAGAAATAGACGTGAAAGTCGTCGCGGGCGACGCGGCGCATGGCCTCGCGCAGCGGCAGCTGCGGGTAAAGTTCGCCCGCGCATGCCACCGTGAGGCGCGAGTAGTCGACCTGCGGATAGTCGGCGAATGGCAGATAGCGCCGCAGCAGCGGCCGCTCGAGCATCGGGATCGACGTCGTCTTCAGGCGGTCGCCGACGAGGTCGAGCAGGCGGGTGAAGAAGAGCCCCTTCACCATGTGGTTCGCCGGAATGCGATCGAAGCGCGACTCCGGCGTGGGGTTCCCGCTGATCCGCATGTCGCTTCTCAAACGGTATCGCTCCACGCGTCCGCACCATACAGAGGTCGTTCGTCAGGCGGAAGCGCCGTCACTCATTCGGCGCTTCTCCGCGCGACCCAGGATCTTTATAGTCGCCTCCCGTGACCGCAAATAGACTCCGGCGCCTGAACGTCCTCGCTCTGACACTCGTGCTCTCGCTCGGCGCCTGCGGCGACGACGACGACGCCCCACCAAGCGACGCGGGCGCAGATGCGGCATCCGACGCCGGCGATCTGGGCGCGGACCTCGGCGTCCAAACTGATGCGGGCTGCCCCGACGAAGACGGCGACGGGTTCAGCGCAGCGTCCTGCGGCGGTGTCGACTGCGACGACTCCGACGCGATCCGCTACCCCGGCGCCGAAGAATATTGCGATGCGCTCGGCGTCGACGAGGACTGCAACCCGGACACCTACGGCACGCTCGACCGCGACTTCGATGGTCGCGTCGCGATGGACTGCCAGAACGTGATCGACGGTGTCGTGACGTCCGCTGGTCCCGACTGCGACGACGCGCGCGCCTCGAGCTATCCCGGCGCGACCGAGGTCTGCAACGGACTCGACGACGACTGCGATGGAGAGGTCGACGAAGGCACACAAGTCGCCGGGTTCATCGACGCCGATGGCGATGGCCGCGGCGATGGAGCGATGCCGCTGCGCGCGTGTCCGGGCGCGGCACACTTCTCCGTCGACGATCTCGACTGCGACGACGCCAATCCGCTGCGCCACCGCCGTATGCCGGAGCTCTGCGACGCGGTCGACAACGACTGCGACGGTGACGTCGACGAGTCGACGAGCTCGGTGCCTTGGTACGCGGACACCGACCGAGACGCGTTCGGCAACCCACGCAGTGCGGCGGTGGTCTCGTGCGCGCCGATCGCCGGTCGGTCGATCCTCGCGATCGACTGCGACGACGGGCGCGGCACGCGCAACCCTGGGGCGGCCGAGACGTGCAACGCAGCGGACGACGACTGCGATGGACTCGCGAACTTCGTGATCGGGCGCAACGACTGGGAGGACGACGACGACGACGGCGTGCCTGATGTTGCATGTGCCGCGGATCCGGAGACCGCCGACTGCGACGATCGCGATCCGCTCGTCTTTCCCGGCGCGCCAGAGCGCTGCAACCGACGCGACGACGACTGCGACGGGATGATCGACGAGATGTGCGCGTCGGAGGTGCCGGATGGCGGCGTCGACGACGGTGGCGTGTTGGACGGCGGCCGAGACGCTGGGCCGTGCCCCGGCCTGAGCAACGATGTCGACAACTGCGGCGCATGCGGCCGACGCTGCCGCGCGCCGTTCGAGACGGCGCCGACCTGCACTGCAGGCGTGTGCGGCTTCATGTGCACTGGCGGTCGCGAGAACTGCGACTTGCTCTCCGGCAATGGCTGCGAGGTAGACGTCGCGACCAATCGCTATCACTGCGGAGCGTGCGGCAACGTCTGCTTCGACGACGAGAGCTGCGTCACCGGGCGCTGCGTGCGCTCGCTCCTCGAGAGCACCGGCGCAGAGGGCGCGCTCGAGGTCGCCGCGGGTGAGACGCGGGTGCTCACCGCGGGCCGGCACGACTTCACGCGCGTGTTCATCGCGGCCGGCGGCGTGCTCAAAGTGGACACGACCGGCGTGCTCGACCTGCGCGCCACCGATGACGTCGTCATCGCGGGGACGATCTCGGTGAGCGGCGGCAACGGATCGGACAGCGAAGCGCTCAACTTCGGCGTACCAGGCGGCGGCGGATTCACGGGCACCGGCCGTCCCGGCGCAGTCGCGATGAGTCCGGCGTGCACCCCGGCGGGCGGCGGCGGGAGCGGCGTGGGCGGTGGCGACGCGAGCGTCGGGTGCGGCCGTGGCGGCAGCCCGGGCGGCGGCGGGAGCGGCGGCTCGATTGGTGGTGGCGGCGGCGGTGGCGGCGGTGGATACGCGGGCGGCGCGGGCGGCGCCGCGATCGGACTCGGCGGCGATGGCGCTGGCTTCGGTGGCGACACCGGCGGCGCTGGTGGCCCGGGTCCCGGCGCCGGCGGCGAGACGCTGCTCGGCGCGCCCTACGCAGGCGGTGTTGCCGGCTGCTTCATCGTCGGCTGCGGCGGAGGCGGGGGCAGCATCGGCGCGAGCGCCGCTGCCGACCTCGCGGTGATGTCGACGTTCCGCCCAGGGTCCGGCGGCGGTGGCGGCTCGGGCGGTGGCAACGGCGGGGGCCAAGGTGGTGGCGGTGGCGGCGGTGGTGGCGGCGGCGCGCTGCGCGTCGTGTCCGCGACACGCATCCACGTCGACGACGGCGGCAGCGTGCAAGCGAATGGCGGCGCAGGTGGCGGCGTCGGCTTCGGCTATCCTGGCGGCGGCGGTGGCGGCGCAGGCGGCGTCATCGTGCTGATCGCGCCGGAGGTACGCGCGTTCGCCGGGAGCCGCGTCTCGGCCGCGGGCGGCGGTGGCGGCGTTCCAGCGGGCGGCGCGGGCGGGCTCGGGCGCATCCGCGTGTCGACGGATCCGGCGCGCTGCGTGGTCGACGGCGCGCTCACGCCCGCGCCGGTCGCCGGCTGCACGCCGACGGCGGCGACGGCGGGACGCGCGTACGTGGGGCTTTACCCGGAGTGAGTCGCGTCGCGACCGAGCGGCAGCGACATCGCCGTTCAGACGTC
>Ga0335397_10007246_pt1 | contig 14168 bp, 8 predicted proteins | sample MAT04_FD_205740 | JGI IMG/M metagenome (GOLD analysis project Ga0335397, IMG submission 205740) | Freshwater microbial communities from Lake Fryxell liftoff mats and glacier meltwater in Antarctica - MAT-04 (spades assembly) (version 2) ...
CGACGTTTCACGCGCACGTGCGCGGCGAGCGCGTGCTCGGTCGCTTCGGCGTGAAGGCGCGCATCGCGACGCTCGACGACTTCGTCGCCGACGCCTACCAAGGCGACATCGGCATCACCTCGCCGCTCCGCCCCGAGGAGCTCGCGAATCCCGACGCGCTCAGCGACGACGCGTCGCCCGGCGTCGACATCGATCTCGAGACGGTCGCGCGCGTCTCCGACTATCTGCGCTTGCTCGCCATCCCACGGCGCGAGCGCACCACCGGAACGTCCGGTGAAGCGCTGTTCAGTCGCGTCGGCTGCGACACGTGCCACGTGCCCACGCTGCGCACGCGCGCCGACTATCCGATCGTGCAGCTCGCCGATCTCGATGCGCCGGTCTACACGGATCTGCTGCTGCACGACATGGGCGCGGCGCTCTCCGACGGGCAGCGCGACGGCGACGCGGCGCCGAGCGAATTCCGCACCGCGCCGCTGATCGGCTTGCGCTTCTTCCGCAGCTATCTGCACGATGGCCGCGCGCCGACGGTCGACGACGCAATTCGCTTTCACGGCGTCGACGGCTCGGAGGCGTCCGCCGCGGCCGCGCGCTTCGAGGCGCTCAGCGCGGCCGATCGCGTCGAGCTCGTCCGCTTCGTCACCGCGCTCTGACTCGCAGGAGAATGTGCATGATCCGTCTCGCCGATCGACGCATCGACCAACGCGCGCCGTGCCTCATCGGTGCCGTAACCCTCATCGGCGCCGCAGCGCTCGCTGCGTGCGGACTCGCGGCGTGTGGCGACGAGCCCGCCGATCTCGAAGCCGACGCCGTGCTCGGCGTGAAGGCCTACGTCGAGGCGCAGCTCGCGGTGATGGAGACGTGCGCGCAGTCGCTCGCCGATCACGCACCGGCGCCCGATGCGGATGGATGGAGCCACGCAGCGGATACGGTGGCGGTCGACGCGATGCGCGCGGACTGGCGCTGTCTGCGCACCTCGTACGAGCGCATCGAGGCGGCGATCGCGGTGCTGTTTCCGCAATACGACGCGTCGCTCGACGAGCGCTACGACGGCTTCATCGCCGATGGCGCCGACGCAAATCTCTTCGACGATACGGGCGTCACCGGTGTGCACGCGGTCGAGCGCATCCTCTGGGCGAGCGAACATCCGCCGCAAGTCATCGAGTTCGAGGAGAGTCTCGTCGGCTACAGCGAGGCGCGCACGCCGGCGACCGAGGCCGAAGCGCGCAGCTTTCGCGACGTGCTCGTCGGGCTCATTCTCAGCGATCTGGGCGCGATGATGGCCGACTTCGCGCCCGCCGCGCTCGACGCAGCGTCGGCGTTTCGCGGCGTGATCGCGTCGATGGCCGAGCAGCTCGAGAAGACGAACTTCGCGGCGAGCGGCGAAGACGAGTCGCGCTACGCGCAGCACACGCTCGGCGACATGCGCGCGAACCTCGCGGGAGGTCGCGAGATCTACGCACATTTTCAGCCGTGGCTGCGATCGCGCGACGGCGGTGAGGCGCTCGACGCGTCAGTGCTCGCGGGCTTCGATCGCGTCGCGAACATGTACGACACGCTGCCCGGTGACGCGCTCCCGCCGGTGCCGAGCACGTGGAATCCGCGCATGCCGTCGGCTGAAGACGCGGCTACGCCGTACGGGATGTTGCACGCGCTGCTGATCGAGGAGAGCGACGTGCGCAAAGATGGCTCGGTCGTCGATCAGATGTCGAAGGCGGCGGATCTGCTCGGGATTCCGCAGCTGCCGGAGTGACGCACGAGGGTCAGCGCACGAATCCGCCGTCGAGCGCGACCAGTCCGATGGGTCCGCGCGAGCGCACGGTGAGCGTCAGCGTGACGTCGCGTCCGCGCGCGGACGGTGTCGCGATCGTCTCGGTGTGTAGCTCGGTGGTCGGCATCGGCGGCACTTCGAACGTGCCCACGGTGCGCCCATCGATCGCGACGTCGACCTCGACGCCACCACGTTGTCCCTGCGGCACCGCCCAGTCGAGCACGAGCGCAGCGCCGCCGCGCACGCCGCGCCACGTCACCGTGCGCGTGCGCTGCGATGCCGCCGTCGAGATCACGAACAGCGGTAGCTGCGCACCACCGACGCGCGGCGGATCGCTCGTGGCGAGCCCGGTGAGCTGATAGAGCCCCGCGTCGACGTGGCTGCACTCCCAGCTCATGTGCTCCCACGCGAGGAAATCACACGGCACGTCACCGGCGCGCACCTCGGCGAGGCGCACCGCGCGCGGCGTCGCGATGCGGAAATCGGGGCGCGCCTCCGCGCTGCGTCGCACGACGCCACCGACGACGAGCAGCAGCAGCGCCGCCCCGACGAGCACGAGCGTACGGCGACTGCCGAGCCGCGCGAGCGCAGCCGTGAGCCCAGCCGCGAGCGCAGAGATCGCCGGTGCGAGCGGCAACACCAGCGCCAGCGCGACGATCGGCGACGACGCGAGCGGATGTGCGGCTGGCAGCAGCGCAGCGCCGAGCACGAGCATCGCGGCGCCGCTGCGCACATCACGCTGTAGCGCGACGAGCACGCCGGGCAGCGCGAGCAGCAGCAGCGGCCACATCGCGCGCATCGCGCCCGGCACGCGCAGCGACTCGCGCAGCGCCACCCAATCGGGCGCGCGCTGCGTCATGCTCTGCGCGATCGCTTGCGCCGCCTCAGCGAGCACCAGCCACGCGACCACGCCGCCGAGCAGCGCAGCGACGCCGCCCGCGATCCACGCAGCACGCGTGCGGCCGCGTGGCGCGTGCGCGAGCAGCGCGATCGACAGCGCTGCGCAGCACGCCGCAGCGAGCCCACCGCCACCGATACCGCTGCCCGTCGACAGCAGGCCATCACGCACGCCCGGCAGCAGCAGTGGCACGAGCGCGACCGCGGCCGCGACGACAGGCTCGGCGACACGCGCGAGCGCCGCACACGTCGCCGCGGCGAGCAGCGCGCTCAGCGCGATCCGCGCGAGCAGCTCCACGTCCGCGAGCGAGGCCGCGCCCGACGCCGCGCCATGCGTAAGCACGAGCGCGCCGAGCGCGAGCGCAAACACCGCGACCGGCGCCGCGAGCGCGGCGTCACGCAGCGCGCGCACCCGCTCGACCAGCCACCCGACGAGCTCGAACGTCGCCGCGAACGCTGGCAGCAGAAAGCCGATCGCCAGCCAGTGAAAGCGATCGCCGTCGAACACGTATTTCGAGAACAGCAGCAGGCTCGCCGTGCCGAGCCCGATCGCGCTGAGCGCGTAGATCGGCCGCTTGCGCAGCAGATACAACAGACCCGGCAGGCCGAGCGCCATGACCGCCATCCGGGCGCGCAGGCCGAGCGCGCCGCTCCAGGTGCGTCGTAGTCCAGCGCTCAGCGGGACGCTGAACGAGTCGGTGTGGTCGCCGACCTGCGGCTCGCCGTGCACCACCGCGAGGGTGCGGTTGTATCCGCTCAACCACGGCCGCCCGAACATGGACCAGTTCACCAGCGCGCCGATGACGAGCACCGCCGTACCGGCGAGCAGTGCGCGCCCGAGAGGTCGCCACGCGCGGCGCTCGGCGAGCACCAGCGCGAGCGGCGGGATCACCATCAGCGCCGTCGGACGCATCAGCACGACGATGCCGAGCAACGTGCCGGCCCACGCACCGCGCGACTCCGCGGCGCACATCATCGCCGCCATGCCGAGCGCGAGGATCGAGGCGTCGAGCTGATAGTCGTACATCTGCTCGCGCACGCTGGTCGTGTAGAGCAGCGCGATCGCCGCGAGCGCGCTCGGCACCGGGCCCGCAAAGGCGCGCGCGAAGCGATACGAGAACGCGCCCGCCGCGCCGTAGACGAGCACGGTGAAGATCAGCGTGCCGACGAGCCCGAGCGCCCAGAACAGCGGCAGCGAAACCAGCGGCAAGATCCACGTGTGCTTCGGGTAGTGCTCGCCATGAGCGCCGAGCGCGATGTTGCTCCAGCCGACGTCGAGCTCGCGGTTCCAGCCGAGCGTGCCCGAGTACCAGCTCGCCGCGAACGGCTGCTCGAGGCTGCCGCTCTCGAGCAGCGTCGTGCCCATGTTCACGTAGAAGCGGCCGTCGCGATGGATCCAAGTGCTCGGCGCGTACGCCCCGACCACCTCGCACGCGGTGAGCACCAGCACCACCAGGCCGATCGCGAACGTCGCGCGCTGGTCCGCACTCGGGATCGCGCCCGCCACCGAAGAGGGCCGCACCGCTCAGCTGTTCAAGAGGCGGTGCACGAAGCGCTTCTCCCAGCGGATCGCGCGCTCGTACTCGGCGAAGGCGCGCTCACGCGCGCGGAACTCCGGCGTGTGAAACTGACGCCGTCCGTTGCTGACGGGCATCGGCATCACGTGGTGCAGCATCTCGTGAAAGACGATGTACTCGACGAAGAAGCGCGGCACGAATGGCTGATCGAGCGCCGGATGGATGCGCACGAGCTTCTCCTCCGAACAATACGTGCCGAGCTTGATGCTCTGCCGTCGCCGCCGTCCGCGTACCGGCGGCGCGCGCCGACCCCAGGTCACGGTCGCGTCGACCAGCCCCTGAAAATAGCGCGCGTTCAGCAGCTCGAACAGCGACGCGAGATCGTGATGTGCGCCCGCAGTGCGCAGCAGCCGCGGACGCCGTGGCGGAGGCGCGATGTGCTGCCGACGGCTCTCGATGAAGCCGCCGAGCAGCGTCGAGGCGTTGCGATCGCCGTCACGCAGATAGCGGCCGAGCGCCGCCAGCGTGAACGGATCCGCGTCGAGGAACATGTGGTGCAGCCGCAGCCGCAGCACACCCCCTTCGCGCGACGACGAGATCATCGTGCGACGGTTGTCGGTGACCGCGAGCATCAGCCGATCGCCGAGGATCAACGCGAGGCGCTTCTCGAGCTGCTGGCGCGCGCCCTCGTGCACGAACAGGTGCGGGAACGCCGAGGGAAAGACGAGCTCGCTCTGCACCGCCTGCGTCGGCACGCGCAAAGCGGCGCGCCGAGGCGCAGAGTCAGGGCCGCGCCGGCGGTGCCGCCGCGCGGACGAAAGCTCCCCCGCAGCGAGCCCGGGGGTTGCCGCTAACGTCCTGAAAGGAAACGTGATTTGCTTACCGTCTCCCATTAATTCCGAGCCTCCATAGGCGCTCGTTGCCGGTCACGCTAGGCTGCGGGTACCCCCCTGTCAAGGAGCACGATGGAAGGCGCAGTAAACACGAAAAGTCCGGATACGGACGTTCCATCTGGAAGCGTCCACGTCCGCTATTTTGCCGCCGCACGCGACCTCGCAGGGTGCGCCGAGGAGCAGGTCGAGCTCGCTCCCGGAGAGCACACGGCGGCGAGCGTGATGACGCGCATCGCCGTGCTCCATCCGGCGCTGGCGCCTCACCTCGCGCGGCTGCGCGTCGCGCTCAACGGTGAGTTCGCCGACCTGAGCGCGCGCGTCGTTGCGGGCGACGAACTCGCGCTGATGCCGCCTGTGGCGGGCGGAGCGCCGGAAGCGGACGAGGGCGCGCCGGGGACGGGCGAGCCAGAGCCGGGGACAGGCGAGCCAGCGCCGGCGACAGGCGAGCGATCACCGGCGGAGCGCGTCGTGCGTGCCGAGATTCTCGACGTGCCGCTCGTGCTCGAGCGCTGTGTGCGCGATGTCTCGCATGCGGGCGCGGGCGGCGTGGTGAGCTTTCTCGGCCTCGTGCGCGATCACGCGGATGGCGCGCCGGTCGTGCGGCTCGACTACGAGGCGTACGTGGAGCTCGCGACGGTGGAGCTGCGTCGCGTGCTCGAGCAGGTCGCGGCGCAACACGTCGGCGCGTGGCTGTCGGCGCAACATCGGGTGGGGCAGCTGTCCGTCGGGGACGTCGCGGTGGTGGTGGTGGCATCGGCGCCGCATCGCGGCGAGGCATTCGAGGCGTGTCGCGCGGCCATCGACCGACTGAAGGAGACGGTGCCAATCTGGAAAAAGGAGTGGGCGCCCGGGGGCGCGGCGGCGTGGGTTAATTTTGGCTAGGCGCTGCGCGCGTCTTTTGCGCTGCGCGTGGGCTTTGCGCTGCGCGTGGCGACTCCCCCTCGAAGGGCTTAAGACTCATCTTTTGAGCCTCAATCATTGCGCTCCCGCGCGGGGAACCTCCCCCCGTTGAGGGGGAGGCTGGGAGGGGGTGACGGCTCGCCCCTGCCAAGGGGCAACTTGCTCCAAGCCGCGAGCGAGCAACGCCCCGCGAGGAAAAGCGAGCCGCTATGCACTCGCGTGCCGCCCGGCGAGCCAGCCGGTGGTCGCTGCGCAGCCGAAGCCGGTGCCGTCGCGCGCGGGGTCGTGGCCAGTGAGGAGGGCGCCGCAAACAAGAAGGTCGGGGGCACATGGGCGGGCGCTGCGGTCGAGCGCGCGGAAGCGCTCGTCGAAGGCGATGCCGGCGCGGAAGGCGGGGCCTCCGATGAAGGGGTTGTTGCCGAACAGGACGACGGTGTCGCGGCCGCCGCTGCTGGAGGCGAGGGCGAGGACGCGGCCATCGACCCACACGGGCAGATCGGCGAGCGGTTCGCGTAGCTCGCCGGCGCGCGTGACGAGGCCGCCGCTGGTGTGTTTGCCGGTGGCGAGCACGACGGCTTTGGCGCGGAGCTCTTCGCCGTCGTCGAGCACGACGGTGGTGCCCGCAGGGCGCGGCAGGATCGCGCGCACGCGGGCGCTGCGGCGGGTGCAGCCGCTCTCGCGCAGGGCCGCGTCGATGCGACGCACGAGGCGCAGGCCTTGCGGTCCGGCGAGCGGTGCGACGACCTCGCCGACGGGCACGCCCACCTTCGCGAGGAGCTCTGCGGCGATGTCGTCGCTGCGCAGTCCGAGCACGGGCGGCAGCAGCACGGCGTCATGCTGCGCGCCGGCGACTGCGCGCGTCAGCGTCTGCACGAGGCGCGCGCGGCCGTCTTCGCCATCGGCGATCGCGGCGATCTCGTGCGGGTGAAGGAGCGCGTCTTCGCGCCGGCGGAAGAACTCGAGCTCGAGCGCACCGAAGCGGCGATCGTCGTCTGCGATGTCGGCGATGTCGGCGAGCGACGCGGCGAGGAACGCGGAGTCCGTGTAGCGATAGCCGCGCAGCACCGCGACCGCGATCGCGCCGCCGCGCGCGCTGTCGAGCGCGAGCACCGCGTGTTGTGCTGTCGCCGCACGACGCGGTAGCCCGAGATCCGTTGCGAGCAGCACGCCGGTGCTGCGCAGATCGATGGGCCGATAGATCGCCAGCGCCGGCAGCACGCGCTCGTGCGCGGCGCGCACCGCGTCGACGACGTTCATGCCGAGCTTCGCGTAGGGATGCGCAGTGTCCTCGCGCGACTTCGCGATCAGCGCCTGCTCGAGCGAACGCGCTGGCCTAAACACGTCTTCGGGCGACGCGTTCACGTCCGTCGCGACATCCCATGCGCCGCCCGCGAGCGCGCTCGCGCCGGCGTGCGCGTCGAGCACCAGCACGCTCGCGCCGCCGTCACGCGCGGCGAGCGCCGCCGCGAGCCCTGCGACGCCGGCGCCGATCACCAGGACATCGGCGCCGCTCATTCCTTGCGGCCCCCTCCGCGCACGCGCTGCCCCTCGTAGCCGAGCCCACTTGCGCCGAAGCGCGCAGCGAGCAGCTCTTCTTGCTGCGCCTGCGCGCCGTCGATCGCCATCGCGCGGCTCTCGAAGCGCTCCACCAAGAAGCGCGCGGCGAGCAGGTGCGCTTCACGCGGCGGATAGCCGTTCTCCTCCGCGACGAGCTGCGCGCCGCGGTGAGCGCAGCGCATCGCGCCACACGCGCCGAGGCCGAGCCGCGTCCGTCGCGCGACATCTTCGAGCGTGCGCGCGCCCTCTTCGCGGCAGGCGTGGCGCACCTCGCACTCGAGCACCGGCTCGCACGCACACACCACGGCGCGCTCGTCGCGGCTCTTCGACGTGCGGCCGAGGACGGCATCGGCGCGGCTGCCATGACGATAGACGAGGCGCCGCACAGCGAGCTCGGGCACGCCGAACTTCTCTGCGATCGGCCGCGGCGGCACGACGACATCGCCGCCGGGAAGCGCTGACGTGTGCGTCGTGCACGGCGACTTCACGCCGAGCTCCTTGGCGACGACATCGGTCATCTCTTCAGCGAAGATGCGGAAGCTCGCGAGCTTGCCGCCGATCATCGAGTAGAGGCCGGCGACGCCGTCCTTCGTGCCGTGATCGACGATCTCGTGCTCGCGCGACAGCTCGTCTTCGGTGGGCCCGTAGGCGTACAGCGTCGGTCGCGCGCCGACCGTCGTGCCGATGATGCGCGCATCGCGGATCGACGGCAGCACACGCGCGACGCCGGAGACGAGATACCGCACTTCATCCGTGGTCGCGCGCATGTCATCGAGATCGCCGAAGTAGTCGTCGTCGGTCGTGCCGATCCACGACAGATTGCCCCACGGCATCACGAAGATCTGCCGGCCGTCGATCGCGTGGGAGACGACCGCGTAGTTCGACACGCGGCGGTCGTAGCAAACGTGAATTCCCTTGCCGGGGCGCACTTTCGTGCCGCTCTCGCCGCCGAGCGCCGCGGTGATCGGCGCCCACGCGCCGGTCGCGTTGATGACGATCCTGGCCGTCGTCGTCTCGCGCTTTCCGGTCAGCGTGTCGCGCGTGACAACGCCGTGCACGCGACCGCGCGTGCCGTCGGTCTGCTCTTCGCGCAGCAGAGCCTCGACCTCGGTGTGGACGTGGATCTTCGCGCCGTGCTCGCGCGCGTCGATCGCGTTGAGCACGCACAGGCGGTGCCCGTCGGTGCCCCACTCGTCGAAGGTGATCGCGCCGGCGAGGTCGGTGGTGAGCCCGGGCTCCAGCGTGCGCACCTCGCTCGGCGTCAGGCGCGTGTGCGGCTTGCCGTGCTTGAGCGGCTGATAGCGATCGTAGAAGCTGAAGAACGCGTCGACCGCCGCGAGCATGATCGCGGCCTTGCGCGAGTCGTTCGGGATCGGGAACAGAAACGGGATGCGGAACAGCAGATTCGGCGCGATGGCTTGGATGTAGCCGCTGTCACGACACGACTGCTCGGTGACCTCGGGATGATCGGTGAGGTAGCGGACCCCGCCGTGGATCATCCCGCTGTTGTTGCCGCTCGCGCCGAACGCGAGGTCGTTCTTCTCGAACAGCGCGACGCGCAGCCCGCGCAGCGCACAGTCACGCGCGACGCCTGTGCCGTTGATGCCGCCGCCGATGACGACGACGTCGAACATCGGCTTCTCTTCGCGCGCGATCGCCGCCATTCCCGTGGGCACGACTATGTGTCGACGCTACGGAAAGGCAACGCGGATCACGTGTCGATGCGGGTCTTCGCGGCGCTCTCGCTGCGCCTCTCGCCGGCTGCGCTGTCGCTGCGCCTCTCGCCGGCTGCGCTGTCGCTGCGCCTCTCGCCGGCTGCGCTGTCGCTGCGCCTCTCGCCGGCTGCGCTGTCGCTGCGCCTCTCGGAGGCTCGCTCTCGTGCCCGACTAGGTCGCGCTCTCGCTGTCAGTCTTCGGTGCGCTCTTGTGCGCCAGCTCTTCGGCCTTGTGCTCTGCCTTACTGGCGAGCTCCTTCGTGGCGTGCGCCGCTTTCTGCGCGGTCTCTTGGACCTTGTGCGCGGTCTTCTCCCCGATCTCGTCGAGCTGATGGCTGGTCTTCTCGAGCGCCTCGCCGACCTGCTCCGCACCCTTCTTCGTAAAGGCGCTCACCTTCGCCTCGACGCTGGCGACGACGTCCTTCGCCTTCGCTGCGAGCTCCTTCGCCTTGTCCGCCGCGTGGTCGATCTTGGCGTCGATCTTCTTCGTGTTCTTGTCCATGTGTGACAAGTGCGCCCCGATCGGCGGTCGTCAATCGCCGCTCCGCCGCCCCGCCGAAGCCGGCGCGCGCACCCGTCAGCGACGGCGTCGGCGCCGCGTGACCAGCAGCAGTGCGAGCGCGGCCAGCGAGACGTACACGCCGGTCTTGCCACTGCCGCGCAGGCCCGCCGCGCGGCAGCCGCACGCGCCGCCCGTGACCGCGCCGCCTGGCGTAGCGGTGGCGTCGGCGCCCAGATCGGCTCCGCCGAGGTCGACGCGCACGCCGCCATCGGTGCCTGCGTCCGTACCAGTGCCGGCGTCCATTTCGGGGCCCGCATCGACGTCGGTTCCCGCATCGACGTCGGTTCCCGCATCGACGTCGGTTCCCGCATCGACGTCGGTTCCAGCATCGACGTCCGCGCCTGCATCGGTGCCGGCGTCGATGTCGGCGCCTGCATCGGTGCCCGCGTCGAGTGCACTTCCAGCGTCGCTGCCTGCGTCCGCTCCCGCGTCTGGCGTGCCCGCGTCCGGCATGCCTGCGTCTGGCAGCGGCCGTGGCACACACTCGCTCACGCTCAGATCGCACTCGCGATCGGTGGCGCAGTCGTCGTCGTTTGCGCATCCGCAGAGGCCGTTGCTGAGGCACGCGCTGCCGAGCATCGTGTCGTCGCAGCGGCTGACGTCTGTGCTCGAGCACTCGGCGCAGGTGTTGCTCGCGCCGATGCACGCGACGCGGCCGTCGGTGCGCGCGGCACAGGCAGCGTCGTCGCGGCACTCTGCGCATGTGCCCATCACGCCGCCGATCACGCAGAACGGACGCGCAGCCGACATCGCGAGGCACTCGGCATCGGTCGCGCACGAGGTCGTGCACACGCCGGGCGTCGTCGCGTTCATCGACGTGCAGAAGAGCGCTGCGGGGCAGCCGTTGCGCGTCATGCCGTAGCAGCCGTCGGTGCAGCGACCGGTCGGCGCGTCGCAGATCCGGCCGCTCGTCGCGCTGCCACACGCACTGTCGAGCGCGCAGCCGCAGAAGGTCGCGCTGCCCAGCGTGGTGCAGACGGTTCCTGCGGCCGCGCCGCTACACAGCAGATCGCCGCCGTCGTCGGTGACGGCGTTGCAGTCGTCGTCGACGCCGTTGCAGCTCTCGACGCCGGGCGTGCCGGCGACGGCGTTGCAAGTCGTTGCGAGACCGCCGCCTGCGCAGACGACCGTGCCAGACGCCGCGCACGCGCCGACGCCCGCGGTGCACACGGTGCCGAGCCCGGTGAAGCCCTCGTCGATGCTGCCATCGCAGTCGTCGTCGGTGCCGTTGCACAGCTCGGCGATCACCAGCGGCGTGTTCACGCAGCGGTTGGTGCCGAGGTCGCAGCTGTCGGCGGTGCAGGCGCTGCCGTCGTTGCACTGCGCGGCGAGCGTGCAGCAGCCAGCGATCGCGACGTTGGCGCAGCTACCCGCGGGCTCCGTACACGCGTCCGCGGTGCAGACATCGGCATCGTTGCAGGCGATCGCAGTGCCCGCGGTGCAGGTGCCCGCGGTGCACGTCTCGCTGCCATTGCAGGCGAGCGTGTCGGCGCAGGGCGTACCGTTCGCCGCCGCCAGATCGGCCGGGCATACAGCGACGCCGCCCGCGCACGCCTCGGCCACGTCGCATGGCCCGGTGCTCCCGCGACAGACAACGGCAGCGCTCGCGAAGCCATCGACAGGGCAAGCCGGCGACGCGCCGTCACAGCTCTCGACGACATCGCAGATACCTGCGCTCGCGCGACACGGCGTCGCGGCTGCGAGCACGCCATCGACGCACGTACCGGTGCCGTTGCACGTGTCTGCCGCGTCGCACACTCCCACCGGTGCCGCGCCGCACGCAGTGCCAGTCACCGGGAACGTGCATGTCGCCGTACAGCCGCACTCGAGCGTGCCATTGGCCGCGCCGGTGTCGCACGCCTCGCCGAGATCGAGCGTGCCATTGCCACACGAGTCGAATGTCGAGCGCAGCACGATGTCGTCGAGCGCGAGCTCGTCGCGGCTGCCAGAGCCGCCGGCATCTTCGCTCGACCAGCGGACGAAGAAGAACGCGCCGGCGGGTACGGACACGGGGATCGAGACACTGCGTAGACTGGCGACGAACGTCGTCGTGCCGATCGCTGTGGGCGTCACCAAGTCCGCGCTGGGCAGCGCAGTGAACGTCGCTCCGTCGGCCGACCACGAGGGGTTGAACGTCGTGCCCCGCGCGGCATCGTTGCGCACGTAGACGACGTACGAGAGGTCGACGTTCGTGAGCCGTGTGCTCGCCGTGTTCTGCAGGCGCAGCGTCAGCGTTCCCGGCGCGAAGTCGGTGCCGCCCGGCTGAATGCCGAGCGTCGTCGCGCCCGTCGTGACGGTGAAGTTGTAGAAGCCGCCCGCTCCCTGCGGCGTGCCGAAAGTGCCGCGCGTGTAGTCGGTCGCTGCCGTCGTTTGCGTCCCGCCAAACGCGAGATCGCCATCGCTCATCCCGGTCGAGGCCCAGTTGCGCGAGTCGAGCTGTCCCCCGGTCGGCGCAGGTGCGAAGCCGGCGCCGGCGAAGCCAGTGAAGTCGATGACCGTCTTTTGCCCGGCGATCCGCGCCGGCGCACCGAACGTCTGCAGCGTGTTGAAGTCGCCCGCCGCGAGCGCGAACGGCAGCGCGCCGATGTTGGTCGCGGGGCCGGTCGCCGCGCCCTGCAGCTCGTTCGAGCGAAAGCCATTTGCCGCGTTGATCAGCGTCGCGACGTAGTCGATCGCGGTGCCGGGCGCTGCGCCGAGATCGGCGACGCTGAAGCCGTCGATCTCGCGGCCGCACGCGCTGCCGAACATCACGCCCGGCGCGCGCGTCAGCGAGCGCACGAAGACGTGCGCGCCGCCAGCGACGATCGCGAAAAGGCTCGCCGAGTCGTCGCGCAGCACCACCGCGAAGTCGGCGGTGAAGCCCGGCGCGAACGTCAGCTCCGCGACGCCGACACCCGTGCCGCGACCGGAGACCGCAGCGCGGCCGGCGTCGCCGATGTCGGTGAGCGCGGCCGTGCTCGCGACGCCGCCAGCGCGCGAGTCGAAGTAGACGACGATGCTGTCGTCGACGCTGAGGTTGCACGTCTCCGCGCCGCCGCTGGTCATGTCCTCGAGCGCGATTGCCAGGTTTCCCGCGGTGTCCGAGTCGACGTGCAGCTTCGTGCCTGCGCCGAGCACGCCGCCAAAGCCGCTGAGGATGCCGATGCTCGAGCCCGCGTATTCCGTTGCGCCGATCGTTCCATCGCGCGTGGCGATGCCGCTGCCTGTGTCCGTCACCGTGCGCGGCTGCGCGAGCGCAGTCGTCGTGAGCGCGCTGCTCAGCAGGACGGCGAGCAGCGCGGCGAGCGGCGCGGCGAGAAGCAGCGAAGCGAGAGCGGAGCGTGAGCGAAGCGCGGAGGGCAGCATGTGGCGGCGAGGCTATCGGTCCTGCGCGCGCGCGGCAACGCACGACACGTCGATCTCGCGCACTCCTCACACGCGGCGTCACACGACGCGCGGCGTCAGCTGTCTGGCAGCGTGGTCGCCGCGCGTGGTAGTCGCGCGAGCTCGAAGCGCGATATCAGCGCGGCCGGCGCGAGCTGCTCGCCAGGCTCCGCGAGGCCGAGCGTCGCGGCGAGCATGCCGACGATCGCGTTCGCGTCGACGCCGCGCTCGCGCATCGACGCGAGCGACGCCGAGCCGTGCCGCTTACCGAGCCGTTGACCATCGGCAGCGAGAACCAGCGGCACGTGCAGCCACGCGGGCGGCTCACCGCCGAGCGCACGCGCGAGCGCGATCTGACGCGGTACCGAGGAGAGTAGATCGTCCCCGCGCACCACCTCGCTGATCTGCATGGCGAGATCGTCGACCACGACGGCGAGCTGATAGCTGTACGCGCCGTCGCTGCGCGCGACGACGAAGTCACCGCCGCCGAGCGCGCCTTCGGCGACGCGGCCCGCGAGCAGATCCTCGAAGCCCGGCGCTGGCTCCGGCATGCGAAAGCGCCAGCTCGCGGCGCGCTGCGGATGGGTCGGCCCCTCGCGACACGTGCCCGGATAGCGCGGGCCCTCTTCGTCGAGGCCATGCGGCGCGCTGGCGATCGCCGCGATCTCGCGGCGCGTACACGTGCACGGATAGACGAGACCCGCCTCGCGCAGCGCCTGCACTGCAAGTGCGTAGTCCGCGGTGCGCGCGCTCTGCACGTATGGCGCGTACGGGCCACCGACGTCCGGCCCCTCGTCCCAGTCGAGCCCGAGCCAGCGCAGGTCGCGACGGATCGCTTCCTCAGCGCCCGGAACGACGCGCGGCGCATCGAGATCCTCGACACGTATCACGAACGAGCCACCCGCCTGGCGCGCGCGCAACCACGCGATCAGCGCGGTTCTGGCGCCCCCGAGGTGCAGCGCACCCGTCGGCGAGGGCGCAAACCGGCCTCGATAGC
>Ga0335397_10007247_pt1 | contig 14166 bp, 5 predicted proteins | sample MAT04_FD_205740 | JGI IMG/M metagenome (GOLD analysis project Ga0335397, IMG submission 205740) | Freshwater microbial communities from Lake Fryxell liftoff mats and glacier meltwater in Antarctica - MAT-04 (spades assembly) (version 2) ...
GGTTCGCTCGGCTTCGGCTTTCGTCTTATCATCCCTAAAGGGCTTCCATCTTTTGTACAGCATTCTTTCCGCTTTTACGGATTGATTCAAGACACACACGGTTTGCAGCTACAAGAAGTTGGCGATTCCGGAGCACTAAACTGTCTGCCACCAAAAAACTTGATACGAATCACAAAGTTTCATTTAACCACTTAACCGCCAATTTCTTGTATGTTCTGTTAGCAGCCGGGCATCTTTCTTCAGTCATTTTCAATTGCTCGGTTTAAAAAGTCCACCAATGGTTTTGTAGTCTTGAAATAAAAATTGATTTTATCGAATGTGTCTATTGATATTATTTCTTTGTCTGTTAGTTTTTCCATTGTGTAAAAACCTTTCATTCTCAGAAATTCACTTGCTTGATTTGCTTCGTCAAACTCTTTTGGTGTCCTATTTGAAACACCTGAATTGTTGATACCACTTGGGAATATTTTCTTAAATTTTTTGTTATTAATTATTGCGGTCCACTCGTCAAAAGCATAATCTATTTCTTGTCTAATTTTTTTTAATTGGTCTGGTTGCGGATTGTAAACGCCACCGCCAACGAAACAATTGTCAGGTTCAATGTGTAGATAGTAGAATGCCGATGGACTATTTTTTCCGTTTTTGTTCAACACAATATAATAGTCTGTCTTGTATGGGGTTTTGTCCTTTGCAAAACGTAAATCTCTATTCAGTCTTGTTATGCACTTTTTGGGGTCAAGATAAGCGTTTGAAATGGTCTTGTCTAAGTCCGAAATAGAAGTTATCAATTCAGAAGTCAAAGTCAAAATGTCGCTCTTAGCATTTTCATAAGATTTTCTATTGTCGTCTAGCCACTCTTTTGAGTTGTTAAGTTTTAGGTCTTTTAAAAATTTAAGAGTGTTTTTATTTAACATTTGTCAGGTTAATATTTAATTTCGTTTGTGTCTTCGCGTATAAGTACAACAAACATACTATTGCACTTTACAATCTGTATTTTTACGATACTATTACACCTTCAAATTTATTATTTTTTTGAACTAAACAAAAAGGTATTCACCGATTATTATCCTCTTAAAAAAATCAAACTCCGAAAGGAAGATTAAAACGAAATATTCACTCCAATCCAGACAGTTCTTGGTCGGCTGTAAAACTCAGGCCTGTTGATTTTCAAAGCATACTGGTCGCGGAATGACTACAAGTTACAATAAATCAAGGTGTCTTCGCAATTAATAATTCTGTTATTTGGCTTTCAATTGCTTCAGATAATCCGCGTTCACTTCAACGCCGAGTTGTTGTGCTTTCAGTATATCATCAAGCGCACGTTGCTTGTCGCCATTCAGGTTAAAATAAAAGGAACGGTTCTGATAAAAGATGCCTTGTGTGGGCTTTAGTTCTATTGATCGGTTATAATCAGCCAGTGCTTCATCATTTCGTTTGAGTTGCGCAAAGCATAATGCCCTGATATTGATCATATCGGCATCATTTGGCACAAGTTTCAGGTAGGTTGTAATATCGGTTATAGCTTTCTCAAATTCATTCGTGTAATAATAGGCCAGCGAACGGTTCGAATACGCGTTAATGTTAGCAGGATCCAGGTTAATAGCTTTATCCAGGTCAGCGAGCGCTTCTTTAAAGCTGTTTTTGGAGGCAAGTGCAGCACCCCGGTTACTGAGGGCTTCAACATAATCGGGATTAATGGCCAGGCAGTTGTTAAAATCGGAAAGTGCTTCTTCCACCCTTCCTTTATCGAACAGGGCTTTACCCCGGTTGCTGTATGTTACATATCCTTTCGGATCAATTTCGAGCGATCGTGAATACGAAGCAATTGCCTTATCATACTGGTTGGTTTCCCTGAAGTACTTTCCCATATTATTGTGGGCCACGGCAACCTTAGGATATTTGTTGATTACATCGGTAAACAGCGTTTCGGAATTCTCCCATACTTTTACTCTTTGGATTGTAATCCCTGCCAGTATTAGCATGTAAATGATCACAAATGCCCAAATCCCTGTTTTCAAAGCACCGGAAATCAGGCTATTAAGCAAAAAAGCAGCGATAAAGAAAAGCCCCAGGTAAGGAATATAGGTGAACCTGTCGGCCAGGTATCCCTGCCCGGCTCCTACTACCTGCAACATAAACATGATATTGAAAAGGAAAAACAGAATCCCCGAAATGATCCCGATGCGATATTTTTTGATCTTCCATACCAGATAGCCTGATAAAAGGACAACGGGCATACTCAGGTAATGCAGAAATGAAATCTTATCAGGTATAGGGTAAATTGCTGACAGTTCATATGGGACAAAGGATTTGACAAGATAAACCAGCAGGCTGAATGTTCCGATAAATATTCTCTGGAACAATGGCAATACTGTTCCTGTTTCGAGACTTCCCTGCTGCTGCAGGAAATAAATGCCAACCACACCGGTAATAGCTGAAAGAATAAGAAACGGAATTTTATTCAGAAGCAGTTTCCAGTCGAATTTCTTATCAATCAACAGATCAATAGTTATGAGTGCCAATGGCAGGGAAACTGCCTGAATTTTCGAAAGCAACGAAAATATGAAAATCAGTATTGACAGGATGTAAAACAGCAGGTTTTTGGTTTTCCGGTAGGCTACATATGCGATTGTTGAAAGAAGGAAAAACACTGAATAAAGCACATCTTTACGCTCGGTAACCCAGGCAACAGATTCGACCCGCATAGGATGTATACCGAATAGCAGCGCAGTGAGTGCAGCGATAAAATAATTCATTCCCAATTGCCTTAGCAACAGGTAAACCAGCAAAGTACAGATAAGGTGCAGAATTACATTATTTGCATGATAAACTCCCGGTTTCAGTCCCCAGATTTTATATTCGACCGCGAAACTAAGGGTGGTAAGCGGATTGTAACCGCCTATGACTGATTCCGTGAAAATGGCATGAATGCTTTGCTTATTCAGCTTTGTGATGTTTTGATTGTTCGTAACATTTACATCATCATCCCAATTCACGAATCCATATTTAAAAGTGGGCGAAAATAGAAATAATGTAACTATCAGAATACCAGCTATTAATAAACCATCTAACTTTAAAGATAACTTTTCAACAGGATTTGAAGCTTTTACTGAGGGTTTAGTGTGAGGTTTGTTCTTCATATAAAAATCAGGTTTGAATGGGTTGGTGTAAGCCACGTTTGAAATGAAATATCTTTCAAAAATAGTGAATTGTTGATAGTGGCAAAAATCATTTCTGGGCTACATATTATTTTGATGTTTCGGAAACAAATTTTGATGTGTTAGATTTTAAAGAAATGTGATTATTTTTGTTTATATTGGATTGAATATATTCTTTCTCTTACTTTTTGCCTGAACAAAAAGTAACAAAAATTCAAGGCTTTCGAAAAATATGTTGCGTTTCTAAGCCAGAGGTATCTTCCCGCAATATAAGGCATGAAAGATTGTTGCAAATCCAGGCATTTGTCGTTGCTGTGTATTGCTACGCATATGCCATTCGCACATACCTCCGTTAGGAAACGCTACCATATTTTTCTAATGCCGGTCCTTTCTAAGAGAATCTACTCTTATGGCGACATAGAGAAATAACGGTTTGGCTCATGAGTACAATCTTCGGGGTGTATGGACTGGCCTGATAGAAATTCTTCTTTAAGTGGTAATATTGCCCAGCACATCAAAATAATGTCCTGCCCTGCGCTGAACCGAAAATTGCTTTCCAATACCTGATAAAGATAAAATATTGGATCTTTCCGCTGTTCATAAATTCACAAAACAGACTAAATATTAAGCTTGTCTGAATAAAAGATATTTCTACATTTGACCCACCATAAAATCAACGCTCAAATGGCTCAGAATATAGATCCAAAGCTTAATTACGAAGAATCGAAACGCAGGATTGGTTACGTTCCCCGCCGCGAATCCACGCAGGAAACCTACGATCGCATCGGCTTTATGTCGGGGCTCGAAGTACACCAGCAGCTTAAAACCGTTCAAAAACTTTTCTGCCGTTGCCCGGCAGGTGTTTATCAGAAACCCGGCGATTTCGATGCCGAAGTAGTACGGCATATGCGCCCTACACTTAGCGAATTGGGCGAATACGACGGTACCGCTCTAATGGAATTCAAAACCCGGAAAGAGATTGTGTACCGGTTGAAAAGCAAAACAACCTGTACGTATGAGGTTGACGATACTCCGCCATTTCCGCTCAACCGCGAAGCACTGGGAATCGCCATTGAAATATCGCTGGTTTCGAAACTGAATATTGTAGGCGAAGTTCATATCACCCGAAAACAATATTTGGACGGAAGTATCCCGACCGGTTTTCAGCGCACAGCCATTATTGGCGTGGAAGGCGTGATTCCTCTGAAAAATAAAAATGTCCGACTGATTCAACTCAGCCTCGAGGAAGACTCATGCCGCGAAGTAAGCGACATTGGACATACACGCATTTACCGCACCGACCGACTTGGAATGCCTCTCATCGAAACAGTTACCTATCCTGATATGACCAATCCCGACGAGGTAAAAGAAGCGTGCAATTATATCCGCTTCCTTGGCCGTAGTACAGGGAAAGTCCGCACAGGGATCGGCGCAGGTCGCGAAGATGTGAATGTTAGCTGTAAAGGTGGAACCAGGGTCGAAATAAAAGGTGTTGCTCATAGCCGATGGATTCCTGAACTTACGCACAATGAGTGCTTCCGGCAGTGGGCGTTACTTGCCATTCGCGATATACTGAATACCCGGTTTGCTGATGTTAAAACCTGGAAGCAGACACACGCAGTTCTTGATATCCATTCATTTAATGGAAAAAACGAATTTGTAAAAGATGCAAAAACGAACGGGTATAAACTTGTAGCCGTTAATCTGCCGGGATTTAAAGGTATACTTTCGCATTTCACCCAACCGGGAAAAATGTTTGCCAACGAACTCACCGAACGTCTTAAAGTAATTGCCTGTATTGAAGTTCCCAATATGGTGCATAGCGAGGAATTTGAACCACCATTTGCAGCTGCGGATTGGGAAAAAGTCTTTACGCTTTTGAAACCAGGTGAAAATGATGCCCAGGTTATTATCCGTGGCCCGGAAGATGATATTAAAACAGCCCTGGAAACAATCGAAGAGCGCTGCCGAATGGCATTTGCCGGAGTACCTCCCGAAACGCGCAAGTCGTTCGAAAACGGCACTACCATTTTTGAGAGAGTTCTTCCTGGTGCCGACCGCATGTATCCCGACACCGATTCGGCACCCATTCCGCTTGAAAATGAGTATATTGAATCGCTGGGCAGTATCATTCCCGAAGAAGTTGTTGTACGTTACCAGCGCCTGCGAGAATGGAATGTGCCGGATGACTGCTTTACTTATATTTTCAGAAACAACCTTTTCCCGCTAATCGAACGGATTGTTAACGAACTGGAAATCAGCCCGGCATTTGTCGGGAAATTCTTCGGCCATGCCGTGAAATGGGTTGAGGGACAGTATAAACCTGCCGCTGAATTCGATTATAAAATCATATATGCGCTTCTTCGTTTCCTCAAACAAAGGAACCTTGATCCGGGCATTGCCCGCCGGATGCTTCCGTTGGTATATCAATACCCGAAAATGGAGTTCGATTCGGTGCTTACCAGCATTAACTTCAAACCGATAAGTAAAGAGCAGATTGTGTCGAAAGTGCCGTTCCTTAAGAAAAAGCTCACAGAAATCCGTGTCTCGAAAGGAGAAGATGTGGAACAAAACTGGATCATGGGTCAACTTCGTCGTCAGGCTGAAGGGAATATGAGTATGCTGGAGTTGCATGAAGCGGTTGGGAAAAGGGGTTAGGGGTTGGGAAAAGGGGTTAGGGGTTAGGATTTAGGGGTTAGGGAAGGGAAGAGAATAGTAAACAAACAAGCAGTAAATGAATTTACGATTGACGGGGTACGAGGTACGATTGGTGGTTATCAATAGTTTATCTTCTCAAATCGTACATCGTATCGTACAACCTAAATCGTAAATCGTAAATCGTAAATCGTAAATCGTAAATAAATCATGACCGACGATATTTTTCAAGGATACAAAGGAGCAGCGCTTGAAGTACTCAAAAAGTTTAATGTTCGTGTATGGGGACAAGGCGTTGTAAAAACCACACGTGGCGAATTTACCGGTACCATCCTTCCTCGTTCCGAAAACGACGACGACAAGCACATTGTAATGAAAATACCGACCGGGTATAATATCGGGCTGGATATCGCCACTATAACCGATATGAAAGAAACCGGTTATAAGAAAGCAAATTATAAGATTCCTGAAAAGGAGTTTCCATATACCGAAGGCTTACCGAAAGTTAAGTTAATCGGAACAGGCGGAACAATTGCTTCGCGGCTTGATTACCGCACCGGAGCTGTAATTCCTGCTTTCTCACCAGGTGAATTATACGGTGCCGTGCCTGAACTGGCATCTATCTGCAACCTTACAACAGAGAAAATTTTTGCCGTTTTCAGCGAGAATATGGCTCCCGATAATTATAAAAAACTTGCTGTCGCAATAGGTAAAGAAATTGAAGCCGGTGTAGAAGGAATCGTAATTGGTCACGGAACGGATACGCTTCATCATACCGCAGCAGCGCTGACTTTCATGGTTCAGAATTCGCCGGTTCCTATTGTTCTTGTAGGTTCGCAGCGCTCGAGCGACAGGCCCAGTTCCGATGCAGCACTAAACCTGATGCATGCCTGCACCGCTGCTGGTCATGGCGATATTGCCGAGGTAATGGTTTGTATGTTTGGGCCAACAAGTGACGAATACGGTTTCCTCCATCGTGGTACGCGTGTACGTAAAATGCACTCATCGTACCGTTCTACTTTTCGTACCATAGGCGATACTCCTTTGGCAACTGTTACCCGAAAAGGAGTTACTCCGATAAAAGAAATATACAGCCACCGCCGTAAGGACCGGAAAGTCACCATTCTCCCCTATTTTGAGGAAAAAGTTTCGATAGTTTACTATTACCCGAATATGCAGCCCGATATTATTGATTCGCTGGTAGCCAACGGATACAAAGGAATTGTGATTGCCGGCACAGGTCTTGGTCATGTTAACAAACCTATTTATCCCGCAATCGAAAGGGCTGCCAAAGCCGGTGTTGCCATCTATATGACTGTACAAACCCTTTGGGGATACGTGCATATGTTTGTGTACGATACCGGACGCGACCTGATGGCAAAAGGAATTGTGCCTGCCGAAAACATGCTGCCGGAAGTTGCTTACATAAAACTGGGATGGGCCTTAGGCCAGACTAATGACCTTGAAGAAGTGAGGCGACTGATGCTGACGCCGATCAACGATGAAATTACACCGCGTGAGCCTTACAACGGTTATTTAATATACCAGGGCGGTGTAAAAGAAGTTGAGGAATTCATCCGGAATGTTCACAAGTAACTGATCTATGGTTTCTGCCATTGTATGAAAAAGCAGAGAAAATCCAGATCTTTCTAAGAACCCAAAATCATAATTGCAGCAGGCAGGCAAATTCAAAATCCCAAATCCCAAGGGGAAATAACTGAGCATGCTATTCATTCAAACAACTGAGCATGCTATACATTTCTGGGATCTTGGAATTTAGAACCTGGAATCTGAGACGTGGATTTTGCTATCAGGCACATGCATTTCATCAGTTACCTGACTGTTTTATCCAATTCTCAATTGTTTCAAGAAGTTTGTTCCTGCTCACAGGTTTTACGATATATTCATTACAACCGGCTTCCATAGCTGCATTTTCTTCCTGAGCCGAAATAAATGCAGAAAGAGCAACTATAGGTAATTGCGGGAGCATTCTTCTGATCTGTCTTGTAGCTTCAAATCCATCCATCCCGGGCATTTTCATATCCATAAGTAAGACCCTGATCCCGGGCTGAGTACGGCAAATGTCGATACATTCAAAACCATTGGTAGCCCTGATTATTCTATAATTCGCTTTCCTGAGTACAATTTCCAGGTATTTATAATTGGAATCTTCATCCTCGGCAACTAAAATTAAGTACTCTGCCAATTTGGGGTATTCATCAGGAGCTTTTCCAACACTGGCAGAATTTGAAGGTACAGTTTCACCAGGAATTGTAAAGCAAAAGGTTGACCCTTCGTGGTTATTGGCTTCAACCCATATTTCCCCGCCCAGTAATTTCACAAACCCTTTTGCAATAGATAATCCAAGGCCACTTCCTTCGTAACCACGGGATGTAGACAGATCAGCCTGCATGAACACTTCGAAAATAACTGACATTGCTTCTTCCGGTATTCCGCTTCCTGTATCACTCACGGAGAAATGATGCATGCCGGCTCTGTGTTTATAGCCTATAGTGATGGAGCCAGCTTTGGTAAATTTAACTGCATTATCAATCAGGTGCGCGAATATTTTGGATAGCAGGTGCTGATCCGTTACGATCATATTTTCTTCAACAGGTGTTTTTTTAACAATATGTAATGCCAGGTTGCGGATGTTGCATATTTCGAAGGCCTGGTTGTAAATATTGTCAAGAAAAGTATTAAGATTGAAGGGGTTCCTGTTGATTTCAATAATTCCGGAAACGATCATTGAAATATCCATATAATTGGTAATGGTATTAATGAGCCGCGAGCTGCTTCTCTTTATCATCTTGCTGAACTCAAGGCGATCTTCTTCGGAACTGTCACTTTGTGCTAACATTTCACTGAATCCTATAATTCCATTGAGTGGTGTACGCAACTCGTGTGAAATGTTATTGAGAAAGGCAGATTTCAGTCTGTCGCCGACTTCGGCTTTTTCTTTTGCTTTTAAGAGTTCTTCCTGGGCTTGTTTACGGTCAGTAATGTTACGGAATACTCCTTGTAGTATCTGCCTGCCTCCTATTGTTATTGAACTCGCCAGCACTTCGACAGGAATTTCGCTGCCATCGTTGCGGAGAATTAAAGTTTCGATCGGTTGAACAATATCCCTGATTTTGGTTCTTTCAACATGATGAAGGAATGTTTCTTCTGCCAGTTCCTTTCCCCTGACCGGATGGATATTTGTTTGGTGAAGCTTTTTAATTTCATTAAGCGAGCAGCCTAACAGGTTGCAGGCTGAAGTGTTGGCGTCAATCAGCATTCCTGTTTCAATATCGGCAAGTATAATCGCATCAGGCGAACTCTCAAATAGTTCCCTGTACCTTTCTTCGCTTTCTTTGAGAGCTGTTTCTGCTTTTATTCGTTTTGTTATATCTTCTTTAACGCCAAGGTAGTGCGATACGGTTCCTTCCGCATCCCGCAACGGCACAATAAAAGCACTTTCCCAGAAAAATTCTCCATTTTTCTTCCTGTTATTAAAAACTCCTTTCCACTCGCTTTCGGCTTTAATAGTTTTCCAAAGCGAACTGTATACCTCTTTAGGCGTATTGCCCGCGCTGAAAACAGAAGGATTTTTACCTAATAATTCATCGGCGGAATAACCTGATATTTCACAGCCGGCCGGGTTTATATATTCTATTTTGCCATCAAGGCCTGTGATAATAATTGTAATGGGGCTCTGGTGAACGACCATGGAGAGTTTATGCAATTGCCGTTCTGCATGATATCGTTTCGAAATATCCCTGCTTATACCGCGGTAACCAGTAAGTTTTCCTGATTTATCGAATACAGGAACACCGCTGGTTTCAAAAATCAACAGGTGTCCTTCGCGATGCTTGTATTTGTTAACAAGGGAATTAAAGGGTAAAGCTTTACTGACTATTGAATCGGAATTTGTAATAATATCCGGAATATTTTTATCAGCTATAAATAAGAAGGGTGATTGCCCGACAGCTTCCCCTGGAGTATAGCCAAGCAATTTTTCAAATTGAGGGCTTACATAGGTGTATTTGCCTGCAATATTAGTTTGCCAGATCATGTCGGAAGTAGATTCAACCAACGACTTGAATTTAGCTTCACTTTCGCGTAGGGTTTCTTCTGCCCTTTTTCGCTCGGTTACATCACGGTAAATGGATTGGTAGATCCCGTCGGGCATCATTTTGGTATGCATCTCGATCGGGATGGTGGAACCGTCAGGCTGAAGGATATCACGCTCACTGAAAACTGTTTCCCCATTCTTCAGCGAGTCGTATCTAAACGGAATATCTTCGAGGGCATTGGGGCCGAACAAATCTTTTATATTTAATCCAACCAGGTTATCGAGTGACCTGCCAGTAAGGTTGAGCATATAAGAATTAGCTCCTATAATTTTACCATCAGGCGAACCTAGAAGGATTCCGTCGACAGCCAGTTCAATCAACTCACGATATCGCCGTTCGCTTTCCAGTAATGCAGCATCAGCCAGCTTACGATCGGTGATATCTCTGGCCATAGCAATATTTACCTTCCGGCCAAAATATGTTCCACTGACAATGCGGACTTCCTTAGGAAAAATTTCACCATTCGAGCGCAGGCCCCAAAACTCAAATTGCTGTGGCTCGCCAGCAAAAGCCAGGTCGACCATCGAAGCCACAGCAGCAAGGTCATTCAAACCAGGTGCTGAAACGAATAATGGATTTTTACCAATAAGTACATCCTTGGGATATCCATACATTTTAACCGCGCCTGCATTTACATCCAGAAATGTGCCATCTTTATCCTGAATGTAAATAGCATCAGCAACATTGTTGAATAATTCGCGGTAACTGATTTCACTCTCGGTTCGTAATAATTCAGCTTGTTTCTTTTTTGTAATATCCTCGAAGGATGCAAGCATACAAACGGGCTCTCCGGCAGCATTCTTTACCATACTTGCCGACACTTGCAAATCGAGTACAAGTCCATTTTTTGTAAGTGCCTGGAGTTCACCGCTCCATCCATCACTTTGCCGGATGGATTCAACCACATCAGAAGCTTTATCCCCGGAATTCCAGAAATCTATTACAGGTTTTCCAATTAGCTCATCATCAGGAGTATACCCCAAAAGTTTATAGAACGCCGGATTTACATACGTCAGATTCCCATGAAGGTCGGAAATGGCGATAGCATCAATTGCTGACTCAATAGCCCAGTCCTTAATCCTATTGGACACTTCATTCCTGAGCCGTTGGGAAATATCATCTTCATACGCATTTTTTAACGAATCATACGCTTGCCTCAGATTCTGTAGCTCTGCTTCCAGTTCTATCGTGGTATCCCGTTTATTCAGTTCCTCTGGCATAAAACAAATATTAAGCAATTGTTTCCCTGATAGTAAAATGAAAGGTACTTCCTTTTCCTTCAATACTCTCGACCCAGATTCTGCCTCCATGTTTCTCGACAAATTCTTTACATAGAATTAGTCCGAGCCCGGTTGAGAGTTCGCCTTCTGTTCCTCTCGTTTTATTGTTGGCATCAAGGCGGAATATTTCCTGCTGTCGTTCGGGGGATATCCCTATACCGCTATCATTAACAGAAAAAAGGAATAAATGTTCTTCCCCGGATATTACATTAATATGCACAAAACCACCTCTGCCGGTGAATTTAATAGCATTTGAAACCAGGTTTCGAAGGATGGTTTGCAGCATATTAATATCGGCAGTAATTTCAAGGTTTTCAGAAATATCAATTCTGATATCGATTTCTTTTTGCTTTGCTGTGATAGAAATAACTTCGATACAATTACGTACCAAAGGAAAGAGGTGCCTTGTTTTTGGCTCGAATTTAATTATTTCTCTTTGCAGGAGCGACCACTGGAGAAGGTTCTCGAGCAATTGGTACAAATTGGAAGCTGATGTCCTAAGCGAAGATATAATCGAAATCACTTCCTCCACCGGAAGAGAATCAAATTCTTCGTCAAGTATCTCCGTAAATCCAAGAAAAGAAGTAAACGGGCTTCTCAGGTCGTGAGCTATAATGGAGAAAAACTTATCTTTACCTTTATTCAATGCATTCAGATCATCAGCATTTTTCTGCAATTGTTCTTCGATTCGTTTCTGTTCGGTAAGATCAATCATTATTCCTCTGGCTCCCAGGCATTTCTGATTATGTAAAATAGGAACAGTATGAACTGACATCGGGAAAGTGGTTTCGTCCTTTCTTTTTCCGGTCAATACAGATCTGGCCGGGTGCTTTAATTCATGGTTGGTAGCCAGGTGCATAGCTATTTCTTCATGGTTGAAAGAGGAAATTAGTTGTGTGAGGTTCAGATTATTTTTCAGATCTGATTGCTGGTAACTGAATAATCTAAACCCGGTATCGTTCAAATAAACGAGTTTCCCTGAGCAATCGGCCTCAAAAATAGTTTCGGGAAGAAGTTCAACAAGATCCTGATATCGTTGCCTGCTTTCAATGAGTGCCTGTTCTATAAGCTTACGCTCCAGTATCTCATTTTCCAGTGACCTATTGTGTACTTTTTGAACATAAATTCTGAAAAGTGCAAAAATAAAAGCACTAAGAGCTATGAATATTAACACTAAAAACCACCACCTTAAATATAAAGGTGAAGTAATTCTTATGGTTTCTGACCTGGTAATTGTACTCCATCGACCTGCGAAATTCCTTGCCTTAACACAAAATGTGTATTTGCCGGGTCGCAAGCCTATATATTTAATTTTATCGAGCATGGATTGATTTGCATCCTGCCATTCTTTATCAAATCCCTCCAGTTTATATTTATATTCTATTAGGTCTTCATTCACGAAGGAAATGCCTCTGAAATGGAAAACCAGTGTATTATCAGAAAATGAAACAATACTTTTCTGAGACATTTCGTAAAGAACACCCTTGCTGTCTTCGGCATGTTGAAGCTGGATAACCGGAATCGGGATAGCCACTTTATTGTAATCAGGCTCAAAACAAGTAAGTCCACGGTCGGTGCCGACCCAAACTCTGCCTTTGGAATCGACCATTCCGGCAGCGCGGTTGGTTTCCCACCCTGCGAGTCCATTAAGAATATTATATGTTTCCAGAGTTTTATCCCCATCCCATTTATAAAGTCCCTGGTTTGACCCAATCCAGTAATTCTCTTCATTATCCTGAAGGATAAAGTATACCGGGTTATTTATTTCAATACCGTTTTTATTATATTTAATGATTTCACCATTTTGTATAATAAATAAACCATTTTGGGTTCCGATAAATTCATTTCCGTTTCTGCTTTTATAGTATGCAAAAATACTCTCAGCAGTCCCGTCAGCAGGAGAAGGTATCTTCTTAATCTCCGTTTTATTCAGGTGCCATATACCTTCAAGACCCGCGATCAGAATTCCACCATCCCCGGCAGGGAAAATTCTGCGTAACGTGTTTCTATTCTCACCAAACTGCTTATATTCAACAAGTTTATTATTTTCAATATAGAGCAGTTTCCTGTCAGCCCCTACCCATATCCTGCCACTTTTATCCTGACAAACAGCAGTTACAGTTGGATAATTCTTTGAATAATGCCACATGATATTTCCATTTTCCAGTAACCTACCCAGACCCATGCTGATAGAAACAAACCAGATATTTCCCTTATTATCAAGTATCATATCCTGCACACGCCTGGTATTTTCAAGTGAATGAGGAAAGGGAATGGTCTTAAATGTGGTATTACTATATATTGATAACCCTTTATTATGCCCCAAAATGATCTTTCCATCATTTTTCTCAATAATAGCGGTCACTTCATCTTCGAGCATCCCATTCTTTTCGAAATAATTAGTAACTTTAAGATTGTTGATCTTATTAATTCCTCTTGTGTCGGTAATCCAGAAATTTTGTTCCCGGTCAACATATACAGAAGTAGCACCATCTGAGAGGAATCCATTATCAACCATAAGAGGGGCAGGTTCCGTGGAAGATTTGGAAACAAAATATTTGGCCCAGATATTACCAAATATAACGTTGCCTTTTTTATCGCTGTTTACAAATGAATAATAAAAAATGGTAGGGTGTGGCAACTGGAATTTATCGGTCACCATAGTAAAACTGTTGTGCTGTATATATCCAAGCCATTTTTCGGTCAGTACCCATAATTTCTCCGACGGAGTATTCTTGTTTTCAAAATTTATTGCAATTATATCCTTACCATATGGTTCAATTAACTTGTTTAAACTCCAGTCTGGTTTTCCATTCTCAATAACACATAACCCTATTTCGGTCGATAAGTAAAACTTCTGACCATGTGCAATAACAGTATAAATATAGTTCAAATCATCATCTTCCGAAATTCTGAGATGTGTCCAGTATCCATTTTCGTAAAGATAATATCCGT
>Ga0335397_10007248_pt1 | contig 14164 bp, 18 predicted proteins | sample MAT04_FD_205740 | JGI IMG/M metagenome (GOLD analysis project Ga0335397, IMG submission 205740) | Freshwater microbial communities from Lake Fryxell liftoff mats and glacier meltwater in Antarctica - MAT-04 (spades assembly) (version 2) ...
AAACTCGCCCGAAGCCGTCGCGGCCACGCAGTTCTTCAAGGACATGCTGGCCTATGGTCCCGAAGGCGGCATCTCGGCCAATGGCGACGATGTGACCAACAAGTTCCTCGCGACCGAGCTTGGCGCGATGGTGCAGTATTCGGGCTATTGGGGCATGGCGCTCGATCCGGCCAACAGCATGCATGCGGGCAAGATCGGCACCGCGCCGATGCCGAAGGGTGCGGTCGACATCACCCATCTGGCGGGCTGGAACATCGGCATTCCGAAGGATGCCAAGAACCCCGATGCGGCGTGGAAGTTCCTGGAGTTCGTCCTCGGCAAGTCGAACGCCAAGGCCTATCTGATGGCAGGGGCAGCCGCGATCGGGCGCAACTCGATCTCGTCTGATGCCGAGTTGCTGGCGATCCATCCCTATCTGCCGCTGCTGAACATCCCCGCGTCCAGCCGCATCGAACGCTATCCCCAGATCCGCGTCTGGCCCGAGTTCGAGAAGGCCGTGCTGGATGCCCTGCCCGCAATGCTGAACGGCGAGGTAGAGATTCAGGCCGGGCTTGATGCACTGAACGAGACGCTGAAGCCCATTCTGGCGGCCGAGGCCGGAAACTGAGGCGGGGGACGGGCGCGCGATGAAGCGTGCCCGCCAGTCCGGCTAGGCAATGAAAGCCAGGGGCAGCATCGAAAAATCCGTGGCGCGACTGGCCGAAGGGCTGGTCGCGCCTGCGTGGGTGCTGATCCTTCTCATCTTCGCCTTGCCGATCCTTGGGGCCGCCTGGCTTTCGTTCCGCAACGAGACGCTGGGCGGTTTCGTTCCGCCGAAGTTCATCGGCACCGACAACTACGCCGCCGCCTTTGCCGATCCACGCTTCTGGGAATCGATCCGCACCACGATCTGGCTGACCGTGCTGGGGCTTGTGGTGCAGATGCCGATCGGCATTGCGCTGGCCCTGATCCTTGAACGCAACCTGCGCGGCACGAGGCTGTTTCGCACCATCCTGATCATTCCCATGCTGCTGACGCCGGTCGCCGTGGGGCTGATGTGGCGCTTCATGTTTGATGTCGATCTTGGGGTCATCAACTGGGCGCTGTCGCTGATCGGGGTGGACGGGCCGAACTGGCTGGGCGCGCGCTGGCCTGCGATCTGGGCGGTGGTGATCGTCGACAGCTGGCAGTCCATCCCCTTCATAATGCTGATCGTGCTGGCGGGGCTTGCCGGGCTGCCCAAAGGGCCGCAAGAGGCGGCAACGATCGACGGGGCGAACGCCTTTCAGGTCTTCTGTTACGTCACGCTGCCCGCGCTTGGCCCGGTGATCCTTGTCACCCTGATGATCCGCATCATCGACAGTCTGAAAATGTTCGACCTGATCTTCATCATCACCACACGCGGAGGGCCGGGAACGGCAACGCAAACGCTGGGCATGCTGATCTACAACACGGGTTTCGGGTTCTTTCAGACCTCGCGCGCCTCGGCGCTGGGGATCCTGATGGTGCTGATGGTGCTGCCGGTCTACTGGCTGTGGCGCCGCGCGGCGCACAGGGGGCAGGGATGAATCGCAGCACCCGCCGCATCCTTGGCAATGCTGCCAGCTATGTCATCTTGCTGGGGGCGGCCTTCATGGCGCTGTTTCCGCTGTTCTGGACGATCTCGACCTCGATCAAGACGCGGAACGATACCTTTGTCCTGCCGCCGAGATTTCTGGATTTCGAGCCTACGGCGAAGAACTATATCGCGATCTTCGACACCAGGGGGTTCGGGCAGATCTATCTGAACACCATCTTCATCACGGTGGCCTCGACGCTGCTTTGCGTGCTGGTCTCGACCCTCGCCGCCTATTCGCTGGCCCGCTCGCCCCGGTTCCGCAGCCGCCGCCCGCTGGAGGTGGGGCTGATTCTGGTGCGCGCGATTCCGGCCATCGTCATCATGGTGCCCTTGTTCACCATCACCTCGAAACTGGGCGTCTATGACAACCACTTTGCCCTGATCCTGATGTATGCGGCGGTGAACGTACCCTTTGCCGTCTGGCTGATGACATCCTTCATCGAACAGGTGCCGATCACGCTGGAACAAAGCGCTGCGGTGGACGGTGCCGGGCGCTGGCAGATCCTGTGGTTTGTCGTCTTGCCGCTGATCCTGCCCGGCATGGCCGCGACCACGATCTTTGTGGCGCTGCTCGCGTGGAACGAGTTTCTGATCCCCGTGATGTTGGCGGGCAGTTCGGCCAAGACCCTGCCGGTCTTCATCTCGGGCTTCATCTCGGCGCGCAATCTGGATTGGGGCCCGATGGCGGCGGCCTCGTCACTGGCCATCCTGCCGATTGCCATTCTGACCGTTCTGGCCCAGCGTTGGCTGATATCCGGCCTGTCATCGGGGGCGATCAAGGGATGAGCGATGTGACGCGCCGCTGGGGCCTGACCCCGGTGATCAATGCAGCAGGCACGATGACAACACTTGGCGCAAGCCGGGTATCGCCCGAGGTGCGGGCAGCGGTGGATGACGTGCTGGGGCGGTTCGTGAAGATTTCCGAGTTGCATGCACTGGCGAACCGGGTGATCAGGGTCGCGACCGGGGCCGAGGCGGGTTATGTCACGTCGTCCAGTTCCGCCGCGATCACTCTGGCCTGCGCAGCGGCGATCACCGGGGATGATCTGGCAGCCATCGAGGCTCTGCCGGCAACGGGCACCCGCCAGCGCAGGGTGGCGGTCATGATGTCGCATATGGTGAATTACGGCGGGTCGATCCCGCAGGCCGTTGCCGCCTCCGGGGCAGAGGTGGTGGCACTGGGCACCGCCGCCCTGTGCGAGACCTATCACCTGGAGGCCGCGATCCTTGAGGGGCTGGCGGCGGCAGTCTATGTGGTGTCGCACCACACGGTGCGCGAGGGCGAATTGCCGATGGACCTGTTTGTCTCGGTCTGTCGGGCAAACGCCGTGCCGGTGATCGTGGACATGGCCTCGGAATACGATCTGACCACGGCGGTGGCACTTGGGGCCGATGCGGTGATCTGGTCGGGGCACAAGTTTCTGGGCGGGCCGACCAGCGGCTTCGTCGCGGGCCGAAGCGCAATCATCCGGGCGATGGTCTTGCAGAACCGGGGCCTTGGGCGGCTGATGAAGGCCGGGAAAGAGGCCATCGTGGGGGTGGTCGCGGCGCTGGAGGCATGGGGTAAGCGCGACCACAAGGCCGAGTCCGCGCGCGAAGCGGCGATTGTGGCGCGATGGCTGGCAGCGCTGGACGGTTTGCCGGGTATCACGGCCGGCCCGCACCGCGACTGGACGGGCAACCCGATCACCCGCGTCAAGCTGAGGCTTTCGCCGCAAGCCGGGCTGCACGCCTGGGAACTGGCCGAACGGGCCATGGCGGGCAATCCGGCCGTGGCACTGCGCGACGATCTGTCGATGCATCAACTTGTTTTTCTTGATCCCTGCACTGTGACGGCGGCCGAGGCGGTGCAGGTCTCGGACCGCATCCGCCAGGTTTGCGATGCCGCGCTCGTATCGGGCGACGGCTGCAAGCGGTCATGGAGCGAAGAAAAGGCTGCGCGCGGCCATGCGGCTACCGACTGGATCGGGGGCGACGGTGCTTGAGGGCAAGCGCATCCTGATCACCGGGGCCGCACGGGGCATCGGGCTGGCCGTTGCCGAGGCCGCAACAGCCAACGGTGCGCGGGTGGTTGTGGCCGATACAGATGCGGCGGCACTGTCCGTCCAATCTTTGCCGCAGGTGATCATGGATGTTTCCGACGCCGCCTCGGTCGCGGCAGGCGTGAGCAATGCCGTGCAGATGCTGGGCGGGCTCGACGGCCTTGTAAACAACGCGGGCATCCTGGACGAAAGCCACGCGGCAGAGGTGACCGTGGCACGGTTTGAAAAGGTCTTGTCGGTCAACCTGACCTCGATCCTGCGGGTGTCACAGGCGGCCTTGCCGCATCTGGCCGGGCATGGGGCGATCGTCAACACGCTGTCCACCCAAGCCATGTTCGGGCAGGCGAACTCTGTCGCCTATGCCACGGCCAAGGGCGGCGGGCTGAACCTGACGCGGGCGATGGCAGTGGATTTCGCACCACAGGGCGTGCGGGTGAACGCTGTGGCGCCGGGCTTCATCGACACCCGCATGGCGATCATGTCAGACGGCGCGCATGAGCATGCGACCGACTGGTTTCAGGACATCTACATCGGCCACCGGAAGATCCCCCTCGCCCGTCCGGGCACGCCCGCCGACTGTGCCGGGGCCTTCCTGTTCCTTTTGTCCGACAGGGCCGCCTATATCACCGGCCAATGCCTTGCCATCGACGGCGGGCTTACCGCAACCTATTGAAAGATTGAAACGATGTGCAAACGCTGCCTTGACTACGGGTTTCCCACCGTGATGGGGCGCGGCCTGTTCGGCGAGTTCAGGAACTTCGTCAACCCGCCCTTCCTGATCGTCACCATGCCCGACCTGTGGGAGATGTTCCGCCACGAGTTCGAGGGAGCCGATTATCGCCTGTATCTGACCGACAGCATCGAGCAGGTTGACCTTGACCGCGATGCCGCCGCGCTGACCGACGTGCGTGCGATCATCGGCCTTGGCGGCGGCCAGGCGCTGGATGTGGCCAAGTGGTTCTCGTGGCGCAAAAACCTGCCGCTGTTTCAGGCTCCGACCGCCCTGTCGGTCAATGCGGTCTATTCCCACCGCTCGGGCGTGCGCGATGGTGGCAAGGTGAACTATCGCGGCTATGCGGTGCCCGAATGCGTGTTCATCGACTATGACGTGCTGCGCGCGGCACCCCGGCATCTGAACTGGTCGGGGATCGGCGATATCCTGTGTTTCCATACCGGGGTGCTGGACTGGCAGTACGCCCGCGACACCGGCAAAATAGAGGCGAAATGGCCCTGGGACCAGGACCTTGCCGACCGGTCACTGTCCAAGGTCCGTGGCATCATCGACAACATCGACGGTATCCGCGCCATGACCGATCAGGGCATCGACGCGCTGGTGGACGGGCTGAAATGGGGCACCTCGTTTCAGGGGTCGGGCTGGTGCCCGCGCCATATCGAAGGCACCGACCATTTCCTGTTCTACACGCTGGAAAAACAGACCGGCCGGAAATTCCTGCATGGCCAGCCGGTGGGACTGGGAATCGTCGTGGGGTCCCTGCTGCACGAGAACGGCGCGGATCAGATGCTGGACACCATCGCTGGCATCGGGCTGGATGTGCGGCCCGAAGCCATGGGCCTGACCTGGAATCAGGCGGTCGAGGGGCTGACCGGCATGCGCGCCTATGTGAACACCCTTCCGCTTTGGCATTCGATGGCGCATGACGTGACGATAACGCCAGGTTTCATTTCCGATCTGAAGGTCCGGCTGGACCGCGCCTATGAACACCGGAACTGAGACGGCGATGGCCCTGGTGAACGAGATGACCGAAACCGCCGAGCGGTCTCTGACCGCCGCCGAGATCCATGCCGAACTGATGGCCGGCATCCGCGAGGGCCGCTTTCAGCCGGGCCACCAACTGCCGAACGAACGCCAGCTGGCCGAGCTTTACGGCTCTTCCCGCCAGCAGGTGCGCGATGCGCTGCTGATCCTGCAAGAGGCCGGGCTGGTCAAGCGCAAGGTCGGCTCGGGCACCTTCCTGGCCGAAGACATGCCAGCGATCATCGAACGCCTGGATGCCGAGGTTGATGTGCATGCCGTGCATGAACACAGCTTTCTGGAAACGATCGAGGCACGCCTGATCCTGGAGCCCGGGGTCGCAGCGCTGGCCGCGCGCAACATCTCGGAGGCGCATCTGGCCCAACTGCGGGCCGGGCTGGAAGCGGTCCGCGAACCGGCAAGCTGGCTGGAGTTCAAGTCGCGCATCTATCTGTTCGCGCGCGCCTATTACGAGGCCTCGGGCAACAGTTTCCTGTTGTGGACCTTCGACCATATCCTGGCCGCGCGGGTGGATCACAAGTTCGACGGGCACCGCGAAACCGGCGCCGTGGCCGAGATCGTCCGGCGCCATTCCTATGACCAGCTTCTGATGATCTTCCGCGCCATCGCAGAGGGCGACGAAGCGCGGGCCGAGACAGTGACGCGCAGCTACCTTATCGGAATTGCCGCCTCGCTGGGTCAGGGATGACCGGGCCGTTCCTGCTTCCGGATCTGGCTCCGGTGCCGCAAGTGATGGGGGCCGCAGATCTTGGTTACGGCAGAGGCAAGGTGCTTGTCGTCATTGTCGCCCATGCTGACGATCCGGCGATCTTCGCAGGCGGGGTGCTGGCCTTGTTCGTGCAGGCGGGCTGGCGGGTGCGTGCCTTGCGAGTGACTGATGATCGCTGGGACAGCGTGGGTCTGGACGAGGCCGAGACGATTGCCCGCAACGCCGCCGAGTTCCGGGCTGCGGCGCGGGTTCTGGGCGTGGCCGGGGTCGAGGATCTTGCCTGGCAGACCGATGTATTGGGCGATGCCAGCCGGGTTGCCCTGCGCGAGCGGCTGATCCACGCGATCCGGCGGCTGAAGCCCTATGCGCTGATGGGGTTCGATCCGGACTCGGTGTTGTACGAGGATAATCTTGACCACAAGGTGCTGGCCGAGGCGATGGACGAGGCCTTCTGGACCGCGATGTTCGACAAGCACCACCCCGAGCATTTTACCGAAGGCCTGGCCCCGCACGGCTGTGTTGAACGCTGGTATTTCGGCCGGTCTGTGGCGGCGGTGACCCATGTTTTCGACACTTCGGATGTGATCGAAACCCAGATGCAGGCGGTTGGCTGCCACGCAACCCCGATTGCCAACATGGCCGCGCAATATGCCCTGCAGGCGGCTACGGCCGGGCGGCCACAGGCGGAAACAGACCGGGCGCTTGCCGACCCCGCTGAGGCCCTTTGTATCCGGCTGCGCGCCAGCGCCGCGTCCAAGGGTCAGCCCTTCGGTCTGGCCGCCGCCGAATACCTGCGGCTTCACCGCACCCGCTTCGCCGGAGCGGCAGATTGACCAGAAGACCGTCGGCATCGGCGAACGCATGGCCAAGCTTTCCCTCGAACGATGACGGCTGCCTGCTGACCGATCCGGGCGCAGCGTGGCGCCCGCGGCAACCGGGTGGAGCGGCCGTTCGCAAAAGCCGAGGCGCGAATCGCCCCGACACGTCGTCACGGGCGGGGATGCAGACGACTGTGCAGGCAGAATTTCGCTGACGGAAACGATCGGGACGGTCACCGGCGGAAAGCCGATTACTGTGGCGATCAACGCTCAGCCCAGTCGCGGATGACCGGCGGTTTCGGTCCGCAGACACTCGAGCTCGGCAGGCAGCCAGTCACGAACCTGGGCGACAGCCGGCCTCGTTGTGGCCCGCAGATGAGCGACAAGGTGGTTGATGTCGCCCGTCCGAAGCACGACAGGTGTCACGGGCAGCAACCCTCCGACCGACAGTTCGTTGGCGACGACATGCCACCAGCCAAGGGCCACGGTCTGCCCCTTGAGCCCGGGATCGAAGGACAGTCTGTCGGTGACGTGATGCTGGCCGAAGAGGTGATCCTGAGCCGGCGACGTCAAGGGGCGCGGGTGCTGGTGGCCGACTGGCCATGCGACCGGGTCGGGCCGGGGGTGGCTGTGATGCTTGCCGCGCGGGGCCACACCGTACAGCTTGCGGTCGAGGGAATAGGTGCAGGCCCGAACCTGCCGCAGTATGTGCGAGACACCTGGGCAGGCAGACTGCATGACGCAGGTGTTCCGGTGATTTCATTTGCAACGATTTTTGGGGTCGATGCCGACACGGTGTGGCTGACGCACGTCGCCTCGGACCGGCCGATCACCTGCGAGGGCGTTGACAGTGTCGTCCTGAGCACGGGGCGACGGCCCGCCGACGGGCTTGCGGCTGACCTGTCGTTGCTGGGGATTTCTCATGTCCTGGTGGGGGATTGTGTGACGAGGCGGACCGGGGAAGAGGCGATCTTCGAAGGAATGGTCGTAACGCTTGAGGCGCTGGACCGGCTGTCGGTTCATGCGGGATAGGGCGGTCATGGTCGTCGGTGCAACGGCGGAGTGACAGGCGTTCTTGCGCTGTCCGGCGACCAGTCCGTCAACATTCTGTCCTGATGTCATCCTGCCAGGAAACAGAAGAAACTGGAATCCGCAGACACGATGGATACGATGGTCGCGATCGGCGGCCTGACCGGGCTGACGCTGACGCAGATCGCCGATCCGGCGGGGGGGCAGCCCCGGCGCTGCGACCTTTCCGCATCCGTACAAAGCGCGGCTGATGCTGGCGGCGACAGCGAAGGATGCGGAAGGCAGAAGGCGCCACCATGGCCGGATACTGCATCGCGTGAAGTTGGTCGGAAAGCCTGCCTGGTCTATCCGAAGTAAGTGCTTCGAGCGGATTTCTGGGTCTGTAAAAGCGTATATCCCAACCTTCGGTAATGGTGACACAAGAATTCGGATCGAGGCGCAGTGCACGATCGGACACCAGCCTTTGTCCTGTGCGACGGGGGAACAGATGCGGGCCACGGCGGCGATTCCGGAACCGGCACGGACCGCGGCGCACCCGCTCGACCCGCTGTTGCGACCGTCCTCGCTGGCTTTCGTCGGTGCATCGCCCAAGCCCGATACGCCCGGCCACACAATGCTGCAAGCGGCGGCGGTCGATGGCTATAAGGGTCGTGTCGACGCGGTGAACCCGCGGTACGAGCAGATCGGTGACGTGGCCTGCTTTCCGTCATTGGCGGCCTGCCCTCGCCGGTATCAGGCACTCGGGCGCCATCGCGGTGGACCGGGCAGCATGGGATGCTTGCCGATACGGCGGTGGAAATCTTCGCGGCCAAATCCATGCTGTATCGTGTCGCCTGAAAAATCGACAGGGGGTTGGACCGCAAACTTGTACATGCCCACGCTTCGGCGCTAAAACCGCAATGGCGGGCGGGGTGATCGACAAGGCGCTTCAGATCCTGGGCCGGCGTGGCTACATGCGCGTGAATCCAGTCGAGCGGCTGTATCGCGACATCCGGGTGGACCGCTTCCGGGAAGGCACCTCCGAGATAGAGCGCATGGTGATCGCCGAGCAGATCAAGACGCGCGGCTTCGGCGTCTTCGCCGACGCCGGAGCGGGCGCAAGAGCGCCGAGGCGGCTCCTGGCCGATGGCACCGGATGGAAACGGCCGCCCTGCTGGCGCCCGCGCTTCTGATGGTTCTGGTTGTCTTTGTCCTGCCGCTGGTCAGGTTCCTGTCGCTGGCCTTCACCGCGCCAGACAGCACCCTGTCGTGCTTGGTCGAACTTGGTAAAAGCCCGGTCTACCGGCAGATCATGCTCAACTCCTTTGTCACGGCCGCCGTTGTGACGCTGATCACGGCCGGCCTGGCTTGGCCGCTGGCCTATGTGCTGCCACGAGCGCGAGGGCTGTGGTTCACCCTGCTGATTTACGGTGTCCTGTTTCCGCTTCGATTTCGATCATGGTCCGCACCTATTCGTGAAAGCTTTTGCTAGGGTCAGGACCTGTTAATTCTCTTGCGTTCGCAATGTTGGTTTGATTCACTTTTGGCATCCAAGGGGGTGCTGCATGAGTGATCTTTTCTGGCTGACAGACGCGCAGATGGAGCGGTTGGAACCATTTTTTCCGCTGTGTCACGGCGTTTCGCGCGTTGACGACAAGCGTGTGCTGAGCGGAATTATCTTCATCAATCGCAATGGGTTGCGTTGGCGAGGCAGCGCTGGCACTGATGCAACTGGAAGGATTCGGGAATCGGCCGGTGCAGAAGATGTCGGGCGGACAGCAGCAACGCGTTGCAGTGGCGAGGGCGCTTGTGATCGAACCGGATGTCCTGCTGATGGACGAGCCGCCGGGTGCACTGGACCGGCAGTTGCGGCAGCAGGTGCAGGTGGAACTGCGCCGGCTGCATCTGAAGCATGGTCGTACGACGATCCAGGTCACTCACGATCAGGAAGAAGCGCTGGTCCTGTCGGATCGGATCGCGGTGATGGGCGCGCGCCTGATCCATCAGTTTGGCACGGCGGCCGAGCATTATGCCCACCCCGCGAACAGTTTCGTCGCAGGTTTCGTCGGAGAGTCGAAGCTGTTGGCGGCCCGGGTGCTGCGGGTCGCGGACGGAATGGCGCAGAGATCGAGGCGATCAACACCTCGCCCACCGAAACCGCCAGGATCATCGCGATGGTCGAAGCGAACAAGTTTACCGTCTGGCAGGGGCTGGATTTGGGCTTTGCAACTGGCGACAGCTCCGCAATGCGTGCGCTTGCCGGGCCGGCAACGCAGGTCATCGATGCGGGCGGACGGATGGTGCTGCCGGGCTTGCAAGACAGGCGGCCATTTCGTTCAGGAGGCAACTGGCGAACCGACAGGGATGCTGAATGAGTCAGCAGTGAAGCGGGTCCGCGCGAGGATGCCCGCGCCAACCGATGCCGACCATGCTGAAGGGGTGCGCTTCGGTCAGGCGCTGGGCAACCGGCATGGCATCACCGGGGTGGTCGACGCTTCGGTCGGTGCATGGCACGCGCGGGTCCATCGCGGGCTGGCCGCGGACGATGCGCTGACGGTGCGGGTTGCTGCCACGGCACGCGTGGACCCGGCTGAGGAAACCGCCGATGCGCTGGCGCGGGTCTCGACCCTTCGGAATGAGTCGGCCGGGCTTGCGATGTTAAAGGTGCATTCGGCGAAATTCTTCATCGACGGTGTGTTCGAGAACCGCACGACGACCATGCTGGCCGATTATTCGGACGCTGCGGGTGGAAATGCGCCACCGCTGTTCGCCCCGAGCAGATATCGGACCTGTTTGCGGCCTTCGATTCGGCGCGGTTCCAGATTCCCTGTCATGTGATCGGCGACCGAGCGGTGCGGGCGGCTCTGGACGGGCTGGCGGCAGCGCCTCGAGCCAATGGCCACTGGCCTTCGCTGCACCAGATGGCGCATGTACAATGCATCGATCCGGTCGATCTTCCGCGGTTCGCGGAACTCGGAGCAATGGCGAACATCCAGCCGTTCAGGGCACGTCACGCTCCCTCGGTCGATCTGGCGCTGAACATGATCGGCCTCGACCGCGGACGGTTGATGCATGCCTTTCGCAGGCTTCTGGATGCACGGGCACCCTTTGCTCTGTCCAGCGCCTGGGGGTGACAACACTGAACCCGTTTCGCTTCCTGGAATCCGCAATGACCCGCCAGCCTCCCGGTGGCGGATTGGAAGCCTTCCTGCCCGAGCAGGTGCCGGGTCTGGAGGAATGCCTTCTGGGGTCCACCGCACATGCGGCGGATGCGGCATGGCGCGGGCAGGATACCGGCCGCCTGACCCCAGGCCGAATATCCGACCTGGTCGTGCTGGACCGTGCTATCCTGACTTGTGACGCCTGTGCATTCGGCGAGACGGAGGTGCTGTTGACCCTGGTCGACGGAACCGTGGTCTGGCGCGCGGCGGAATTCGACGGATAAGGTGGCGTCGCAGGTCCAAGTGCCGCGATTTCACCGGCGCGTGGCGGCGAAAAAAGTCCTTTGCCCGGATGTCTGTTGATCCCCAGTTGTCGTTTTCCCTTGAAAGGCACCTCTAGAAATTGCCCTGACCCGGGCATCGAGGTTCAAAAGCTCATGAACTGTCATGCGGGGTAAGGCCATGGCAGAGATTGGGGATTTTTTGATCTTTCAGATCGTTATGCGAGTGTCGCTTTGCCCCAGGATCGATTTTGGGCGATTGGTGATCATCGGTCAGGCGGCCTGTGTGGTTGCGCCTGAAACCGCAAGGCTGCCACCGGCTGCGCCTTGGCCCCGAATGCCTCTGCATCAGCCGCTTTGGCGCTCTTTGATGCGCTTGTCCATTCGCGTCTGGACCGTCGGGTGTTCGGGGGGAGGATTCGACTGTTCAGCCTTCGCTGAACCGCGACAGGTAGGCCTCGCACAGCCCGGTCGTACCCGCCGTATACGCGTCACCCATTGATCGGGCGAGGTCCGTTTCGGCATGCGAGCCGATCCAGGCGACCAGAAGCAAGCGGCGCAGCATCACGAACGTCGGGATTTCGGCCGTATCGGCATCGCCGAGCGGTGCCTCGCTGCGATAGCCGCGCACCCATGCGTCAATCAGTTCCGGCACTTTCGCATCGTCTTCGTAAAACGACACCGGCGTCGCTGCGTCGTACATGAACCAGGAAAAGCCGCAGTCGTCAAAATCTATCGTCTTCACCACCGGTCCGTCAATCAACAGATTGGCAAGGCGCAGGTCGCAATGGACAAGGCCGAAGCGATCCGGCCCGTCTCCGAACAGGGCAAGCCTGCGGCCGATGGTTTCGACCGTCCGGCCGAACAACGCGACATGCGCCGGGGTCATCCCCATGCCGTCGCGCCAGCGGCCCCAGTGTGGCGCAGTGTCGCCAAGTGCCGTCTCGAAATTCCAGACCGGGCGGGTGAAGCCCGGCGGTCGTGTCCAGCCGCGTGCGTGGGCATGCATCCGGGCGGTAACGGCGCCGAGCTTTTCAAACGGCAGGACCAGGTCGTCGTCGATGCCCGGTTCCGCGCCGGTTTCCCAGTCGAACAGCACGACCGAGCGTGGACGCGGCATCGCCGGATGGCCGACCCGCGTGATCTGCGCGCCGTCGTTGTTCCAGACCGGACGCGGAGTGATGACCACTCCGGCCTCGCGCAGGGCGACCATCCAGGCCAGTTCCGATGCAATCGTACAAGGCGCGTGGTAGCCGTCGCGGTGGATGCGCAGCGCATACCGCCGGTCGCCGCCCTCAATGGCATAGGTTGCGTTCTCGGACAGGTTCAGCAGGCGCGCGCGCGGCAACCCTGCGATCTGGTAATGGCCAAGGGCGAGGTCGGCGGTTTCTTCAAGCACGGCAAGCTGATCGGCGTGGGACATGTCTTCGAAACTGGGCGTCCCGCTGCCGATCATGCCGCCTGTTCCATCAGTTGTCGCATCCGTGAAACAGCGGTTTCAAACCGTTCCATCACCTCTTGGCACTGCGCAAGCGGCATCAGCGCCCCCGGCTTGAACTGAAGCACGCGCTTGTCCAGCGATGAAAAAATCGCCCAGACCCCGTTTTCATACAGCGCGCGTGAGGCGTGGACCGCGCCTTCCGCGCCGGCAAATTCGACACCCATCACCACGCCCTTCTGGCGCAGCCCGACCACCACGTCACCATGCCGCGCAATCAGCCGCGCAAAGGCTTTGGTGAAATAGTAAGAGATTGCCAGCACGTTGGCCAGCGTTTCCGGCCGCGCAAGAATTTCAAGCACCTTCAACCCGACCAGACAGCCGATCTCGGCGCCGCCCGTCGTCGAGATATGCGCGGCCCCATCCTCGTGCAGCCAGCCGCCGGAGCGTTCGTCCAGCATGGTGACGGCAATCGGGTAGATACCGCCCGTGATGCCCTTGGCCGTCACCACGATGTCGGGCACCACCCCGAAAGCGTCATAGCCCCACATCGTGCCGCACCGCATCAGACCGGTCTGCACCTCATCCGCGATGTAAAGCGTACCTTGTGCCGCACAGAGATCCTTGACCGCCGGAAGATAGCCTTCGGCCGGCATCGGAAAGCCATAGGTTGCAGGAATGGTTTCCATGATGACGCAGGCCACATCGCCCCCTGCCAGCGCCGCGCGCATCGCGTCGAGATCGTTGAACGGCACCTGTACGAATTCGCCCGGCCGGTCGGCGAGGAATATCTTCGAGAACCGCTCGTCGCCGGTTGCCACCGACAGACCGGAATGGCCGTGATAGCCTTTGATGATCGAAACGATCTTGCGGCGCTTCGTGGCATAGCGCGCCGATTTCAGCGCCACCTCGACCGCCTCGGCACCGCCGGCGGAAAATACCGCATAGCTCATCCCGGGGCAGACCCCGACCATCTCGCGCGCGAAGGCCGCGCGGGTGATCGAGGGAAACCAGTGGTTGCCGATGTCGAAATGATCCAGCCCCTCTTTCAGCGTGGCGATGAGTTCGGCATTGCGGTGGCCAAGGTTGTAGGTCCCGCCGTTAATGTGCAGGTCGATCAGGCGGCGGCCGTCCATGTCGTGGATGACATAGCCTTCGCGTTCGCCCATCACCAGATCGACGCCAGCCTGCTGCCAGAACTTCGTCTTTCCGGGGTTCCAGTAGCGGATCGAAGCCTCCAGAACTTCGGCCTTCGATTTGAATCCGTAAAGGGGATGGGTGAGCATGGCTCCGTGCCTCGTTGGGGATACATCCCTGCCTTGATGCGGGGCAAAGT
>Ga0335397_10007250_pt1 | contig 14162 bp, 11 predicted proteins | sample MAT04_FD_205740 | JGI IMG/M metagenome (GOLD analysis project Ga0335397, IMG submission 205740) | Freshwater microbial communities from Lake Fryxell liftoff mats and glacier meltwater in Antarctica - MAT-04 (spades assembly) (version 2) ...
GGGCGCGAAACCCAGACAGATGTGTCCCACTTCCGCGCCCGTGGGCGCGGCGCGGGCGCGGCGCGGGCAGCGCGGGCGCGGCGCGGGCGGCGGCGCGACGCGGGCGGCGGCGCGGGCGCGGGCGCGAAACCCAGACAGATGTGTCCCACTTCCGCGCCCGTGGGCGCGGCGCGGGCGCGGGCGCGAAACCCAGACAGATGTGTTGGAGGGGCAGCGCGCGGCCAAGTCGGGCTCAGCTGAGGGACTGGCGCGCTGTCGCGATCAGTCGCCGCAGGCGACGGAGAGCACGTCGACGGGTTGCTCGACTCGCGCCGGGCGCACGGGCAGCACTTCGTTGCCGTCGAATGCCTCGCGCCAGTGCCGTGAGCGGCGGGTGAGCAGGCCGAACCCGACCAGCAGCAACACCGACCCGATGAGGAACGCAACCGGCAGGTTGATCGTGTCGGCGATGGTGCCGATGAACAGCAGACCGACGCCGTACGACACGCCCATCGACGCCTGCATGATGGACATCACTCGGCCGCGGCTGGCGTCGGGCGCATCGCGCTGGATGACCGCCGACGACGAGATGAACATCGCAGACGACGCAGCACCGAGCAGCGCGCTGGCGGCCACGACCCACGGCACCCCAGGCGCCAAGGCGTAGAGGGCGAGGGCGCCGGACAGCACGAACATCAGCCGACCGACCAGGAAACTACGCCGGTAGCGGGCCGCCAGCACGGTGATGAGCACACCGCCGATGATGGCGCCGACACCCTGCGCCGATGCGACCAGCCCGGCCAGGCCGGTGCCGCCGGCGAACTCGGCGGCCACGAAGATGGGGATGAGCCCCATGAACGGCACCACCGTCAGGTTGAACAACACCAACAGCACCACGCCGTGGAAGCAGGCGGGCGTGGCGCGCAACGTGTGCCAGCCGCCGGCCAGCCGCTGCAGCACCCCTGCCGAGTCGTCGGCGTGCGCGGAGATGAAGGGCCGGCGCACAGCCAGCACCGCAGCCACCATGACCACGAACGAGAACGCGTTGAAACCCACTGTCCATGCCGGCCCCACGGCCAACACCAGCGCGGTACCGACCAGCGGGCCCACGATGCGGCCGCTGTTCCACGAGTACACACCCAACGACACCATGGCCATCAGTTCTTCGGGCGGCACCAGGTCGGGCAGCATCGCTGCGTAACTCGGCGCGCCCAGCGCACCCGCCGCGCTCGACACCAGGATGAACGCGGTGAGCACCAACGGCGAGCGCACTCCGGAGCCGAGCACTACAGCGAGCGCGGTGGTGGCGATGGCCTGACCGACCAGCGCGAGCGCAAACACCTTGCGGCGATCGAAGCGGTCGGCCAGCAGGCCGCCCACCGGCGAGGCGATGCCCTGCGGCATGAACGTGGCCAGCGCGACCAGACCGGTCTGGACCGCTGAACCGGTTCCCGCTGCGACGAGGCTGCCGACGACGATCAGCTGCACCCACGTCCCCGCATCCGACACGCATGCGGCACTCCACAGGAGGCGGACGTCGCGGTGACGAAGCGGGGTGAAGGGGTGGTTGCTCACAACGACGAAACGCTACATGACCGTTTCACAACTGCCCGCGTCATTTGCGTCACATCAACCACCGTGTCATCGATTTCGCGCGCTTCACGACGAGAACGCATGACACGGACGCGCACTTGTGGGGCGCGGGCGGGCGCGCCTTTGACCACCGTGTCATCGATTTCGCGCGCTGCACGACGAGAACCGATGACATGGACGAGGGTTCGGGGGGTTGTTGGGGGCGGCGACTAGCCTCGGGCCGTGCCGTCCACCCTCAGTGCCTTCGTCCGCGCCGCCACCGAGCTCGACCCCGAGCTGATCGACGCCTGCGGCGAGAAGCCCAGTTGGTTCTGCGAGGCCACGTGGAACGTCAGTAACAACCGCATGCTCTCGAGGGCCGCCGACTGGATCGTCACCCGGCCGCTGCTCGCCGTTGCTGTGCTGCTCGTCGCGTGGCTGGTGAACCGATATGTGCGCAAGGCGGTCACGGCGTTCGTCACCCGCCTCTCGACCAGTCGTCAACTGGCCAACGAAGCACTACAGCGGATGGGCGTCGAGCGCCCGGCCAGCGCACGCTTCATCGACCCTCGCGAGCAGGCCCGCGCCGGCACGCTCGCCTCCGTCAGCCGCGCCTGCGTGTCGTGGTTCGTGTGGACCGTCGCGCTCCTGGTGGTGCTCGGTGTGTTCAAGATCAACCTCGGCCCGCTGCTCGCCGGGGCTGGCATCGCCGGCATCGCCGTGGGCTTCGGTGCGCAGACACTGGTGAAGGACTGCATCAGCGGCTTCTTCATGCTGCTCGAAGACCAGTGCGGTGTCGGAGACGAGGTCGACCTGGGCGAAGCAGTGGGCACGGTCGAATCCATCACCCTGCGAATGACCAGCGTGCGCGGTGTCGACGGCACGCTGTGGAACGTGCCCAACGGCGGCATCCAACGAGTCGGCAACAAGACCCGCAACTGGTCGCAGGGGCTGGTCGACATCAGCATCTGGCACGAGGCCGACCTCGACGACGCGCTCGTGGCCGTGGAGGAGGGCATTGCTACCGCCAGCGCGTTGCCCGCCGTGGCCGAGGTGTTGCTGCAGCCGCCGGCGGTGCTGGGTGTGGAACGCATCGACACCACCGGCACCGTCATCCGCATCACCGTGCGCACGCAGCCCGGCAAGCAGTGGGCCGCGATGCGCGACATCCGCCAGGCTGTGCGCAACGCGCTCACCGCGCACCGCGTGCCGTTGCACGCGCCGGTGCCCACCGCCGCTCCGCCGACGCCACCCGCCCAGAAGTAGTGCTCAGCCGGCGGCTTCCACCAGCGCCCGCAGGTGCGGCCAGGCCGCGGCGAAGCCAGCATGCAACGGCAACTCGTCGACATCGTCGAGCTGCACCCACGCCACTGCGTCGGTCTCGAAGTTCACCGACGACCCGAACAGGGCGTCGACCTCGAGCACAACGGTGGTGTACTTCCAATCCGTCGCGGGCGCGAACACGAACTCTCCCAGCTCGCGATGGTGGGCCGGGATCTCCCCAACCTCCTCGCCGGCCTCACGCAGCGCTGCCTCGTAGGGGGTCTCGCCTTCGTCGATGGCCCCACCCGCGCAACTCCAGGTGCCGCCCTCGTGCGCCCACGCAGACCGCTGCTGCAGCATCACCCGCGGCGCCTCACCGCCACGCCGGTGCACGAAAACGACACCGGCCGCACCAAACACACCCCAGCGCACGTGCCCGTCGGAGCACCGCACGAAACCGTCACCTGAACGCCCGACCATCCGCCCGACCCTACCGAGCGCCACGACTGCCGCAACGCCCGCCCGCCGACGGCGCCCACGCGGTACGGTTGGCTCAGCAATCGCCAATTCGGCGACCCTCGCGAGTGGAGAAGCTCAATGGGACTGTTCAGCAAGAAGCCGAAGACCTCGGCACCCGACACCCCCGCCAAGCCCGCCGCTTCCGGTTCGTCGGGCAAGCCTGCGAAGTCGGAGCCGGCCCCCAGGCCTGCGAAGCCGTCGAAGCCCGCCAAGGGCAAGCGCGGGTCGGTCGACCCCGTCGACTTCCTCGCGCTGCGCAGCGGGCTGCTCGACCTCAAGGCCCGCCTGGAGGCGAGCGAGCAGTCGAGGGCCACCGTGGAGGCGCGCCTGGCTGCCCTCGACGCCACTACCACCGCTATGGCCACCGAGCGTCCGCCCGCCACCGGCGACGACGTTCGGGCGCACTTGGCCGAGCTGCAGGCACAGCTCAGCACGGTCGCTGAAACAGCCGCTGCCGCCAACGCCAACGCCGAGAACGCCGCCGCCAAGGCCACCGCTGCCGCTACCGTCGCCAGCAACGCGGCTGCCGCACCCGCCGCCACCGCAGCTGCCGCCGACCCCGAACTGGCCGCCCGCGTCGAGCGACTCGCTGCGCAACTGGCCGAGCAGATGGCGGCCACCCCCGCCGCCGCCCCTGCCGGGCCCGACCCCGAGGTGCTCGCCCGCCTCGATCAGCTGGCCGCCCGCGTCGACACCGTGCCCGACCCGGCGCGATTGATGGCCGTGGAAGCACAGCTCAGCGAGCTCACCTCACGCAGTAGCGAGCCTGCGGCAGTGGCGGCGGCCAGCGGCCCCGACCCCGACACGCTGGCTCGCATCGACGAACTCACCGAGCGCGTGGCCGCCGTCGACAGCTTCGGCTCGCAGCTAGCCCAGCTCAACGCCCGGGTCACGGCTCAGGCCGAGTTCGGCGCTCAGCTCGGCAGCCTGCGCGACCGCATCGCCGAACTCTCCACTGACACCGACGACCGCCGAGCTGCGGCCGTCGCCGCCACCGGCGATGCCGACCTGCGCGACCGGGTGAATGCCATCGCCGATCGCATCGCCGTCAACGACGGGCTGGCGGCGCAGATCGCCCAGCTCGCCGAACGGGTGGCGACCAACGACACCTCCGCCCGCCACGCCACCGAGCAGGTGGCCACCATCGAGCAGCGGCTCAACGCCGTCAGCACGGAGCTGGCCAACCAGGTCAGCGAGCTCGGTCGCGACATCGACGGCCTTGCGGCGCAGGGGGGCCAGGTGGCACAGGGCGCAGTCAGCGACGAGCTCATCGACGCGCTCAAGCAGTCGCAGGTGAAGCTGGCCGCCGAGCAGGCGCGCTACGAGATCGCCTTCCGCCAAGATCTGGCAGCCCTCGCCGAACAAGTCCGGCGCGGCCCGCACAGCTGAGCACCGCAGGGCTCAGGCTTCGAGCAACTCAAGCGCCCTGGCGACCAATGCCTTCGCTTCGTCGATCTTGGCCTGGTACTCGCCCAGGTTGCCGCCGGCGGTGAGCGCGTCCTCGGCCTCCTGGAACAGCTCTTCGGCCTGCTGCAACAACTCCGCCGGGTCGTCGGAGGTTCCCGGGTCGGTGGGATCTGTGGGGTCTGCGGGATCGACCGGGGTGCCCACCACGTCGCCGACGTCGATGCTGACGTCGAACAGCTGGTCGAGCGCTACGCCAAGCGATTGACCGAAGCCGACCCTGCCCTCGTAATAGGCCACCACCAGTCGCACCTGCGGCTGCCCGACGGTCGCCGACTTCACATAGACCGGCCGAGTCCACAGCAGCGAGTCGCCCACCGGGATCATCTGCAGATCGCCGTACACCACGTCGGAGCCGGCGAGTGCAAGCCCGGTGACCTCGGGCGAGAACTGCTGGTCGGTGGAGATGTTGGCACCGACCACGTTGGGGCCTTCCGGCAACGTGCCCTCGATGCTGTATGCCACGAGCTGCCCGGAGCTGTTGGCGGTCATGTAGGCCACCATCTCACGCCGGTCGTTCTTCACGCTGAACGGCTGGAACGGGCGGAACAAGCTGAACTCGGCCGCTTCGTCGCCGGCCGCGTGGAACATCGCGTAGTAGGGGACGAAGCGATCGGCCTTCTGCTCGGTGGGGAAGCTGCTCTCGCCGGCGTCGACCTCTGCGGCGGTGGTCTCGGCCTCGGCCTCCGTGGTGGCCTCGCCGGTGGTTGCGGCGGTGTTGCGCTGCGGCGGCTGCTCGGGCGCAGCCAATGCCACCGACCATGCGCCGTCACGGTCGTAGAACGCCGCACCTTCGAGCTGGTACTTCGAGTACGCAGCCGTCTGCAGGCGGAACAGCTCCTCGGGGTAGCGCAGGTGCTCGACCAGTTCGGCAGGCATGTCGGCCTTCGGAGTGAACAGCTCGGGGAATGCCGACTGCCACACCTGCAGCACCGGGTCGGCTTCGTCGTTGATGTAGAAGACGACGCTGCCGTCGTAGGCGTCGATGACGGCCTTCACGCTGTTGCGCACATAGTTGAGCGAGAAGTTGAGCCCGGCCCCGTCGTCGAGCTGCGACGAGTCGGCCACCTGCGCGTACGGGTAGCGGCTGCTGGTGGTGTAACCGTCGATGACCCACACCACTCGCCCGTCGACCGCCACCGGGTACGGGTCGCCATCGAATGCGAGGAACGGAGCCAGCGCCTGCACCCGCTCGCGGGGGTTGCGCTTCATCAGCACCTGCGACTCGTCGCCGATGGCACTCGACCCGATGAGGTTGTAGTCCCACTCGCTCAGCGCAAAGGCCAATTGGCGCATCGTGGAATCGATGGGTACCCCTCCGTTGCCCGCGTAGGGCGCAACCTCGACTCCGGTGCACGGCGTCTCGTTCACTGAGGTGCCCACGATGGAGTAGCCGGTGAGCGCTGGGCTGAAGTACAGCTGCGGGCGATCGAGCTGCACGATGTCGTCGCGGTACGCCGGGTTACCGCTGGTCTCGACCTGCCCCGCCGGTGACGTGACCAACCCGCAGCCGTGCGTGTTGATGAGATGCGTGCCCTGCCATGACTTGTTGCCGACCTGGTCGAGGTCGAGTTCGCGGGCGCCGACGATGACCTGCCGCATGACCCCGTCGACCATGTAACGGTCGGGGTCGAGGTCGTTGATGGTCTGGCCCGTGCTGCCGCGGTCGGTCTGGAAACGGGTGACCATTTGGTCGTCGGGCTTGATCAGGCGCACGTCCTGCAGCGCCGCCACATTGGCGGTGAGTTCGGCGCGGCTGAGCGACCCGAACTCGACGCTGACCTGTTCGACGTTGTCGATGCCCAGCGCATGACGAGTGGCCCTGATGTTGTACTCGATGTACTCGGCTTCCTTGTCCTTCTGGTTGGGCGTGACCACCAGTGACTGCACAGCGCTGGGGTAGATGACCCCACCGATGAGCGCGACAAGGGCCCACAGCGCGGACGCCACGACTGCCGGGCGCCACCGGTCGGTCTTGATGGTGCTGAGGTACAGCACCGCCGTGAGCAACGCAATGAGTGCGAGCAGCAGCACCGCCGGCAGCTGGGCCTTGTCGACCGAGTAGGTGATGCCGCGCACCACGCCGCGATTGGCGGTGGTGAGCTCGTAGCGCGTGACCCAGTAATCGCCGGCTTTGACGACCGCGAGTAACGACAGCAGCACGGCGATGTGCGCCTTGGTGGCCTTGCGTACCTTCGGCCGCGGCGGCTGCACCACGATGCCGCCGGAGAGAACGTGCGTCGCCACCACCAGGATCGTGATGAAGGCGAGCGCCAGGAACAACCAGTCGAACACGAACGTGACGAACGGCAACTTGAACATGTAGAAGCCGACGTCGTTGCCGAACTGCGGGTCGTTGATGCCGAACGACTTGCTATTGCGGAACATCAGCCATTCCTGCCACCGACCGATGGCGGGGGCCGCGAACAGCAACCCGAACACTGCCGCCACGGCCAGCCGCAGCAGACGCAACCGCTGCCCGAAGAACTCGTGAAACCGTTCGATGACTGGGTGGGTGTTAGCCGGGAAGGTGGTGGGCGCCAACCGGTCGGCGATGACGAGGTTGACCAGCGCCACTGCGATGAACGTGCCGGCGAACATGCCGAACAACGTGAACTTGGCCGTGATGGCCCCCCAGAACACGTCGGTGCGACCCACCGACTGATGCCACAGGTAGTCGACGTAGAACGTCGAGAAGAATCGGGCTGACAGCAGCAGCCCGACGAGCACCACGGCCACGATGATGAGCAGCGCTCGGCCTCGGTCGCCGACGCGACCCGGCTTGCGAGTGGAACGAGGAAGGTCAGCAGAGTTCCGCACGCGGCGAAGGCTACCGGGGCGCTGGCTGCAGCATGCAGCGGCACCCTTCGTGTGCTGGAGCGCACGTGTGATCCGTAGGGAACGCCTCACCGGCACCGATGACGCCCGCCAACGCGTTGTCTTCCGCGTCGGGGCAGGCCGGGCCGTTGGGGTCGACGCTCCAGCACACCGGCGTACCCGGGGTGAGCACCACGAGCGCGCCGCGGCCGAATGCCAGCCGGGCCACATCGTCGAGGTGCTCGTCGATGCGCTGTGTCTTCCACTCTCGATAGAGCGCCCGCACGGCCTCGGCCAGCTCGCCGTTGTCACCGTCGGCGTTGATCACCAGGCGATCCATGCGTTGGCGCAGCGGCGACACCACGGAGGAGGCCAGCCCGTCGATGGCGGGCTGCAGCGCACGTGCACGGTTGATCTCGTGCAGGTGGTCGCCCTTGTCGCCTTGGTCGACGCTGGCAGCACCTGCCAACGCGGCCATCCGCAGTTCGCCCTCCACCGCCGCCGCGTACCGCAACACGTGCTCGCTCTCCGACGGCAGCAGCGCGTCGAGCGACACCACCGGCTGGGCGCGGCGCAGCACGTGCAACACGTCGTTCTGCTCGTCGGCCAGCACTCGCTTCAACTTGCGTGCACCGGCAACGATGAGCGGCGTCAGCTCGGCGTCGCGGCGACCGAACGGCGTGTCGTCGGGTTCGGCAGTCGACATAGCCGGAGCGACGGGCGAGGCCTGGAACACGGAGAGATCGTCGCCGAGCGCAGCTTCCGTGGCTGGCTCGACAAGTTCCGCAACCTCGAACTCGACCTCGAACTCGGCCTCGAACTCGGCCTCGAACTCGACCGGGGCGGTCGAGGGCCCGGCAGTAGCTCGATCCACCACGCCCTGCGTACGCGCCGCCCGCAACCGGGCGAACAAGTCGTCGACCGAGGCCACCGAGGTATCGGATGAGGGGTCGATAGGTTCGCGGTGCTCGTTCTCGTTCTCGACCGGCTCGTCGCCGCCGCCGAACAGCGCCACCACCGTGGCCAGCTCGCCGTCGTCGACATCGACCGTGAGTTCGTCGACGATCTCGGCAGCGACATCGTCAGCGACATCGTCAGCGACATCGTCAGCGACATCGTCAGCGACCTCGTCAGCGACCTCGTCAGCGACCTCGTCAGCGACCTCGTCAGCGACCTCGTCAGCGACCTCGTCACCGACCTCGTCAGCGATCTCGGCTTCGATCTCGGCTTCGATGGCGCGCAGATCGGCCTCGGCCGGCTCAGCGTCGGCCAGCTCGGGCTGGACTGGCTGAACCGCGACTGGTTCGCGCGCCACCATCAGCGGTACCGGCCCGGTGGTGGGCGACAGGTTGACGTACTCGTTGGGCTCACCCAGCGGAGTCATCTCGGCCATCACGTCGACCGCTGCCAAGCGAGCGCGCTCGAATGCGTTCAGCAACCGGTCGCGACCGTGCACAAGCTGCTCGATCTGCTGCCGGGCCATCTCACGGCGGCGGGCCAGCTCGCCCAACACCCGCTCGCGATAGGCGCGAGCTTCGTTGACCATCTCGCGACCCTGCTGCTTCGCCATCTGCAGTTCGCTCTCGGCGTCGGAGGCTGCGTCCTGGCGGCGGCGAGCCGACTCGATCTCGGCTTCCTCACGCACACGCTGAGCCTCATCGGTTGACTCGCGCAGCACTCGCGCCGCGCCGTCTTCCGCCCGCATCTTGATCTGCGTGGCGGCCTCGCGAGCGGTGGACAGGATGCGGGCAGCTTCCTCGCCCAACATGCGCGTGACGACTTCTTCGTCGAGTACCACCGAGGCGTTGGGCACGTTGCGCTGCGTCACGCGCACCTCACGCTCGAGGAATTTCTCGCGCTCCTGCAGGCGCGCCAGTTCGGCGGCCACCATGCGCAGGAACTCGCGCACTTCCTCGGGCTCATACCCGCGGCGGCTCTGAGTGAAGTTGGCCGTCGACACAGCCGTCGGCGACGAGGGGTCGGGACGTGTGAACGAAATGGCCATTGCGTCAAAGAGTAGGTCTGCTGACCCCTGAAAAGGTGGCATGTCGACCCCGGCGGACGCATCGCGCACGCGGGGAGAAAGGACTACGCCTCGGCGAGGTCGACCAGTTCCACCGGGTCGCCGCCGATGCGCACGAGCGCTGCCAACGCCTCCTCCAATGTTGCAACGGGGATGACCTCGATGTCGGGGCCCACGACTTCGCGAGCGCGAGCGATGCCGTCGACACCCTTCTCGCCCTGATTCAGCGGCACGATGAAGAAGTCGACTCCAATCTGCTTCACTGCCGAGGCTTTCGAGTTGAGGCCGCCGATGGCACCGACGTTGCCCGCGATGTCGATGGTTCCGGTGACGCCCACCTTCTGGCCTCCCATCAGGTCACCCTCGGTGAGCGCGTCGATGAGCTCGAGCGTGAAGGCCAGCCCGGCCGACGGCCCACCGATGGCGCCGGTGGCGAGCTCGACCTGCAGACCCTCCGGCAAGACCACGGTGGTGGTGTCGATGGGTCGGAAGCCGACGATGGTACGCGGCGCATCTTCACCCGGCGCGTTGATGGTTTCGATCTCGCCGACCATCGGCTCGCCGTTGCGCTCGAACTCGAGTTCGATCATCTCGCCGGCCTCCACCTCCGCCAGGATGGACGCCAGGTCGTCGATGATGGTGACTGGCTGACCGGCGACCGTCTTCAACACATCACCCGGGTCGAGCAACAGATCTGCAGGGCTGTACTCGAGGCACTCGGTACCAGCCTCGTTGGCTTCCAGACACAGCAGGAAGTCGATGATGACATCACCCGGCACCACCTCCACCGGGTAGCCAGCGGCCTTCAACGCGACATAGACGGCGTTGTCCTTGGCGCTGCGCATCTGCTGCTGGCCGGCCTGGATGAGCTGTTGCTGCGATTGGTCGCCGTACTTCTCGACGTAGCTGCGGAAGCGGGTGGCATCGTTGCCACGCGTGACGAACCAGTCGAGCATGCTGATATCGGGCTCGGTGATGGTGACGAAGTAGACGTCGCCGCTGCTCGGGTAGGTGGGTGCGCCGGTGACCGATACCAACGGGCCCACCGCCTCGGCATCGGCCGGCACCAGAGCGAACTCGACGGGCTCCTCGACAGACGCGACGCACACCGATTCGGGCTGTTCACCCTCGTCGAGCGGCGCGGTGGTGGTTGCTGGGCCGAACTCGGTGCAACGCGTTTTGTCGACGAACGCGGTGCTGGGGATGAACGCCAACGCCAGCGGCAGCGCGGCCGCGACGATGCCGAGAGTCGCCATGGGCACCGCCCACCAGCGATGCAGACCGCGGGGCGCCCTGGCCTGGCCGATCGGCTCCGGTACCATCTCATATTGCGTGAACATCTCTGAGGTCACCACCGCTGCTGGCTGGATTGTCGGTCTGGCCATTGTGGCGCTGATTGCAACCGGTTGGCGCAAGCCTGCCAGAGCAACGGCCGATCCGGCACGCGCCCGTCGACCGCTGCGCGCCGCAAACGGGCTGGAACTGGCCGAGCTGAAGGCACCCGCGGCCCTGCGCACGCGCTGGTGGCGGCGCCTGTGGTCCGTTGTGGCTAGCGGCGTGCTCGCCGTGTGGGTGGGTGCCATCGCCGCCACCGTCATCGCCTTCGGCACCGCCTGGATCGTCATCACCCTCACCGACATGCTGAAGCAATGAGCGCCAACGAGCAGTGGCGTCATCTCGTGGTGGCCGGCCACGAAGGCGACCAGGCCACCGCCCGGGCCGGGCTTGCAGCCACCGACCCCGTCGCTCGACAGTTCGCCCTCGGCGCGCTGGCACGCATGGGCGAGCTCACCGACGCCGACCTGCAGCAGGGGCTCACCGACAACGACCCGTCGGTGCGTCACCGCTCCACGTTGCTCGCCGCCCAACGGCCGCACCTCGCGCTGCTGCCCCTGCTGCGCGACCCCCACGACTCGGTGGTGGAAGCCGCTGCCTGGGCCGCGGGCGAGCACGAGCAGGTGCCAGACGAGGTGCTCGACGAGCTGTGCCTGCTAGCGGTTGACAGCACCGAGGTCTTGGTGCGCGAGGCCGCCGTGGCGGCACTCGGCGCCATCGGCGATCCGCGCGGTCTGCCTGCGGTGCTAGCCGGTTGCACCGACAAGCCGGCGGTGCGTCGCCGCGCCGTACTGGCGCTGGCGCCCTTCGAAGGCCCGGAGGTCGACGCTGCGTTGGCGGCCGCGCTGGAGGACCGCGACTGGCAGGTACGACAGGCGGCTGAGGACCTGCTGCCCTACCTCGGCACGAGTGTCGCAGAGGCGCCGGAAATTTCTTAGCACTAAAACCCATCCGGCTGGCGAGCGCCTCCGAACCTCCTGCAACGCCCGGCATTCACGCCGGCACCACAACAGGAGACACCCTCATGAAGAAAGTCGCATTGATCGCCGCCGCAGCAGCCGCTGCATTGCTTCCGTTCGCCGCCGGCGCCTCAGCCGCACCGGCCGCCGGTGACCCCACCAAGACGATCGCCGAGCAGGCCATCGCCACCCCCGAGCTGTCGACTCTGGTCGCGGCGCTGACCGCCGCCGATCTCGTCGGTCCGTTCGACTCCTGCGACGACCCGAAGACCACCGTCTTCGCACCCACCAACGACGCGTTCGCCGCTGCGCTCGCCAGTCTCGGCCTCACCGCAGAGCAACTGCTCGCCGACACCGCCCTGCTGACCAGCGTGCTCACCTACCACGTCGTGGGCAGCCAAGTCGACGCAGCCACCGTGGTCACACTCTCCGAGGCCACCACCCTCAACGGTGCGAAGGTGAGCATCGAAGTCGTCGACGGCTCGGTGATCCTCAACGGCAACGTCAAGGTGATCACCACCGACATCCAGGCCTGCAACGGCGTCATCCACCTCATCGACGGCGTGCTGCTTCCCCCGGCCGCTCCCGCCAGCGGCGATCCGCTGCCCGACACCGGTGTTGCGTCCGACAGCCTGATGCTCGGTGCTGGCGCACTGCTCCTGGGTGGTGCCGGCGCACTGATGATCAGCCGCCGCCGCACCGTCACCGCCTGATTCGTTTCCCCACGCCAACGCAAACGCAAACGACACCGCCTCGCCCCACCTCCCTGGGGGCGAGGCGGTGTCGCGTTTTCGGGAGGCAACTGTCACAGGGCACGCCAGGCGCAGTGGCCGCGACGGCTCCTACATTGCACCTATGCGTCGCTTCCTCACCGTCTTGTTGGCCACTGCCCTTGTTGCAGCGTGCAGCGACAGCGAAGAGACCGTCGGCGACACCACACCGGCCACCAGCACACCCGTCACGAGCGAAGTTGCCACTACGGCAACCCCCACCACGGCAGCCCCCACCACGGCAGCCCCCACCACCGACGCCGCCACTGGTGCGCCCACCACCACTGCGGCGACGGCCGTCGATCCGCTGACCGGCCGGCCCTTCAACGTGTTCGTACCGTCCACCTACGACGAGGCCAGCCCGATGCCATTGCTGGTATTACTGCACGGCTACACCGCCAGCGGGGCCATCCAGGAGGCGTACTTCCAGTTCGAACCGTTGGCTGAGCAACGCGGCTTCCTCTACGTGCACCCCGACGGCACCACCAACGTGCTCGGCGAGCAGTTCTGGAACGCCACCGATGCGTGCTGCGGGTTCGTCTCCACCGTCGACGATTCCGCTTACCTGAAGGCGCTCATCGAGCAGGTGCAAGCCGACTACAGCGTCGACCCGCAGCGCATCTACCTCGTCGGCCACTCCAACGGCGGCTTCATGTCGTACCGCATGGCATGCGACCACTCCGACACCATCGCGGCGGTCGCCAGCCTTGCCGGCGCCACCTTCATCGACCCCGCCGACTGCGTCGCCGACCAGCCGGTGAGCGTGCTCCAGATACACGGCACCGCCGATGCCACCATCGCGTTCGAGGGCGACAGCATTCTAGGGCGCGCGTATCCGTCGGCCGCCGCCACAGTGGCCACGTGGGCCGCCCACAACGGGTGCACCGCAGAGACGCAGATCACCCAGAACGCACTCGACCTGGTGGTCGACCTCGAGGGCGTCGAGTCGTCGCGCACCACCTACACCGGGTGCCCCGCCGGGGTGGGCGTCGAGCTGTGGACCATCGACCGAGGCAACCACATCCCGGCCCGTACGCCCGATATGGCGACTGGCATCCTCGACTTCCTGTTCGCACACCCCAAGCAATAGCGACACCCGAGCAGCAAGCCCGGACGAGCCGACGGATCGCGGGTGGACTCCAGGCCGGCTTCTAGCCGTTCGCTCGGCCGCTGGACACACGACGGGTGGGGCCGTTCAGGGCTCCAATGTGAAGCGGTAGACGTTGGTGTTGCGGGCCTGGAAGCCGATGCGCTGATACAGCCGGTTGGCCGCCTCGCGCGACGGACGGGAGGTGAGATCGACGGTCTTGGCACCCTTGTCACGCGCCACCTGAAGCGCGAACCGGTTGAGCTGGTCGCCCACGCCGTGCCCGCGTGCCGAGTCGTCGACGACGACGTCTTCGATCCAGGCACGAACACCGGTGGGGATGCGGAACGTGACCAGCGTGAGCGTGCCCACGA
>Ga0335397_10007253_pt1 | contig 14161 bp, 9 predicted proteins | sample MAT04_FD_205740 | JGI IMG/M metagenome (GOLD analysis project Ga0335397, IMG submission 205740) | Freshwater microbial communities from Lake Fryxell liftoff mats and glacier meltwater in Antarctica - MAT-04 (spades assembly) (version 2) ...
GACGACGAACAGCGTCGGGTATGCCCAAGGTGCCTCAGCGTACCCCTCAGCGTTCTATGGGTTCCACTGTGAGTCGGTGAAGGCTGTCGTGACCGCCGGTGGCATCGATTATTGGTCGAACCAACTCACTTTCACATGCCCATGACCCTTTGGAGAGAAGGCGGCAATGACACCTGAACAAGCACACTGGTTTGCTGACACGTTCGGCAAGTTGGTCAACAACATCGAGGTTGCGGTGGTGGGAAAGACCCACACCATCCGTCTGGCGATGACCACGATGCTCACGGAGGGCCACCTCCTACTGGAGGACGTGCCAGGCACGGGCAAGACGATGCTCGCGAAAGCGATGGCGAACACGGTGCAGGGCACGCAGAGTCGCATTCAGTTCACCCCTGACCTGCTGCCCAGCGACGTGACCGGCGTGACGATCTACGACCAACGCAATGGTCAGTTCGAGTTCCACAAGGGGCCGATCTTCGCCACGGTGGTGCTTGCCGACGAGATCAACCGTGCCTCGCCGAAAACGCAGTCGGCGTTGCTCGAAGTGATGGAGGAGGGTCGGGTCACCGTCGACGGCGTCGGTCACGAAGTGGGTGACACGTTCATGGTCATCGCGACGCAGAACCCAATCGAGCAGGCTGGCACGTACCGCCTTCCAGAGGCCCAGCTGGATCGCTTCCTGATGAAGACGTCACTCGGCTATCCCGACCACGAGAACACGATCGCACTGCTCGCTGATTCGGCGAACAAGCATCGCTCCGATGGCGTCGGCCCACTCATCACGGCCAAGGCGGTAGCGGACATGGCTCAACTGGCCAGCGGCGTGCACGTCGACCCCTCCGTCCTCAGCTACATCAGCCGCATCGCGGAGGCGACACGCCAGGCGCCGGAGGTCAAGCTCGGCCTGAGCGTGCGCGGGTGTCTTGCGTACGTCCGCGCAGCGAAGACGTGGGCCGCCGCGAGCGGCCGGAACTACGTCGTGCCGGACGACATCAAGGAGCTCGCCGAACCGATCCTGTCGCATCGCGTGCTCCTCAGCCCCGAGGCAGAGTTCGCCGGCGCCAGCGTGCAGGGCGTCCTCTCGCGCCTGATCGCCGACATCCAGCCCCCGACCGACCGCGCCGCCTGAGCACTGCACCCCGATGGTAGAACTCGCCAACTTCGTGCGCCGTGCCCTGGCTCGACCGCGGGCGTTGGCTGCTCGCATCCCGATCACCCGACTCGGCTGGACGGTCGCTTCGCTCGGTCTCGTCGCTTGGTCTGGTGCCTCCTTCCTCGAGTGGGAGGAGCTGGCGGTCATTACCGTCGCCTGCCTTGCGGCTGTGGTCGGCTCGCTGCTGTTCACCGTCGGAAAGTCTCACTACGACGTCACCTTGAGCATGCAGCCCAAGCGGGTGACCGTCGGCGAACGCGCCCACGGGCAGGTCGTCGTCCGCAATGCCTCCGGGCGTCGGCAGCTTCCCGGCCGCATGGAGATGTCGGTCGGTGCCGGCCGAGCTGAGTTCCCGATCCCATCGTTGGGCGAGGGCGCCGAGCACGACGAGCTGTTCTCGGTGCCGACGGAGCGACGGGCAGTCATCCCCGTCGGTCCCGTCCTGAGCGTGCGCGGCGATCCGATCGGTTTGTGCCGCACCGAGAAGATGTGGACCGGCATCGAGGAGTTGTTCGTTCATCCGCGGATCTCCCCGCTCGATCGGCTCGGCAGCGGTCTGCTCAAGGATCTCGAAGGGCAAACCACGCAGGATCTTTCCAACAGCGATGTGGCCTTCCACACCCTGCGCGAGTACGTGCCAGGCGATGACCGTCGGCACATCCACTGGAAGACGACCGCTCGTCTCGGGAAGATGATGGTTCGCCAGTTCGTCGACACGCGGCGCTCGCACCTGGCCTTGATCGTCAGCACCGACCGTGCCGACTACGCGAACGAGGACGAGTTCGAGCTAGCGGTGTCGTTGGCCGCGTCGCTCGGCATCAGAACCCTTCGTGACGAGCAAACCGTGTCGGTGGTGGCCGGCGGCAAGTCGCTCCCGTCGGAGAACGGCCAACGGCTGCTCGACGCGTTCGCTCGAGTGACGTTTGGCAGCGCCTCGGGGGGCCTGCACGCAGGTGCAATCACCGCTAGTAAGGGCGCCGCAAACGCAAGCATCGTGGCCCTTGCCACGGGGAGCGCCTCCGCCTTGGCAGACGTGCGCAGTGCCGCCAGCCGGCTCTCGACCGACGCTCGCATCGTCGTACTTCGAGCGGACACGGCGGGCACGCTCAGCTATCGCCCCATCGGTACCACCGCCGTGATAAACGTCCCAGCGCTCGACGAGTTCGCGCAGGGTCTTTGGAGAGCAACGCAGGTATGAGCGACGTACGGGCAATGATTCCAACACGGGACGAAGCAGTCGACCTCGGGTTCTCGGCGGCGCTGACAGGCGCCGCCGTCTACGCCTTCGAGCAGTCGTACGGCGGCATCGAGTTCTTCGTGGTCGGTGTGGTCGGTGTGGTGCTCGGTTGTGTTGTGTCACTCCTGGGCAACCGCCGTCGGTGGCCTGCACTACTGGTCATCGCTGCTCTACTGGGCACATATGTGCTCGTCGGTGGGGTGATCGCACTGCGCGATCGAGCCCTGTTCGGGTTCTTGCCCTCCCTCGACACGGTGCAGGGCGCCATCGAGGCGATCGTCGGCGGGTGGAAGGAGCTACTCACCACGGTCCCCCCGGTCGGCAACGTGGGCAACCTGATGGCGCTGCCGATGTTCTGCGGCGTGGTTGGTGCCGGTGGCGCTGTCTTATGGGCGAATCGGGTTCGTGCCCTGCTGCCGCCAGCGCTGCTCCCGACGGCTGTGATGTGTCTGGGATTGCTCTGCGGCCTCAAGTCGCCGGTATCTGCAGTGCTACACGGCGCAATCTTCGGTGCGTTGGTTGTCGTGTGGGTGGCGCTTCGCCACCGCCGCGTTCGGCCGGTGGTGCAACAGCACGACAGCGATCGCCGTCGTCGCTTGGTGGGTGCGTTCGGGCTGGTGACAGTTGCCGCTGCAGTTGGTTTGATCGCCGGCCCGGCGCTCCCGTTCGCGAGTGCGGACAACCGCGTGATCTTGCGTGACACGCTGGAGCCACCGTTCGACCCTTTCGACTTCCCCAGCCCCCTGGCTGGCTACCGCAACTACGTGAAGACCGAGAAGGAGAAGGTTCTCTTCACGATCTCGGGCCTTCCGAACAACGTCCCGATCCGGATGGCGACGATGGACGACTACGACGGTGTGGTGTGGAGGGTGACCGGCGGCACCGGTGCGCGTGCCGGTGCATCGGGCTACTTCCAACGCGTCGGAACTTCGGTGTCAGCTGACCACACCGGCCAACGAGCGACCATCACGGTAGAGATCAAGGACTGGAGTGAGGTCTGGATCCCTACTGTCGGCGAGGTCGTCAGCATTCGCTTCACTGGCCCGCGATCACGGGCGCTGGCCGACGCATATCGCTACAACCGGGCGACCGATACTGCCGCAAGTCAACAACGGTTGCTACAGCCGGGGGACTCCTACCAGTTGGACGTCGTGCTCCCGCCGCCCGCGGACGCAATGAAGGACGGCGTTCTCGAGGATCAGCGCGGCAAGAACACTTCGAACGCGATTCCCGAGGAGCTGGTGAGCTGGGCTGCGCCGCAGGTGGCGAAGACGGAACGTGATCGTCGCCCGACATTGCTGGAACTCTCCCTCAGTGTTCGAGGGGTCTACAGCGATGGACTGATCCCCGAGCAGCAGCGCTCGCTCGGCGGCCACAGTGCGGGCCGCATGCGGGAGTTCATCAAGTTGGAATCGCCTGTCGGGAACGCGGAGCAGTTCGCGTCGGCGCTCGGGCTGATGTTGCGCGGGGACGAGATCGCTGCGCGGGTCGTCACGGGCTTCAAGCCTCGCGTGTGGAGCGATGGCCCGATCGACATCACCGGTGAGGACGCTGAGGCTTGGGTCGAGGTGCCGGTCGTCGGCGTCGGTTGGGTCAACCTCTACCCGACGCCGGACAGAGAGAAGATCAAGCCGGACGACAAGCCCAAGCCGCGCCCGCAGCCTGAGCGCAACACCCAGGTGCCGCCGCCGCCCCCGGTGCTGGCAGAAGACCCGCGCACAGATCCGGCGAAGGAGGCAGACGGCAAGAAGGCCGAGAAGAAGGATAAGCCGGCCCCAACGCCCGCTGACTCCGGCGTACCTCGGTCCTTGAAGCTGGCCCTCGCGTTCGGCGGGCCTCCGTTGCTCTTGATCGTTGGTGGCGCCGGGACGATTGTCGGTCTCAAGGCACGCCGCCGGCGACGTCGCCGCTCGACCGGCTCGACGACTGAGCGCATCGCCAACGGCTTTCGCGAACTCGTCGACACGGCGCGCGACATGGGCCGACCGGTTCCGGCGAAGGCAACTCGACGTGAAGTCGCCGGCTTCATCGCGGCACCGAACGGCCAGACGCTCGCCGGGGTGGCGGACGCAGCGGTGTTCGGTCCATCGGATCTCTCGGACGAACAAGTCGTGGGTTTTTGGAGCGATACGCAGGAGTCGATCAATCAAATGCGCCACTCGGTCGGCATCGTCGATCGGCTAAAGGCGAAGGTCAGCCTGACGTCGCTGAGGAAGGTCAAGGCCCGATGAAGCTCAAACTTTCGCTGGTGTCTGGTACCGCAGTCGACGACATCGTGGTCACGGTCGACGCCACGGCCACGGTGAACCAACTGGCCGAGCGGTTGCGGGTCAGCCACCCCCGCGTCCGCTCGGCAGCAACCCCAGGCGACTCGCTGTGCATCCGTGTCAGCCCCGGCACACCTGTTGAGCGCACTGTTGCCCCGTCCACAGTCATGGGCGAGGCGGGTATCCGCAGCGGCGACTCGATCACGCTCACCAACGCCGCCGGCGAGGCGGGCGCAGCGCGCGCCGCCGTTGCGACGTTGAGGGTGGACACCGGGCCCGATGCGGGCCGATCGTTCGCGCTGCCGGCGGGTACATCTGTGCTCGGTCGCGACCGCTCGTGCGACATTCGGCTGGCCGACGCACTCGTGTCCAAGCGACACGCGAAGATCAACGTCTCGGACATGGTAGAGATTATCGACGACAACTCGGCCAACGGCATCCAGGTCGGTGATGAATACGTGCAACGCGCGGTCGTGCGCTCGTCCGACGAGATTCGCATTGGCGACACGACGATGACCGTCACGTTGCTCACCGCGTCGGGAGCAGCCAATGCCGTAACCGGTCACGCAATCGAGTTCAATCGCTCACCCCGTCTGGATCCCAAGTACGAGGGTGTTGAGCTGATCGCACCAGAGCCGCCGCAGCGTCCTCAGCCGCAGCGGTTCCCGCTGATCACAATGGTGGCGCCGCTACTGATGGGCGTGGTGATGTATTCGATCACGAAAAACGCATTGTCGATCGTCTTCATCGCCCTCTCCCCGATCATGATGGTGGGCTCGTTCTTCGAAAACCGCTGGGCCACCCGTAGGTCGCTCGTGCAGGGGGCGGCCGACTTCCGCGCGAGCTTGCGAGACCTGGCGGTTCAGCTGCAGTACGCGTGCGATCTCGAACGCATACAGCGTCGGCGCGAGCATCCGTCCGTCTCCGATGTCGTCGAGGGCGTCAATGCGTTGTCACCACTGACATGGACGCGCCGGCCCGAACACGAGTCGTTCGGGCAGGTGCGCCTGGGACTTGGTACTCAGCCGTCGCGAAACACTGTGCAGCTGACAACCACCAACAACACGACGCCTGATCTGTGGCGGGAGTTGCAGGATGTGGCTGGCCAGTTCTCGACCGTCGATCGCGTACCGGTGGTCGCTGACCTTCGTGATTGCGGCAACATTGGAATCGCAGGTCCTGCCGCTGTCTCGCGACCTCTCGCAGCCGGTGTGGTCGCGCAGTTCGTCGGTCTGCACTCGCCCGCCGAACTGGTGATCGCAGCGGTGTGCACGGCGTCGAGCGCCGAGCGATGGGAGTGGCTGAAGTGGCTGCCCCACGCCGGAGGCGAGCATTCACCGCTGGCAGTCGAGCACTTAATTTCGTCGTCGTCTGGGGCGATTTCGTTGATCGCTGCGGTCGAGGATCTGATCGCCGTCCGCGTCGAAGAGGACACCAGTAGCGAGCAGCGATCGCTTCCCATGGTCGTCGTCATCGTCGACGACGAAGCAGCGACCGAGCGTGCGCGGCTCGTAAGGATCGCCGAGCGAGGCCCGGCTGTGGACGTTCACCTTCTGTGGGTGGCAGCGTCACTTCCCCGCCTTCCGGCCGCATGCCGTGCGTATCTCGAGGTCGACTCCCGCACCGGAAGCGGGTCGGTCGGGTTCGTCCGCGGCGGCATCGAAGTCGGCGAGGTAGAGCTGGAGCAGCTCGATGAGGGCTCGACGGCTCAGCTGGCCCGCCACTTGGCTCCCGTGGTCGATGCGGGGGCGATTCTGGAGGACCAGAGTGACCTTCCCCGCACCGTCTCGTTCCTTGCGCTGAGCGGCAACGAGTTGGCCGAGAACTCCGCCGATGTCGTCGAACTGTGGCGCGGCACGAACTCCCTCCCCCCCGAACAGGGAGCCCCCCGATTGAAGCGCGACAACACGCTTCGCGCGCTGGTCGGTCAAGCCGCAAGCGATCGCTTCTACTTGGATCTGCGCACGAATGGCCCGCACGCCCTGGTTGGCGGAACCACCGGTGCTGGCAAGAGTGAGTTTCTGCAGAGCTGGATCCTTGGCATGGCGACCGCACACTCGCCTGCTCGAGTGAACTTCCTTTTCATCGACTACAAGGGCGGAGCAGCGTTCGCCGATTGCGTCGACCTTCCGCATTGCGTCGGGCTCGTTACCGATCTCAGTCCTCATCTCGTGCGCCGAGCGCTGCGAAGCCTCAATGCCGAGCTCCGGCGGCGAGAGCACATCCTCAACCGCAAGCGGGCGAAGGACTTGCTCGAACTCGAACGCCGACGCGACCCTGAGGCGCCGCCAAGCCTCGTCATCGTGGTCGACGAGTTTGCAGCGTTGGTACAGGAGGTGCCCGAGTTCGTCGATGGGGTCGTCAACGTTGCGCAACGAGGGCGCTCGCTGGGCCTCCACCTGATCCTTGCGACGCAGCGGCCGGCGGGTGTCATCCGCGACAACCTGCGGGCGAACACGAATCTCAGGGTTGCACTTCGCATGGCTGACGAGAACGACTCCGACGACGTCATCGGAACTAAGCAAGCAGCGACTTTTGATCCGTCCATTCCGGGTCGTGGTGTCGCCAAGACTGGCCCCGGCCGCTTGGTGACCTTTCAGGCCGCGTACGTGGGCGGGCACACGACGAACGTCGCTGCGCCGCCGGTCATTGACGTCAACGAGTTCGCGTTCTCGCTCGGTGGCTTCTGGCCTGCCCCCGCAAATTCGTCAACAGAGGCCGAAGCTCCGGTCGGCCCCAACGATATTCGTCGCGTCGTCAATACTGTAGTCGGTGCTTCCCAGGCGTGCTTGTTGGCCGAGCCGCTCAAGCCGTGGTTGCCTGATCTGGCGACCACGTATCGACTGGAGCAACTGCCGACACGTCGCACCGACGACGAACTGGTGTTTGGAGTGATCGATCGCCCCGACGAGCAAGCACAGCCGGTAGTGTCCTTCGTGTCCGATCGCGACAGCAATATGGCCATCTTCGGCACGGGTGGGTCTGGGAAGAGCACGGCCCTGCGCACCATCGCAGTTGCAGCCGGTTTCTCCACTGCTCGTGGAGGACCCTGTCAGGTGTATGCCCTCGACTATGGAGCCAGGCAACTGGCCATGCTGGAACCGCTTCCGCACGTTGGCGCGGTCATCTACTCCGACGATCTGGAACGAACCCAGCGGTTGTTACGAATGCTGCGGGCGACAGTCGAGGAGCGTTCGGAGCGCTACTCGGCAGTCAAGGCCAACACCATCGGGGAGTATCGAGAGCGATCGGGGAACGCCGCTGAACCGCGCCTGCTATTGCTGATCGACAACTTCGGTGCATTTCGGCAGGCCTGCGACTCGGTACCTCAGAGCGGAATGTTTGAGATGGTGGAGCGGCTGGCTGCTGAGGGCCGGGGCGTCGGCGTACACCTGATCGCGACTGCAGATCGGTCCGCTGCGTTCAGCGCCGGCATGAACTCGTTGATCCAGGCCAAGCTTGCGCTGCGACTGGCCTCGGAGATGGACTACGCGGTGCTCGGTGTGCCGGCCGATGTCTTCAGTGAGACGTCGCCACCTGGGCGCGGCTACACGGACGGCAGCGAGGTGCAAATCGCGGTGCTCGGTGGTGAGGCGAACAGCGCCCGGCAGGCAGCCGAGATCGTCAAGCTCGCCAAGGCAATGGAGCGTGCCGGCGTGCCAGCCGCACCCCCGATCCGACGACTTCCCGAATTCGTCGAACACTCATCGTTGCCCAGTGAGGTCGGCGAACAGCCGACGCTCGGCATCTGGGACGAGACGCTGGAGGCGATCGGATTCGACCCCTCCGGAGTTTTCGTGGTCGCAGGCCCGCCACAGAGCGGTCGCACCACGGCGGTCGCTTCACTCGTCACCAGCGTGCTCCGCCGGTCGCCAGGTTCGCCAATTGCGCTCTTCGCTGCGAGACGATCGACCCTCCTGGGTTTGACGTCATGGACCTTCATGGCAACCGACACTGATTCCATCACCGAGTTGGCGCGCGATCTTGCCGTGAAGATCGCGATGGACGACCCCACGACCCGCGGGCTCACAATCGTGATCGAGTCGGTAGGGGCGCTGGCGGGTGGACTCGCCGACGATGCCGTGCAATCGCTCATTGGGGCAGCACGCGGCGAGGGACTGCTGGTCATAGCTGAGGGAGAAACGACGAGCCTTTCGGGCTGGGGCCTTGCGCAGATGATAAGAGCAGACAAGTACGGCGTGGCGCTGCAACCCGATCAGATGGACGGTGACACGATCTTCGGTACCAGCCTTCCGAGGGTGCGCCGTACGGACTTCCCACCAGGTCGCGGTTACTTCTTCCGGTCGGGCCGCGTTTTTCGCGTGCAGCTCCCTGTGCCCGACGTGAACTTGATCAACGACGTGAACTCGATCAACGACAACGGATCGGCTTCCTCTGACAGGGCACAGGGCGAGTACGCCCCGCGTTCCGTGGGTACTCCTCCCCATTGAGCAACCCGGGGATCTCATCAATAATCGTGGTGACTCACGAACACCAACCAACAACAAGGAAAGTGAAGGGACAACGAAATGAGTGGTTCACTTGCGGTCACATGGCAAGAACTGAGCAGCGCCTCCACCAAGCTCACCAGTGCCGAGGGCGAGATCGGTGTCAAGCTCGGTCAGCTTCGAGCGATGATCGACGGTCTCGGCGGCACCTGGCAAGGCGCGGCCTCGGGTGCCTACAACCAGCTATATGCAAACTGGGACAAGAGCGCGAAGTCGCTTTTTCAGTCGCTTGAGGGCATCTCGAAGATGCTCGCTTCGGCCGCCACCGCGTACGAGCAGACCGAGACTCAGGTCAAGACCGGGTTCAACGGCTGAAAGGCCATCGTGCCGCCACGCTCGCTCATGCAGCGAGCGTGGCAGGGCACCCTTGGAGAGATGAGGACTGATGAATGGTTTGCAGATGACGGTGGATCCCCGCTGGGTCTTCGTGACTCGCGGCGACGACATCACCGCGGAGGTCGATCGCCAACTCGGTGTGATTCCACCCCCGGGTGCCGAAGCGACCTGGCAGGAACTGCGAGACGACTCGGCGCAATTGTTGCTCGACGAACTTAACGACGGCGCGGAATGGTCTGCGTTGTTCATGATGCAGGAAGCTGACGGTTCGCTGGTGGCGGCTAGGGCCTCGGCGCGATTCGAGCCGACGCTCACCACTGAGATAGGTGACCTCTACGACGAGATCCTCGTCGCCCACCGCGACGATACGTACCAGGCGACGGTGCAGATGATCGAGACCCCCGCTGGTGTAGCGGTTCAGCTCAAGCGGCTACTGCAGCAAGGCGAGGAGCAACCGGTGGAGTACCACGGGTATCTAGTACCCAGCTCCACCGGTGGCTTGCTGGTGGAGTGCTTCTGCGCCCCCAGTGGGTTTGCCGGTGCCTGGGGTTCGTCGCTCGAGTCGATGGTGCTCAGTCTTCGCCCAGATGTTCAGACCGCCACAGATTCGATTTCGCTAGTGATGTACGTGTACTCCGGGAGTGACTGATGGCGCCGAAGGCGTGCACCGAGCAGCCCTTTACGGGCAACCCCGATGCGGTCGACGCCGCAACGTCGGAGATGCAGCAGATCGCCACGAAGCTGCTGAGCCAGGCGAGTACACTTAGCGGGCATTTCAGCGCTATGGATCGGTGGGAAGGGCAGGCTCAGGTCGCCTTTCACACGAAGGTCGGTGATCTACCGACCAAGATCGAGCAAGCGGGCAAGCGATACCAAACCGGCTCCGCAGCGCTGAAACCCTACTCGACGTTGGTGCGCCAGTCGCTCAAGGGGCAACAGGCTCTCTGCGCGGCCGCACGCGAAGCCGATCAAAGGGTCACCCAATACAGTCGCGATCTCAGTGGGCAACGGCAGTGGGAACGCAACGAGCAACTGCGCGCACGGCGCGCTCTCGTTGACCCGTCGCTGGGTTCGCCGATCACGGCGCGCTGGCAGGGCCCGAACAACGTCGCGTTGCTCTATCAGGCGCAACAGGATCTGAACTCATACAACCACGACTTCGATGTCCTCAAGAGCAACTTTGACGTGGAGGCGGTCAGCATTGCCAACAACGTCGCTGCCGCAGCGCAGACCTTTGCAGACATTGGTGGCATCAAGGGTTTCATGGATAATCGGAAGGCCGATATCAAGAAAGGAGTCAAGTATCTGGGAGAGCATGGGTTCGATCTCAAGACGATCTCGAGCATGCTCGGCACGATCAGCAGTCTTCTTGCCTTCGCCGGAATGATCCCGGGACTGCAGTTCCTGGGCGCGATCGCCACTGCGGTGGTCGTCGTGAAGCTGTTGGTCGACCTCGCGTTGTTGATCGCCGGCGAGAAATCGTTTCGAGATTTTGCAACTGGCGCCGTGATGGCGCTTGCCCCGTTTGCACTCAAGGGCGCCGGGGCCTTGGTGATGAAGGCCGGGGCGAAGGGGCCTGGTGCGGCGGTTGTCACCGGAAATTCCCTTGTGGGTAACTATCGTCTGCTCAGCCGAGCACAGCAATACCAGAAGTTGCAGTCGACCATGAACTACACCAACAAAGCGGGGATATTCGTTGGGGTGAAGAACGTTGGCAACGCCCTGTTGATTCGGGGAAAGGATGCGGTGCCGGGTATCAACGCGGCCAAGCGAGTGGTCAATATGGCCAACAGCAACGTTGTCGTCTCGGTGGCCGGCACTGCGTACAAGTACGTGGATATGTACCAAAAGGGGACAAAGGTTCTGCACTTTGTTGAACGACACACTCTCGCAGCTGCGGGGTCGAACCAATGAGCGTACGAGTCGTCAGTTATCGCTTCGGTGAACTCCACCCTGCCAGCATTGTGCTCCCGTGTGAATGGAGGGTGGTACCGGTCATGGCTTCGACCGCGGACATCGATCGGATGGCCACTGAGCTGCTGGTAGAGAACGAGTTCAGCAAGACACTGTTCCGACAATCGATCGTGACGGCGCTGGATCAAGCGCGAATCGTGTCGGCGGTGTTCATCGCAGTGATGTTCGGTACGGAGACATCACCCGTTGCGGCGTCGATGATCGCCTGTGAGTTCCCGATGGTACCGCTCACGGCCGGTGCGATCGAATTGGAGTGGATGGCGGACGGTCGTCAGACGAGTCGGTCGTCCGCATCAGAGGGGCCGATGGTCGTCACCGAGCGAGTGCAGCCGATGGAGATGGGGGAGGAAGGTGAGGGCGTCGATGTCTGGGAGATGCAGGCCGCGATTCCGCACTTTCAATTGGGAGGACTGTTGTTCTCGATCTCAACTTCGGTGGTGCCGATAGCGCAACCTCTTCGGACCATGGCGATGGCGATGTTGTCCACGATGCGTTGGATCGACCAAGAAGGGAGCACGGATGGAATCGCTGCGCGTTGACATCAAACAACTATCGAATCTCGCAACCGGCATGGCTCACACGAGCGATCAGTTGCTCTACAAGCTCGGACCGAATCTTGCTCCCGCTCAGATCGGCCATCAGAAGGTTGCTGTTTCAGTCAATCAGTTCTACACGAACTGGGACTATCGGCGACAGGCGTTGGCTGGTGCTCTCTCGAAGCTGAGCACGATGGTGCTCGCTGCGGCCGGGATGTACAAGGCGACCGAAGATGCGATCTTTGCAGCGGCCAACCAGAAGTGGCCTTCGGAAGCTCGGCCGGTGGCTCCCTCAGGAGGTGCGCGAGGGCCATCTAGTGGCGGCGGTCACGGTGGCGGTAGCGCCTCCGGGCAGCCTGCGGCGAGCGGTGCGAGGTCGACCTCTGCCGCTTCGCCCTATGCGAAGCGCGATGCAGAGTGGGACGCGATGAGCGACGCGGAGCGTCGCCGGTTCCTTGAGGAGCACGATCTTGAAAGGATCGGTAATGACGACAACAATCCGCCTCACATGCGCTATGCGGCCAACCTCGTACGCGTGAGGGAGCAGATCGCCTACCTCCAGTCGAAGGACGACCTCACACCGGCAGAAGCCTCACGCCTTGCCTCGTATCTGAAGCTGGTCAGCACCGTGCCGCCCAAGCAGATCCTGTTCTTCGATCCAGCGGGTGACGGGAAGATCGGTGTCGTCGAGGGTGACCTGTCGAATGCCACGAACATCGCGGTGAAGGTACCCGGCATCAGTAACACGCTTGACAACATCGCCGGACCGATCGGCGAAGGCGCGCGACTGTACGCCAAGACCGGCCACGGGACGGCAGTGGTGACGTGGCTCGGCTACGACACACCCGTCGGTGTGAGCCTCAGTCAGATTCCACAGGGTCTCGCGCAGATCCCCAGTGATGAGATGGCACGCAAGGCGGCGCCTGACCTGTGCAACTTCATCAACGGACTGAATCGCGGTGTGGGCAACACGGCGACGGTCACCGTGATCGGACACAGCTACGGCTCACTGGTCGTCGGTCTTGCTGCCAAGCAGGGCCTAGCAGTCGACAACGTCGTGTTCATCGGCAGTCCAGGCGTGGGCGTGAAGTCGGTGGACGAGTTCCACCTTCGGCCTGGTGCGCACGTATATGCAGCCGCGCCTGGCGCCGCAGTGAACATCGGCGGCGTCGGTGTGGGAGGTGACTACGTCAGCAACATCGGCCATAACGCTCATCCATTCGGCGGCGTGCCGACAGAGCGCGGATTTGGCGCCGAAGTGCTTGACATTGGCAATCGCGGCAAGGCTTGGGAGTCGCACGATGACTACTACGGTGACGGTTCACGGAGTCTCGGCAACCTGGCTTCAATTGTCAATGGAAACGGTCCGCTGTGATGGGAATTTTGCGTTGAACGGGTCGTCGCGCGAACTGGGGACTTTCAATGAGTAGCAACATGTGCCAGAACTGCAATGCGCAGCTGACGTCGGGGCAGTGGATGTGCCCAGAGTGCGGCACCGCCGTGCCCGTGAGTGGCGACGAAGTCGAGCGCACGGTCGTGCGTCCACCGATTACCGGGCCAGCGCCGCTGGCACCACCGCTTGCCGGCGGGTTGATCACCAGTATCCCTGGGCCGGGCGCGGCCCCACCCGCTGGTGGGCCGGCGCTCGCGTCTCCCTCCTGGTCGCCGATCGCTGCTACTCAGATGCCGACCGCACAGCCGGTGCAGCCGACCTTCATCGCCCCTGGGCAGGGGGCGCCTGACATTCCCGCCCCCGTCCCTGATGCCTCGCAAAAGTGGCTGCCCCGTGTCGCTGTTGCGCTCGCTGTCCTCGGCGTTGGTCTCCTCGTCTGGAAAGTGACGAGCAGCGATGAAGGCAGCGCCAACCCAGGCACGACAGGTCCGGTGGCAACGACAGTCGTCGGCCAGACCACCGTTGGCCAGACCACCCTTGTCGAGACGACGGTTGTCGAAACGACCGTGGAGACGACCACCGCCACGACTATCGAGCAGATCACTGTTCCACCAACCGAGCCACCGATAACTGTGCCAGCTCGGCCGCCGTGGCCGGCACCGCCGATCCCCGATCCGCCCGTCTTTGCCGGCCTCGGACTTCCGTACGCAATCTCGGATCCTTTGGTCGGTGGCATGACCTCCGACCAGCCGACGCC
>Ga0335397_10007255_pt1 | contig 14158 bp, 10 predicted proteins | sample MAT04_FD_205740 | JGI IMG/M metagenome (GOLD analysis project Ga0335397, IMG submission 205740) | Freshwater microbial communities from Lake Fryxell liftoff mats and glacier meltwater in Antarctica - MAT-04 (spades assembly) (version 2) ...
TGCTCCAGTATCACATTTTCTGACCAAAGCCGCGCCCCGGTCGTCCAAGGAAATGTGAAGAGCTCCCTCAGCAGTACCATCAAAGCCGTCCTGTCAACCCAGTCGCCCAAGCGGCTGGGGGTTGTCGCGGCGTATGCGGTGCTGGGCGGACTTTCCATCATGATTGGTGTCGCGGTGGCCTGTGCGCCGCTGGCGCCCATCGTACCACGGCCAACTCCCGGCAACGCTCCTGCAAGCGCTCCTGCAAGCGTTCCTGCGAGCTCACCGGGCGCCGTCGCGAGCACACCTGCGGGCACCACCCTGCGCCCGACGACCAAAGGCGAACGCTCGGGCGTCCTCGGCGGACGCGATCGCATTGCGTGGATCGCACTCGCGGGTAAAACTCCCGTCGCCAAAGTCTCAGCCACCGGTGCATGGCAGGTCAGTGAACAGGGCGGCCGCACGCCGCTCGTCCGCGGGGCGGGCGCAGAGCCCTGGCAGGTCGAACGCAAAGGCGGACTGCTGCGCATCACCGGTGGCGGCGGTGACGCAACGCCGTGGCGCGAGGGCCCATTTGTAGCGCGCCCAGCCAATCGCGAATCGTTCGTGCAATTCGCCGGAAAACGGTATCGCGGCGAATTGTGGCTTACCGCAACCGACAGCGGTGTGCTGGTTGTGAACCGCCTGCCCATCGAGGAGTATCTGCGCGGTGTGGTCCCAATTGAACTTGGCACGCGCGCCGAAGCCGACCGCTCGGCGCTCGAGGCGCAGGCCATCGCCGCGCGCAGTTACAGCTACATCCGGGTGCCGCGCGAGGACGCCCAACAACCGCGCAGTGGCTGGCACATGGTGGCCACGGTTGCGAATCAGGTATACGGCGGCCTCGATGTTGAGGCACCCGTGGTCAATTCCGCGATTGATGCAACCGCAGGGTTGGTCATTCAGTACGGTGGCTTGCTGGTCGATGCCCCGTATTCCGCCTCGTGCGGCGGTCGGTCATCGCAGCCGTCCGAGATTTGGCGCGATGCGCGCGACGAACCCTATTTGCAGAATCGGGACGATACAAATCCCGCCACCGGCAAAGCGTACTGCGACATCTCACCGCGTGCGAACTGGACCGCCACCTTCGACCAATCGCAGCTGGCCGACGTCGTCAAGCGTCATTTGCGCGACGCGGGTGCGGTGTCACCCACGGTGGCAACATTGACCGGCGTCAAAATTGCTGACCGGTTTGGATCGGGCCGCGTGCGTTCGTTGCAGGTACAAACCGAACGCGGCGATGTCACATTTTCTGCCAATGAAATTCGTGCTCTTTTTCGTGATGCGCGTGGCGCGATCCTGTCCAGTACGTATTTTTCTGTCGACCGCGAGTCGCGCGAGCATGGCCACCTGACCGGTGTCACGCTGCGTGGCACCGGCAACGGACATGGGGTAGGGATGTGTCAGTGGGGCGCCATCGGACGCGCGCGCGCAGGTCAGAATTTTCGGACCATCCTCAGTCACTACTACCCGGGAACCGTCGTCGGCTTCGTGGACTAGTGGGTCGTTGATGGGTTTTGACACGCTGCTATCAGAATCCCATCCACGTCCCAGCCAAAGTAGTTTCATAGTCACCGGAGATTCAATGAAGGATGGCGTACGTATCGCCGTAGTTGGTACAGGCGCCATCGCTCAGCTCACGCACATTCCGGTGCTGTCCAGGCTGCGCGGCGCATCCTTGGTCGCGCTGTGCGACAATGACGCCGCCAAAGCGCGAGCACTCGCTGATCGCTTCGATGTGCCAGACGTGTTTACCGATTTCGAGGAATTGCTGGATTCCGACGAACTCGACGCCGTCATTATTGCGACGCCCAATCACCTGCACGAACCACACGTCCTGAGCGCGTTGCGCGCGAAGTTGCACGTGTTGTGCGAGCGTCCGCTGTCGCTGTCGTCACGCGGCGTCGAACGGTGTATTGCGGCCGCGGCTAAAGCCGATCGCAAGCTGGTCGTCGGCAATAACCACCGGTTTCGCGTCGATGCGCAAGCGCTTGATCAGTTCTTGCGAAACGCCGAACTGGGGCAGGTGACGTCCGTACGGGCTGGCGCATTACATGTGAAGCGATCGGCCGAAGGGTGGAGAAATCGTCGCGCCGAGTCAGGTGGCGGCGCGTTTCAGGAATTCGGTTTTCCGCTAGTCGATCTCGCGCTGTGGCTGGCCGATTTCCCGGCGCCGGTTCGCGTGAGTGCGTCAGCGCGTCGCCCGCGTGGTGCGTCGGCCGTCGAAGATTCGATGCAAGTGTTTCTCGAATGCGATGGTGGCGTGCAGTTTTCGTTTGACGTGAGCTGGGCGTACGTGGGCGATGACGATCGGTGGTGGTTTGATGTGCACGCGGTGCGTGGCAGTGCCCGACTGTCGCCGTTGCGTGTCACGAAGGAACTCAACGGTCGCGCTGTCGACGTGTCGCCTACCGGAGCTGCGAGTCGCGAAGGTCCCTTTCTGCAGAGTTATCGGAGTGAGATCGCGCACTTCCTCGCGGTTGTGCAAGGCGAAGCGCCGTATGAGCCGCCGGTCGACCAGGTCATGGTACACAAGGTGATGGAAGCGATCTACAAGGCCGCGGACGAAGGGAAGGAGATTCGTCTGTGAACAGGCAATTCGCTCGGCTGCGGTGCGCGGCGTGGTCTGTAGGGGTAATGGCGCTATCGATGCTGTCCGCACACACTGTGGTACACGCGCTTCCTGCACAGGCCGCGCTCGATCAACAACGCGACGCGAAGACGCCGCCGCCACCTGCGCCCGGTGAAAACCCAGCGCTTGATTCGGCGCGTGCGATTCGCGGCGAGCGATTGCAGATTTCGCTGCTGACGTACGGTGCCACCAACGTCCTGTGGGAGCGGTTCGGCCACGACGCGCTGGCAATTCGTGATACGGTGACCGGACAGGACTACGCGTACAATTGGGGCATGTTTGACTTCAACGCGCCAAATTTCGCGACGCGCTTTTTGACCGGTGAAACGCACTACTGGATGACGCCCTATCCAACTGGGCCGTACAACCAGAGTAACTACATTGACGACAATCGCAGCATTCGCATGCAGCGACTTGCGCTGACGGCGGTTGAACGCGGTGCACTGCTTGACTTTGTGATGTGGAATTCTCAGGAGCCGAACAAGTTCTATCGGTACGACTACTACCAGGACAATTGCGCCACCCGCGTTCGTGACGCTATCGACCGCGTGTTGAAGGGTCGACTGAAAACCGCGCTCGATACAAGCAAGACCGCCCTCACCTGGCGTAGTGAAACAGAACGCGTAACGGCGTCGGACTTTTTTGTGTATCCCGGCATTGAATTGGCGCTTGGACGAAACGCAGATAACGCACTGACTCCTTGGCAGGCGAGCTTCATGCCCGAGCGCCTGGCCGATGCGTTGACCACCGTGATTCTCAAGAATGAAGCAGGGCAGCGATACCGGTTAACGGCCACGGACTCCGTGATTTTCGCGTCAACGCGTGTGCCGATGCCAATCGATCCACCCGATCGCCTGGCCATGGCCGCTCTACTCGGCCTCACGTTAGCCGGCATTGTTGCACTGCTGGCCGATTCGCGTTTCGCTGTGCTGCGTGGATTGCTCGTTGCATTTGCGACCCTCTGGTATCTGGTCGGCGGCATTCTGGGAACGGCGCTGTTGCTGGCCGGTACTGCAACCAAACACGCGCCGTACATGGGAGCGAATACCACACTCTGGCAGATTCATCCCCTGCTGCTGTTTGCCGCGTTGTTTGTGCCGATTGCGCTATACCGCAGGCAGACCACACAAATCCCGCGCATTCTGGTGTCCATCATCGCATTGTTTGCGGTGTTCGGCCTGTTGCTCCAGCTCGTTCCGATGTTTTCGCAGAGCAGCGGCGTGGTGTTGGCCGTCACTGTTCCGGTGCACATTGCGCTGGCCGTTGCGTTGTGGCGCACGACCGTGGTTAATCCTCCCCTGCGACGCGTTGCTGCCGCGGCTGCCGCCGCCCGTGCGGCGTGAACGCAAGCTTGGTTCGAGAAGATGAGGTGTCGGTTGCCAACGACGAGCCACGTGCAACGGCAGACCAGCAATCGGTAAGTCGCCTCGCCGTTCAAGACGATGAGGTGTCCATTGCCAACGACGAGCCGGGTGCAACGGCACAACAGAAATCAATAAGGCAACCCGCCGTCGCGGTTGGAATTGACGTAGGAGGAACGTTTACCGATCTCGCCGCGCTCGATGCCCAGGGCCGAATCACCGCCACGAAAGTTTTGAGTGTTCCGACCGACCGGGCGTTGGGAGTGCTGAATGCGCTACACGACTCAGGGCTTGATCCATCAAGCGTTGCGCGAATTGCGCACGGAACAACGGTCGTCACCAACTTACTGCTCGAGCGTACAGGCGCACGTGTGGTCTTGTGCGCGACCGCCGGCTTCACCGACCTACTGGAGTTGCGTCGGCAGGAACGTGCTTCGCTGTACGATCTCACGGCGCATCACCCGGCCGCGTTAGTGCCCGCCGAGCGCACCGTTCCGGTACGTGAACGACTGGTGCCGGAGGGTGTGCAAGAAGCATTGCAGCCCGATGCAATCGACGAAGCCGTACGTCAGGTCCTGTCGCTCAAGCCGGAAGCGGTTGCGATCGCGCTGCTGCACGCCTACGATCAGCCGACGCACGAGATACTGCTGCGCGACGCGTTGATCAAAGCACTTCGTGCGAACGGGAATATGTGCGACGTTGTGTGCGCGCACGAAGTGCTCCCGGAAATTCGTGAGTACGAGCGAACCGCGACAACGGTGGCGGAGGCCTACGCGCGTCCGGTGGTGCACATCTACTTGCGGAAATTGTCACAGGCACTAAGTGAGCGCGGATTCTGCGCACCACAGGTCATGACCTCCGCTGGTGGCACACTTTCCGTCTCGCTTGCGTCACAACATGCGGCGGCGCTCGCGTTGTCTGGGCCCGCGGGTGGTGTTGCGGGAGCATCGGCCATTGCGCGCGCACTGAACATCGCGCTGGCCCTCACCATCGACATTGGCGGAACCAGCGCCGACGTCGGCATTGTCGTTGACGGCGAACCACTGGTTGAACGCGGCGGCAGTATCGCGGGCGTTCCAATTGCGTTGCCGCGCGTGCTGGTGGAACCGGTGGCAGCCGGTGGCGGAAGTATTGGTTGGATTGACGAAGGTGGCGCGTTGCGTGCCGGGCCGCATAGCGCCGGGGCAGTGCCCGGACCGGCGGCCTACGATCGTGGTGGTGTCGAACCAACCGTGACGGACGCGCACGTGGTATTGGGACACATTCCCGAGGGCGAGTGGAGCGGTGGTGTGCGCATTTCGGGCGAACGCGCGCGAAGCGCCATCCAGATGTTGGCAACGCGATTAGGGGTGTCATCCCATCGTGCGGCGCACGCTTTGATTAACACGGCGGATGCGACGATGGCACGTGCGTTACGACGTGTGAGCGTTGAGCGTGGTGTCGATCCTCGCGCCGCGACGCTGGTCGCGTTTGGCGGCGGCGGGCCACTGCACGCGTGTGGGTTGGCCGAACAGCTGGGGATGACGCGAATTCTGGTGCCTCCGTTTGCAGGGGTGTTGAGCGCGGTTGGTTTAGCGCTCGCACCCGAACGTCGCGATGGACTCACGAGTTTTCTAGTGCAGTGTCAATCACTCGGTTCCCATCCCGTTGAATCAGCGATTGCCGAACTCACAGCATCATTGCGTGCCAACGAGGGTGCTGCACTCGAAGCTCGAAGCTGGGCGCGCGCACGGTACGTAGGGCAGGGGTATGAACTCGAAGTGCCGTTGTCTGCCGGTGATGACGGTGCCAGCATCGCTCGCAAGTTAGCCGGCGTGCACGAGCAACGGCTCGGGTTTGTGTTGGAGCGTGACGTTGAGTGTGTGAGTTTGCGTGTCAGTCTCGCCGGCGAACGGTGGCCGGTGCAGTTCGCTCGCGCGGCACGGGATGGCGAACTCCCGAACGATGTGGACGATGGTCGTGCGATGGATCGCGCGATTGTCGGACCGTTCACAATGCGATTGCCCGATGCAACGATGCTCGTCAAGCACGGGTGGACGGCGCGTGCGCTCGCAATTGGTGGATGGATGTTGGAGGCATCGCGGTGATAAACGCGACTACGAAACATCCCACAGGTCAACGTGCGGGCACACTAGCAACGTTGGTGCACATGAACACATCATCGTCAGTGAGTTCGGTCCAGACGCACGATCAACCATTCCTTCACCAATTCCGTCGCACCAAGCGGCGTGCTGCCGGAGCTCATGTCGGCAACGTCAGCGTGGATCTCTTACCGAACTCATCTCGCCTGTTGCAAGAAATGAAACTTGAGAAGATTTCAACCACGTCGAGTTCGAGCGCCAGCAGTGCGCGCATTGTTGGTGCGCCCGTCGCGCCGCTGCTGCCCAGCGCCGGCGAAGTCCGTGTGCTGATAGTTGGCGAAGCACCGGGTCCACGCGGTGCCGACAAGAGTGGTGTCCCGTTTTTCGGCGATGCCGCCGGAAAACACCTGTATGTCGCGCTGCGCAAACTTGGCGCCGTCGCGCTGTCTCAATCCGTCGATGAAATGAAATGGGATGGCGCGCTGCTTCGTTCGGCTGGTTTCAATCCAATCGCTACTCAGATTTCTCTGACCAACGCGTTCAATTGTTGCCCAACCGACGACGGCCGAAAATTTCGCGCGCCAACGCGCGACGAACTCGGAGGTGAGCCAAACACAACGCGCCTTCGTCAGGAAATTGACGCGCTTCGCACGCGCGGCCTGACCGGTATCGTCACACTCGGCAAAGTCGCTACGCGAACAATGCAGGCCGTAGTCGCCGAATATTACGCGGATGCCATTCCGGTGTATTCGCTGCCACATCCATCGGCACAAGGACTGTTGTCGATGGCGCCCGAACGTGGGCGTGGTGCGCGGATGGCTGATCTGCAAGCGGCGTGGATGGAGCAGTGTATGCGTGCGATTCGCGCAGCGGGGTTTGAAGAATCTGTGACGACAGGAAAGGGATCGTGATCCCCACCCAATTGTTACTCGCGAAAGCATCTCTCACGGTATCATCGCCCGCTGTACGATCGCTGGCGAACGTACAGCGATGGGTCGAACAAATCGATGCTTGGTTGATGAGTGCCGGGACCTGCAATGCCCGCTGAAACCACCTTCGACGCGCTCGAACTTACGGTCTTCTCGCAGAGTGTGGCGATGCTCGCTGAAGAAATGGGGAGCATCCTCGAGCGCAGCGCTATTTCTCCGAATATTCGCGAACGTCGCGACGCCTCGTGCGCCCTGTTCGACGCCGACGGGCGAATGGTCGCGCAGGCCGCGCATATTCCGGTACATCTCGGTGCAATGCCGGAATCCGTTGCTGCCGTTCGCGCAAAACAACCGCAACCTGGTGATCTGTTTTTGCTGAACGATCCGGCGCACGGTGGATCGCACTTGCCCGATCTCACGCTCGTTGAAGTGATCGGCGACCCCGGTGATGCAACACGAATTGCCGGCTACGCGGCAGTGCGCGCGCATCATGCAGACGTCGGGGGCATGAGTCCGGGCAGCATGCCGTTTGGTGCGATGGAATTGGTGCAGGAAGGATTGATTGTACCTCCGGTGCGCCTCGATCGAGCCGGCGTTCCGCAGGACGATGTGTGGGCGCTGGTGCTCGCCAACGTGCGTACGCCATCCGAGCGACTGGGCGATTTGCGCGCGCAACGGGCGGCGTGTTCGGCGGGCCGTGATGGCTGGCTGCGACTGTATCGGACGATGGGCCGCGAGCGACTCACTGCCGCAATCGATGCGCTGCTCAATTACACTGAGCGACGCGTGCGCGCGCGATTGCAGCTGCTCGAGGGCGCCGATGCGCGCGCCGAAGATGCGCTGGAAGGTGACGGTGTTGATGATCGCGTCATTCCCATTGTTGTGCACGTACGCATTGCACACAGCACTTTGCATCTGGATCTCACGGGCACTTCAGCAGCGGTGCGTGGTAACGTGAACGCACCACCGGCCGTCGCGCGTGCAGCTGCTGTGTTCGTGCTACGTGTGTTGTGCGACGACGACGTGCCAGTGAACGACGGCGTAGCGCGCGCGTTGACGATTACCATTCCCGACAACTGTGTGGCGAACGCGAAGTGGCCGAGCGCCGTCGCGGCGGGCAACGTCGAGCTGTCGCAGCGCCTGACCGACGTCTGTTTTGCTGCGATGGCAAAAGCTGCGACGCAAAAGGGGGAACACGATTTGCCAATTCCGGCGGCCGGGCAGGGCACGATGAACAACATCACACTGGGTGCCCCCGGGTGGAGTTTTTATGAAACGCTGGGTGGCGGCCAGGGGGCGAGTCAGCGCGGTAACGGACCCAGTGGTGTGCACGTTGGCATGAGCAATACGCGCAATACTCCGGTTGAATCGCTGGAGCGCGCATACCCGCTGCGCATCGGCGAGTACGCCATTCGCCGCAACAGCGGTGGCGCCGGCGCGAATACAGGTGGCGATGGGGTGATTCGCCGCTATCGCGCGCTTGAGCCGTGCACTGCAACGTTACTCAGCGAGCGTCGTACGATTGCGCCGCCAGGGGCGAATGGCGGTGGCGACGGCGCGCCCGGCCGCAATATGTTGAACGGTTCGGCGCTTCCCGCAAAGTGTCGCATCACGCTCGCCGCCGGCGATGTGTTGACCATCGAAACTCCGGGCGGTGGTGGGTACGGCGCGATTGACGAGACGCGTGTTAACGCTCAATAGGGCCTGAGCACGGTAGCGCAAAGCTCAAACAGCAACTGCCGGGTCGAGGAGAAGCGCAGAGAAAGCTGAGAAGCGCCGAGAAAGCAAAAGGCAACAAACGAATGCACGCGAATGAAAAACAATGGCTGGCACGTTGTCGTGAAATGTTCAAACGATCAGTCTCAGCACTTCTCTGCATTGCTCCGCGCTGCTCAGCGTCTCGGCGGTGGCTGTTGCCGTGTACATCGTTCGCGCCCGTCAACGATGCACGTTTTTGGTCCGTGACCCCCGCTCGAAATCATTTCGGTCAAAATGACGACTCTGACCCCATCACCAAAAAAATTCGGTCAAAATGACGACTCTGACCCCAAATGCTGACTCCAAATGCTGAAATGACGACTCTGACCCCAGATGCTGTGACCCCAATCGCAACCCCCATCACACCTTCGAAGCTGATAGCTGGCAGCTTGTGAGCTGGCAGCTGCCGGCTTTCGTGGCAGTTATCTGAATTCTGACGTCTGAACTCTGAACTCTGAACTCTAAACTCTCTCCTTCAAACCCCCAGCGTCATCCCCTCGTACGCCGCATCAATCTGCAGCCGGCTCCCTGCCCGGTGCGCCAGCGACCGGCAATTCCACACCAGATCATCGATCTCACTGTCCGTCCGGTCTGGATGATGATGAAACAATACCAGTCGCCCGGCATTGCAGTCGATCGCCAACTGCGTCGCTTCTTCGGCCGACGAGTGCCCCCATCCGGCATAACGCGCGACTTCTTCGTTATGGTACATCGCGTCATGCATCAGCACCGGGATGTTGCGCAAATCTCCCACAATGCCCGCGCGCCACTGCACCACCAGCGGGTCGGTGCTCGCGTACGACAATTCGTTGTCCGGCGCAAACGCAATGGCGGGTCCGAGGTTGTCATCAATACGAAAAATCGCCGCGCCGCCGTTATGGCGAGCTTCGAGCCGATGCACCGCGCATCCATCGCCAACCGGTATCGGAACGCCAGACTCGCATGACTCGATGCGCAGCGTGTCATCCAACATTGGCATCGACACAAATAACGGCGGCGCCAGCACCGACTGCACCAACTCCTGCAACTGGTCGCGTGTGGCATTGCCGCAGCGCAGCACCACACGATGATGGTCCGATCGCAGCGGTTGAAAATGCGGCAACCCGATGATGTGGTCAAAGTGCTGATGCGTCAAAAACAGATGAATGAGTTCATTCACCTCTTGGACACTTTCACTTTGTTGTTTCAGGATGTGCGCGCCAAGCGCACGAATGCCCGACCCCGCGTCAAAAATGACGCGCGCGCCATTGGCTGGCTGAATCTCCACACACGATGTGTGCCCGCCGTAACGCAGCGCGTGAGGCCCCGGACTGGGCAGGGTACCGCGAGCCCCCCAACACCGAAGGCGGAATCGGGGGGCGTTGACCGGCACGTTTAGAGGCGGGGTCTGGACCGCGTCTCGAGCGCCGGACGATCGGTAATGGTCACCTGACGTCGCGCCACACTGATCAGGCCGCGTTCCTGGAATTCGGCCATCGCACGCGACACGGTCTCGCGGCTCGCACCAATCATCTGCGCGATGGTCTGATGCGTGAGCGGCTTGATCAGCGTCGCGGGAGCTCCGGGCGTCGCGTTCTCCAGCAACACCTTGGCGACGCGGCCCGGCACGTCCAGAAGCACAAGGCTACCAATGGTACCATCGGCCTGACGCAGACGGCGCGACAACTCCATCAACAGGGACCAACCGACTTGCGGCTGTTGCTCCACCTGTCGGCGAAAATCGGCGCGGCGCAACACCAGGAGGCTGGACGCGACGGTCGCCATCACATGGGCCGAGCGCGGGCGCCCGTCGATGAGGGCCAGTTCGCCAAAGTGATCACTCACGCCCAACTGGCCGAGGATCACTTCGCGGCCGTCTTCGCCCACGAGCATCACCTTGACTTCGCCACTGCGCACGAGATAGAGCGCGTCGCCGGGATCGCCTTCGCTGACGATCATGGCGCCTTTGGCGTACTTCTGCTCACGGGTGATTTCCGCGAAGCCGCGCAGGGCGGCCCGATCCAATTCCCGAAACAGCGGAACGGTCGAGAGGAAATCGGCGATACGGTCGAGCGATACGCTCATGGATGGCGGTGCGAAGCGGACAGGAGTGGTGCCGAATGTGACCATGTTCAGGATCTCTCACGGCACCAGGGAGGCGCCGACGAAGGTACCGTAGGAATCGCAGGAGGCAAGGTCATGCCTGCGGTGATGTCAGTTACTTTCCCGTATACCACGAAGGAATACGTTCGTTCAATCATCAGCTTTCGGGCATTTTGACGCCCTGTGACGGATGATACGACGTGCGTCACAGTCGCGCTGTGACGATTATCACCCACACGTTTTCGCGGCCACGCTCTCGTATGCCGATCGCAAGGTTTGCTGAGCAGCGTCCGTACCCAATCATATGCTGAGTCACCTCCACGATCGAATCGCCGACGCGTTGCTGCGCGCGGAAGAGGTTGATCGACTGTTATCCGATCCCGACACCGTGCGCGATTCGCAGAAACTTGCCTCGCTCGGCCGTGAACATCGTCATCTGGCCGCAATCGTGACACGTTCGAAACGACTCGACAAGTTGGAACTCGAGTTGGCCGAGTCGCGCGAGATGGCCAACGGTGATGATGCCGAATTTGCAACGGAAGCCAAGGCCGAAGTCGATCGATTGGAAACCGAGCAAAAGAATTTGCACGATGAGTTGTTGCCGTTGCTCATTCCGCGCGACCCGCTCGACGATCGTCCTGCGATTGTCGAAATCAAACCAGGCACGGGTGGTGACGAAGCCGCGCTGTTTGCCGCGGATTTGTATCGCATGTATACACGGTTTATCGAGCGTCGCGGATGGCGCGTCGAAACGATCACGCACTCGGCGGGCACGCTGCACGGCGTGAAGGAAGCCGTGTTCAAGGTGATCGGCGACGGCGTATTTGGAATCCTGCGCTGGGAGGCCGGCGTGCATCGCGTACAGCGCGTACCGGCGACCGAAAACGCGGGACGCATTCACACATCGGCGGTCTCCGTCGGCGTGTTGCCCGAAGCCGAAGAAGTGGACGTGCGTATTGACGACAAGGATTTACGCATCGATGTGTTTCGCTCTTCGGGCCCCGGTGGGCAAAGCGTGAACACTACCGACTCCGCCGTTCGCATCACCCACTTGCCAACGGGTCTCGTGGTTTCGCAGCAGGATCAAAAGTCTCAGCTGCAGAATAAGATGAAGGGCATGGAAGTGCTGCGCTCGCGACTGCTCGATTTGCGTTTGTCTGAACAGGAAGCGGAGCGCTCGCGACAGCGCAAGTCGCAGGTGTTGACCGGCGATCGCTCGGCGAAAATTCGCACGTACAATTATCCGCAGGGTCGCGTTACCGACCATCGCGTTGGCGTGACCATTTACGATATTGACCGCGTGATGGATGGCGATCTCAAACCGTTCCTCGATGCGCTGGCGCTCGCCAACGCAGAAGAAGCGCTGACCGCGTGATTGTTCGCGCGTTGCTGACGGAACTCGAAGCGCAACTTCGCGCGTCGCCGGTGTTGGCGAAGTCCGGTGAGAATACGCGGCTCGACCGTGAGGCGCGCGAGCTGTTATCGACCCTCATGGACCTCACACCCGGAGAGGTCTCGCGGCGTGGTGAAGCGGTTGTTGACGCCGCGACAACAGCGCGCGCAATCGCCGTGGTTCAGCGTCGCGCGTTGGGTGAACCGCTGGCGTACGCCCTGGGATCGGCCGCGTTTCGTCATCTCACGCTGCACGTCGACCGGCGCGTGCTGATACCTCGCTCTGAAACAGAAGTTGTGGTGGATGAAGCGCTCAAGGCCGCGCGAGAACGCACCGGCGGTATCGCGGTGGACATCGGCACCGGTTCAGGCGCGATTGCCTTGTCGCTCGCGACTGAGGGGCATTTTGATCGGGTGATCGCTACCGACGTATCGCCCGACGCTCTGACGGTGGCCCAGTCGAACCTTGCGCGCCTGCTACCACCGCACACGCGCGTGGAGTTTCGCCTGGGTGCAGATTTTTCGCCGCTCGCGGGTATCAAGGCCTGTCTCATCGTGTCCAATCCGCCGTACATTGCTCCGGAGGAGGCGTCGTCGCTTCCGGCAAGTGTTCGTGACTGGGAACCCGCGTTGGCGCTGTATGCCGACGATGGGGGAATGGCACGCTACGATCAGCTATTGGCCGGTGCCGCCGACTACCTCGAACCAGGCGGTTGGCTGGTGTTGGAGGTTGATGCACGCCGCGCGCAGGACACGGCGCGACGTGCAACGACTACGGGGCGATACACGGGCGTACGGCTCGTGCGCGATCTGGCCGGACGAGAACGCGTGCTGGTGGCGCAGGCACGCACCGGTAGTCCTCCATAACGAGCCCCTCCTCAGCGATATTTCTTCGGTGTGACATTTCTACTTCGATCAGCAAAAAGGACACATACATGCTAGAAGACAAAGCAAAAGATCTGGGCCGCACGATTGGTCAAAGCGCGGAATACAAAGCCGTGAAAAAGTCCAGCGAAGCGCTCAACGAAGACCGTGAATCGTCAACCTTGCTGCGCCAGATGGAGAACATTCGTCAGGAAGCGCAGTCGATGCTCGATCGCGGACAGCAGCCAACGCAGGAGATGGAAGTGCAGCTTGACGGGCTGCTTGAGCAAGTGCAGACGCACGAAGCCTATCAGCGCGCTGTATCTGCCCAGGACAACTTCGACAAGCTGATGTTGCGTGTGAACGCCTGGATTGCCGATGGCATCAAAGCTGGCGCGACCAGCTCGATCATCCTCGGCTAGAACTCGCACCAGTGAGTAACCGCGGTTTGTTCATTGTCCTCGAAGGCGTTGAAGGCGTCGGCAAAACAACACAGTGGACGCGTCTCATCGCGCGTCTGCAGGACATTGGTAAAACCGTGGTGGCGGTTCGCGAGCCGGGCGGCCCCAATGTCGGCGAGTTTATCCGCCAGTTGGTGCTGTCTGCCGACCTCACGATTCCGCCGGCCACTGAAGCGCTGCTATTTGCAGCGTCACGCGCCGAGGTGGTCTCGACGGTGATTCGTCCGGCGCTCGAACGTGGTGATGTGGTGTTGGTCGATCGTTTTCTGCTGTCGACGTACGCGTATCAAGGTGGTGGTCGAGGCATTGACGAGGCGCAGTTGTGCGCCATCAACGCCTTCGCAACGTCCGGCCTCACACCTGACGTGACGTTGCTGCTCACGCTGCCGTTGGAGTCTGCACTGCAGCGCGCCACGTTACGTTCGACGCCCGACCGCATAGAGCGCGAAGATCGTGCGTTTCACCAACGTGTGGCTTCAACGTTTCTAAGCGCGACAGACATGAGATGGCAAACGGCGCACCCCGACTGCGGGCACATAGTCGGCGTCGATGCAACCGGAAGTGCCGAAGAAGTTACCAA
>Ga0335397_10007261_pt1 | contig 14150 bp, 14 predicted proteins | sample MAT04_FD_205740 | JGI IMG/M metagenome (GOLD analysis project Ga0335397, IMG submission 205740) | Freshwater microbial communities from Lake Fryxell liftoff mats and glacier meltwater in Antarctica - MAT-04 (spades assembly) (version 2) ...
TGAATTTTAGATAAAAAACGCATGCTGGTCTTTTTTGTAAATTCAGGCTGTTCGCTGGCATGTGGCAGCCCTGGCGAACCGCCTGCGCCTATTCGCTTGATTCAGCTCTCGTCGACTTCGATGTTAAACAAAAATATCCCACATATTTAGGATGGGAAAACAGCTCTTAAACAAATATTGAACCCGAATCTCTACAGCAGCAACTACTAAGAAAGAAGGGGAAAGCTAATTATGCTTGTTCAGGCAGTCAGCTTCAGCAAATCACCCGCCTGAAGCTTGGCCAGTTCAGTGGCAGGGATCGAGCGCAATACACGCTTTGAGTCCTTATCCACAACGAAGACCGTCACATCCTTGGTTTTTTCGTCAACACGAAATTGCAGTGAAACATTGGAAAGGTTGCCTACCACGGCGGCAGGTGAGCTTTCCATTTGCTTCGCAACTTTAGGTTCCTGTGCAGGAGCCTTCTCCTGCAGCTGAGAAACCTGTTTTGCGGCGGAAGCAGCCGCTGCAGCCTCGGTTTGCACCGGGACAGAAGCCCTGGCTAACATTCCAGAAGGGTCTGGAGAGCGTACATTGCTAACTGGGTTAATCGATAGATCTGCCATTACACACACTCCTTGCATCCATGCATGGAAAACAAAAAACCTTGTCTACGAGCAGGGCAAACCTAATGCTCGCCGCTGCTCTGATTTACTGAGCACTTAAGCCGATGTATTGGTATTCGAACCAGTGATGATGCCAAACATCTGGGCTGTTCTACCGTAATCCGCGATCTGGTTCTGATAATTCATATACTGGTTATACAAAGATGTTTTTCTAATCGTTAAACTGTCATTCAACTTAGCAATACGTCTATCATAGTCAGAACGTTGCGAATCAAATGTTTTCAGTGAAGCCGCGAGAGAACCAGTTTCACCCGCGTACCGGGAAACAATCGTATTCAGGGCTCCCAGGCCGCTATCTAGCAGGGCCGTGACATCAGATGCGTTGTTCTTGAGCGCATCACTAAATTTTGCGCTGTCAAGCGTCAACTTCATATCTTTGTCAAAAGTCAGGCCGATATCAGAGAAATTCTTAAAACTGCCACTGTTGCTAATCGTGCTGTTAAAGCGGTTGATCATTTCAAAACGAAGACCGCTAAATCCCATATCACCAGACAAAGGCCCGCGAGTATAAGTAGTTTTTCCATCCGCACCTGTGGTTGGGGTGGATGCCAATTTCCCTTTTATGTGGGAAAGAGCAGTATTGAACTTAGTGATCATTGAATTCATCAATCCAACAGACTTATCCGTTGATGCGGCAATACTGATACGGGCTGTCTTATTGGTTTCAGCATCTGCAGCCAGGTTCAGGGTTACACCATCGATCACATCTTTAAGGTCAGTGTTGGTAGCCCGCGAAACAGACATGCCATTCACCGTGAATTTGGCATTTTGGGCAGATTGCAGATCGGCCCCAAAACCCAAAAAGTCATTTGCCACGCCGTCTTTCATGAGCGTAAACAGCATTGAATGATTTTCGCCAGTTTGCGCGCTGCTCAACACCAGCTTATTGGCAACAATCGAGGCTTTAACTGCCCTGCCATTTGGCTGACTGGCGGCGTTGATGGCCGCGGTGATGGTGCGCAATGTGTCTGTAGCGCTGATATTTATCGAGGTGCCCGCCGCCGTATACGAAATGGCGGTGGATGCGCTTGCCCCGGCTTTATCCAGTGTCAATGTAAGGCCGCGTCCCGTATCCACAGTGCCGCTTGTAAAGGTCTGCCAATCGTTAGTGTACTCGGAGCCCGACTGGCGGCGGATTGAAACAGCGGTTCCATCCGCATTCACCATGCGAAACTGGCGAGCACCATTGAAATCGCGAGTCTCCAGGGTATAGCTGCCGGTTCCCATTTCGCGCTGCCCTGTGGCAACTGTGCTGGTGGCTGACCCTGTGACGGTATCATTTGGCGTTACGCTGACAGATTTTGTGCCCGTGCCGCCCAGCCAGAAAGTGCCGCTCTTGCCCAGGGCTGAATCGGTGCTGTAGGCAGCTGTGGTGGATTTTATTTGCGCTTTGGCAAGCTGGCTGACAATCACATCGTAATCTGCCGCAGCCGCGCCTTCCGTGGCTGTAGCGGTCAGTGTTGTGCCGCCTACAGTGCCGGGGGTGGTTGTCAATTTTGGCACCATGCTCATGGTATACGAAGCATGCGAGCTGATCATGGCCTGCATGGCGGACTGCAAGGCATCAAAATTGGTCCTTATATCGGTGTAAACACCGCGGCGAACATCCAGTTGATCCTTCTGGGTTTTGGTCCTGTTGAGGGGGGCGCTTTCAGAATCAATCGTGGCCTTGATCGCCGTCTGGAAAGACTGCGCCAGGGATGCAATGGATTTATCGATGGAATTGATTGTGCTGGCCATATTTCACCTTCTTCTCAAACCTGAGAAACGATGGGAAGTTCAGCGCCCGGTGTTGCTCTGAAATCTTGCTTAAGATGGATTTTGGGGGAGGCGCTGGTGCGCCCCCCCCTGAAAGTCATGGTACTGTGTTAGGTTTAGCGGAACAGGGTCAGCAAGCTCTGCGGAGCCGCGTTCGCCTGGGCTAACATGGCGGTGGCGGTTTGCTGCAGGATGGTGTACTTGCTGGCATTCACTTGTTCTTCGGCCATGTTGGCGTTCATGATGCGGTTGTAAGCGCCTTCAACGTTGACCTTGGCGAGAGAAGCCTGATCTTCCTTGAAGGTTAGACGGGCCATCAGGGAGCCGAGGTCGGACAGGGTGCCGGTGACTTTATCCAGAGCGCTGTTGACGGTGGTCATGTAAGCGGCAGCCTTGTTGGCGGTCGAGACGTTCACCGAGAAGTTGTTCACGCGCTGGTAAGTGAGGCCCAACGTGGTTCCGGAAGTGGTGCTGACACCTGCCCAAGCAGCGGATTTCATCGATGCGCCGCGGCCGGAGTCATACTGGGAATTCGCAGCCACATAGGCGCTTTGGGCGGTGTATTTGACGCCGGCACCGACTGCGGCATCGCGGACGACAGTCATTGCGGAACCCTGTGCATCCTGCAGCTGAACCTTGACATCGCCAGCCTTGATATACTCAAAGGACATTGTCTGGCTTGTTTGGACCGCTGTTACGTCACTTGTATTGAGTGACAAACCAATCGCGCCGGTGTTGTTCAGAGCCAGGGTTGTTACATTATTGGCGAAGCTCTGGGAAAAGCTCTGCGTGCCGTTGGTGCCCCAGCTTGAGTCATCCAGATTGGTGATTGAAACGGTAAGGGCTGTCGCTGAAGCAGTGGTCGCTATGTTGGTAAACGTGAGCGAATAATGACCAGAGACCAGGGACTTACCTGCAACCGCAGCACCTGCAGCCGAGTCGGTGAAGCCGCTTACGCCGGAGATCAGGGCGCTGCTGGAGTCAATGTTCTGTTTGGAAGTGCCAACCAGGGATGACTTATCCAGGATCTTGAAACCATAGTCGCCCGTGGTCAGTTCAGTCTGGCCCGAAGTAACAGCGGACTGCTTAGCATAGGTACCTTTGATCACATCCGCAATGACAAAGTCTGCACCAACTTGCCCGGAGACATCGGAGACAGTCGGGGTGGTCACCTTGGTTGAGAGGGACAGGGCGGCGGGGTCCAGAGCAGCGGGCAACGTCCAGGTGGTGTACTCGCCTTCGTCAACGCCGGTTTGGAACTGCTTGCTGCCGGTGGAGTTGTCGAGAAGTTTGACGCCGTTCCATTTGGTCTGGTCAACCAGATCTTGCAGCTGCTGGGAATAAGCAGAGAGCTGGGTCTGGATGGTGGCGCGCTCGGAGTTACCGAGGGTATCAGAAGCAGCCTGCGTGGCTTTGGTGCGCATCTGGATCATGATATCTGTCATGGTGCTCAGGCCGCCTTCGGCGACGGAGAGCATGTTCTTGGCATCACTGATATTGTCGAGTGAGGCCCTGAAGCCCTCAGCGCGAGCCATCATCTTGGTGGCGATGGTCAGACCAGCGGGATCGTCCATGGCGCTGTTGATGCGTTTGCCGGTGGACAGGCGGGTCTGGTGCATAGAGAGCTTGGCATTGATATTCTGAAGTGAATTGAGGGCGTTAAGAGCGCCGATGTTGCTTGCAATTCTGGTGACATCTACTTGTGCCATTTCAAACCTCCATGTTTGAATGTTCGTTCAAGGGGATCCTTCCCCTTTTCAATAGGGTGAGTTGCATTTGTACTTTTGAAGCTTTTGTTCGGGCATTCTGGTGTGGGCAGCGGGTCTGTTTTTCTTGTTCGATACGCGCCTCCGTTTGCTTGTTCGACCTTTTTTTTCTTACACTAATAGTTTCGGTTATACTGCCAGTTACTTGAGGGGATAAAAGGGCAGTTTGCGTAAATATTGCATTAAGAATGTTTGCAGCCACGATAAGGGAGTGAATTTTCCACGGGCAAATTTCGAGAAAATCATGCAACTATTTTTTAACTGCACGTGTTGGTTTGCCCCGGGCAGTCAGGCGTTTTTGATATTGTACCGACAATGCCAGAACTGCTTCATTTTTCGGGGCCGCCTTTTGAGCCTGAGATAAGCACCTGCCCGCGCCAGTCAGATCACCGGCCAGCATCAAAACACGGCTCAAGCCAAGCAAGATATTGATTTCATTGGGCGCGATCTTGATTCCCAGATCCCAGACATGCGCAGCACCTTGAAAATCCTTTATATCCTCCAAGTAATTCGCCATTTTGCCAATTAGATAGAGACTCATCCCTACAGGAATTTCACCGAACATCATAGCCTGATGCTCAATAACTGGCAGGCCAACTCGCAGGCCTTCCTCCATTTTTCCCTGGCCCATAAGAGATTCGGATAAAAAGCCCAGTGATAACAGGTCCTGAGGAGCAATTTCCAGTACAAGACGGCTGGTCTTTTCTGCCATGGGAAAGTTTTGGGCACTTAAGAAATAATATGCCATGCCAAGCAAAATGGCGAAGCTGTTCGGGGCAATTTCCCAACCCCTGGCAAGGATCTGCCAGGCGGTTGCAATATCATTCAATTCAATATATCGGTTTGCCAGGTTGCAGTACGAAACCGCTCTGCTCGGAACCATTTGGAGCTTCTTAAGTGTCCACTGCCTGATAGATTCTTGATCCCCAGAAGCTTCAATAAGATCGAACTGCTTCTCAAATTCTATAATCTCTGTAATCTTGCTATCGAAAGATATAGCCGTTATAGAAAAATCTTCCAGCCTGGAAGGCGTAACAGACTCAGCCAGAAGACTCATATCTTTCGATAAGGTTCCAGATTTATCAAAAAGCAGAGCCTTAAGATATTTTTCCAGGTTTTGAAGAATTACTGTATCCTGAATGCTGGAAAATTGATTGACCTTGTCGAATCTCAGGCGCGGCCAGGCAGTATGGCGCGCTCCTCCACCCCTTTCCAACTTCAATTTAATTTCGGCCTCAGAGCGGCAAAAATAATGATTAAGCTGGATTTTCTCTATACTGCATGGAAATTCCTGGTTATCCACCCGGTAAGAATTCTCATTGACGGTATATTTTTTATCCTTCAGGGCAAACTCATGCGGGGATAAGGGCAACTCAACATAGGCTGGCTGAACGATTACCTTTACCAGCATGTTGAATGGAAAGACTTCAGGTGTGCGCAGGGTATAAGCGCTGATCTGGCCCTGTTGCGGCCGGCTTATGTTCCCATTGGAACCAAAAAACAGGGAACTGACCGCCAGCCCGCCATACCCTTCATATTCTTTTAGAATTGTTTTTATATCCGGGGCAGATTTTGGAACAAGGAATTCATCTGTATCGATGAAGCCCATCCAGAATGTGTTTTTGCCAAAAGCCTGTATACAGTGGTCATACGCAAACAACTGGACTTTAAAACCCGGAATATCGGTAACAATTACCCAGCCCTTATCGATATATGTTTTAAGCGAATCACGCAGGCTGACCTGGCTTTCATTATCATAAATGTAGAAACGATCCACCCCCATCAGAATATGATAATCCAGCCATTCTGGCAGGTAATCGTTTTCGTTCTTGCAAATCAGGCAAAGGCTAAGGTAATCCATTCGGCACCATCATCTTGAACTTGCTAAGAAGCAGGAGAAACTTATCAGGCAGTGTAGACTTATTTATTTCAGGAACTTAATTTTCTGGTTACAACCCTTATCATAACAAAAGCAGTTCGCATTCACCATAAAACAAATGTAAAATATCTAAATCTTGTTGTAAAAAGTTCAGCGCCTCAAACAACCTGATCGACAAGGTACAATGATCTCTAGCGAGGAAAAATGGCCAAACATAAAAACCCCAAACCGCAAATGGCGGCAGGCAAGAAAAATGAAACCAGCAAACGCCCTGCGCACGAGATAAAACCGCGGATCCTGACCAATGGATATGTGGCGATCAAGGAATGCCGGATAGGATTGATGATGTATAACATCAACGATTTGATCGGAGGCCGGGGCCTGGACCTGTATGGTGAAGCTAAATGGGCGGATCTTGAACTGCTTGGTCAGATTCTGCACCCCGGAGATGTAGTAGTTGATGCAGGAGCAAATATTGGGAATCATACAGTTTTTTATGGAAAAAAGGTGGGACCCAGCGGAGTAGTTTTTGCCCTGGAACCCCAGCGTATCGTATTTGAGATTTTATGTGCAAACCTGGCCTTGAACGGGTTGAGCAATGTGATCCCAATGCAAGTCGGTGCCGGTGACCAGGCAGGCATGATTCGCCTGCCACTTGCCAACCCAACCGTTGCGCAAAATTTTGGGGCAGTTAATATCGAGGGCCACGCAAGCGGCGAGCCGTTGAGGATCATCCAGATCGATGAGCTCGAATTGCAGCGATGCAACCTGATCAAAGTAGATGTGGAAGGGATGGAAATCAAGGTTCTACGCGGGGCAGAAAGAACGATCAGGAAGTGCCGTCCGTTCCTATTTGTTGAGAATAATGATATGAAGGGCGCACCCGATACTGTTCAGGCCCTGTTTGACCTGGGTTATAAATGCTGGTGGCAAATCGCCCCACATTACAACCCCAATAATTACCTCCATAATCCGATAAATGTTTGGGAAAACTTCGCGCCAGATTCAAATATGCTTTGCTTACCAGAAGAAAACAAGATGGCAATGAATGATTTTGAACCAGTTATCGACCTGGAAGATAATTGGGTTGCAGCACTAAAAAGAAGAGGTTTGATAATCAATGGTTTTTGATGGTTTCTTAGCGCAATATCCTTATTATTGCCATGCAACTCTCATCAACAAATCAAAAAAGACCTAAAAATTTACGGGCTTTTTATTGCTCAAAATAATGTGGGTATTATGATAATATAAATCAAAGGTCTTTTCTTCTTACCGTCTTAAATTGGAGTAATCATGTTTTCCAACCTGCCCAAAAGTTCAAAAATTGCGCTGCAGCTGGTGTTTGTGCTGGTGATCGTGGCGATCATCGTTACTGTCCTTACTTCACTTGGTCTTTCGATGCGAAAAACGGGATCACAAATTGTTCACTTGCAGGTGGAAGCTTCGGGTGGGTTTTCAATTATTACAGTACGGGCAGGCAAGACCTTAACCATTACAAAAGCAACAACGGTTACCGTGCCCTGGTCAAGAACCGTGACTATCCCCAGTGGGACCGAAGTCTACCTGACGGCATCCAACCCATCCCAAACAGGGAAATTAAGCTGCTCGCTTTCTCTGGGCAGCATACCCTGGAAATATGCCACCACCACCGCCCCCAAAGATGGGGTTGCCTGCGCAGGAATAGTTCCCTGACCAAAGCAAAAAACAACCCTGTGCTTTCATGTCACAATTGTGTCATAGAGCGCAGGGTTGTTTTTTTGATTTTTTGTAAAACCCTTATTTAATCAGGTGAGTCTTTTTTATTGGCTTTGTATTTCCAAAGCAAATAAAGTTATTGATTTATCCTGATTTTTTTGAGCGGCGTAGAAAAGCCTATTGCTTTGGCACCTCAAAAGTTTTGGGGGCCGCCATTTGAGGTGTTTTTAAGCCAGGCGCCAGAGTACCTTCGCGCAGGGCCAGATGAATCACAAGCGGGCCTGCGGTAGTAGTGAGGGGCACAACCAGGCGAGGGTAATCCAGCGTGGAAATAGTGGCGCCTTTGCCCATGATCAAAGATGGGGTGGAAATATTTGATTCATAGCCTGCTTCTGCTAACTTCATGCTGGCACGCCCGGTGATTACATTGGCCAATTCAGCGATTCCGCTTTGAGCAAGTCTATCCAGGGTCTCAAATTTTTCACCCATGAGGGTTGAAGCCATTTGCCTGGCGGTTTCTTTGGACATACTAAAGAATACGGTTCCATCCACCTGGCCGATTAGTGAAATAATCACGGTTAAATCATCAGTCTGATACGGTCCGTTTTCAAGGCGCAAATCGCCGCGCCCAATCGTTTCGCGCAATTCAAGGCACAATGTGTCATGGGCAGAACCGACAAAGGGATTTAGAAATTTAACATTCATGGCACCTCCAATATACTTTAAGTATCCCACTTGGTGTGATCATAAGCCCTTGCGAGTTGTGGGAGCTTTGATCAAAGAAATAAATTCATCAGGATTATGTGATGCACCAGAAATTTTCTCTCGTAAAGCAAGGTGTACTGTGAATAGGCCAAACTGGCTTTCCAGTGGTACAACAATTCGAGGAAAATCCAGGGTTGAAATTTCAATCCCTTTGCCATTCAAAACCATGGGGGTTGAAATATTCGAGTGATAGCCAGCCTCGGAAAAACGGATGGTAGCCCGTCCGCTGATAACATTTCCCAATTCAGCCACACCACTCAACGCCAGAGAGTTCAATTCGAAGAAATCCTGGCCCATGATTTGGGAAACCATACCCAGACCGGTCGGGGTTTTCATACCATACATTACTACGCCATAAACATCGCCGATCAGGTTGATTAATACGGTAATGTCATCGGAAGTCAGGGCAGACTTTTGCACTGAAATACCGCCTCGTACAACTTCCACACCTACTTCCGCCTTTAATACTTCCACAGCAGCTTGTATAAACGGGTTCAATAACTTCGCATCCATTTGTTTAGTACCTCCAGTAACACACAGCAGAGTAGGACCTGCCCAATTTCACTTAAGATTGATCATATCTTTGGCTTTGGCCAATTCTTCAGCGATTTTTTCGACCAAAATACATAAATCATCGCCGTTCATTCCCAGGCGATTAAGCGCATCTTCATCAAGCGGATAGCGCAAACCATCAATGCCAATTCCAATTCCCAGGATCATCATGGATACATCTGCAACATGGATGGTTGCAGCCAGCAATGAATATTTTTTTGCGGCCTGCGGTTCATGATGAAAAGCAATGGCGGCGACAAGGTTTTCGGGAAGCTGCCAGTGACGGGCAATTTCGGCCCCCAACAGGGCATGGTCGAACCCGAAATTTACGCGCTCCATTTCCAAAAAGGTATGCTGGCCCCATTCTATCTGGCTAATATCCGTTTCGCGCAGAAGTTTTTCAAAAACCAGCTTGCCAATATCGCATAATAAACCGGCAAAATAAGCTTCTTCATCGATCTTCAACCGGCGTTGTTTTGAAATAAGCTTTGCGCCAATGGCAGTGCCCAGGGCATGATGCCACAATTCACCGCGTTGCAATTCGTATCCGGGCAATGGCCTGTTAAGGGTATCGGACAGTGAATAAGTCATGATTAATTCTTGAACTTCGTTCATACCCAAAACTACAATTGCCTGTTGCACAGTGGCAATCTTGTTTTCCATTCCAAAATAAGCTGAATTTGCCCAACGCAAAAGTTGAGCCGCCAATACCTGGTCGGTCCCAATAATTTGAGCCAACCCGCCAGCACTCGCCTCCGGGTTACGAATGAGAGCCAGCGCCTTCTGCGCCGCCCGTGGAATAGGCGGTAGTTTACTGGCTTCTTTGATTAGCTGATCCAGGGAATAAGTCATCATCTACCTATCAGATTTTCTTATAAAAAGAAATTCCGAAATTCTTTAATCCGAATTTTATTGGGCCTGAGATAATCTCTGTTCCGCCAAGAAACAGCACACCGCCTGGCCGTAGAGCCGAAACAAACTTGGCATATAAAATGTCTTTGGCTTCTGTTGTGAAATAAATGACAACGTTGCGACAAACTATAAGATCAAACCCTGTTTCAAAACGATCTGCAAATAGATCTTGCTCTTCAAAACGTATATTTTTCTTCAAGCCTTCGTTTACATGAAAAGGCGCGGCTGGCGTAATATATTTTTGCTTCTGCGCAACAGACAGGTTCTTTATATCATCCGGAGAATAAGGTCCGCGCGCCCTGGCTTTTAGCAAGGCACCCCGGTCAAGGTCTGTAGCGAGGATGGAATATCTTTGTGTTGGGAAAGATTCTGCCATCATAATCGCCATTGTATAGGCTTCAGTACCGATCGAGCAACCGGCACTCCAAAGTTTTAACGCCGCGCCAGCCTGATTTTCGGAGGAATTCTTAATCAAGTAAGGTATGACTTCCTGGCGCAGCGTATCCCAGCGATTAGGATCACGAAAAAATTCTGTTACATTTATAGTTAGATAATTGCGAAAACGATCGAACTCTTGCGTATCAGTAGAAATTAAAGCAAAATATTCTTTCCAGGTGTTCACATGACTGCGAATCAACCATGAGTCCAGACGGCGCATCATTTGCTCGTCTTTATAATTTTTAAGATCGATTTTGAGCGTGTTCTTGATCGAAACCTTTACCTGAGTATAAACATCCGCATCCATGCTGCTCTATCCTCTTGAAAAAATTATTCTGACGGCATATCTCGAACAAGGCGCTCTATAGCCCTGGCAATTTGTGGGCGTGGTAAAACCGCATTGGCTGCGCCAGCTTCTGCTACACTGCGCGGCATTCCCCACACTACGCACGTACTTTCGTGTTCAGCAATCACATAACCGCCCAGGCTGTGCAAAATAGAAGCACCATGAGTGCCATCACTACCCATGCCCGTCAAAATTACCGCAATCACATTCTTACCAAAATGCTGAATGAGCGAATTGAGAGTCACATCAACTGCTGGACGAACCCCATGAACTGCTGGTTTTTGGTTTAAAGCAACCCGTTCATTTTCATCGAATGTGAGATGAAAACCACCTGGCGCAACCAAGACCTGTCCAACCATCAACATATCGCCGGGCTCAGCTTCCTTCACTTTAAGGGGAGAAATGGTATTAAGCCGGTCTGCAAGGGTACGTGTAAAACCAGCGGGCATGTGCTGAACTATTAAAACTGGCGATTGTAAATTGGCTGGAAGCGCCGGGATCAGCTCATTTAAAGCACCAGGTCCGCCGGTGGATGAGCCAATGAAAATCACTGGAGTTGTTTTGCGATAAACCCGAACCGGTTTCTCTGGAGCATCAGCGCGCGCCAAGGTTGCCGGGGTAAGAAATGCCGCCGGAACAGATTTCACCTTTGCTTTGGCAGCAATCTTTATTTTATCGCTCATTTCTGCCATCGCCGCGCGAATATCCAGGCGATTATCTGGCTTGGCAATAAAATCGACTGCCCCCAACATTAAGGCCTGAATTGTCTCTGCCGCGCCTTCTTTGGTCAGGCTGCTGAACATAATCACAGGGCGCGGAAACTTTTTCATAATTTCGCGCAGGGTGGAAAGTCCATCCATATGCGGCATTTCCACATCCAGCGTGATGACATCCGGCTGCAATACAGGAATCAGCTTAAGCGCTTCTTTGCCGTCATTGGCAGAACCAACAACCCTCAGTTCCGGGTCTTCGTTCAGCTGCTGGGTAATGGCAAAGCGCATAAATGCTGAATCATCAACCACCAGTACCCGAACCAGGCCCGGTTGTTTTTGGTCAGACTGGAATTGCACGTTGTCGGCCATAAACCTCTTTATGCGAGCAGTTTGGTAATCGCTTTCATAACGCGCTCATGATCAAATGGTTTAACCACGAAATCTCTTGCGCCTGACTTGACAGCTTCTAACACAACTGATTCCTGGCCCAGTGCAGTCAGCATGACTACGCGCGCGCGAGGATCAAACCCAACAATTTCTTTTAAAGCCGTCAGTCCATCCATCTCTGGCATGGTTACATCCATCAAAACCAGGTCGGGCCGGATTTCTTTATAAGTAGAAACCGCCTTGAGGCCATTCTCAGCCTGAAAGACATCATAGCCATCAGCACTAAGCATTCTGGTAAGACGCACTCTCAAGAACTCAGCATCATCAACAACCAATATTTTGGGCATAAAGTTAACTCCTCCTGGTGCTCTATAGATCGTGTTCTTTTTCACCGATGACCCGAACGGTCACGCGACTTTCAGCCACATACACACGGACCGTGCGTCCGGTATGTCCGCCAACTTCTGCTGCTGTAATGGGCATTTTCAACCGGGTCAGTGTTGACCGGGCTATTTCAATATTCCGAGTACCAATATTAAAGGATTGGGATAAGCCTGCCGATATCAGCATATTGGCGCCCCCCGTGATCCGAACAATTAAGCGGGATCTGGTTGCACCCAATCCAACCAGGTCGGTAATCAAAGATTCAATTCCACTTTCAACATATTTATACGGATTCGATTCGAGAAAACCCGTTCCATCAGATGCCTTGGGTAGGACAGCATGAACCAGCCCGGCAACCTTCGTAATCGGGTCTATCATCGTAATCCCCAGGCAAGAGCCCAGCCCGTAGGCTACAAGAACATCCTCCGGGCTTCTACTGACGGCTTTCTCACCCAATCCTACGCCAATCGGTTCCTTCATATTCCAATATTCTTCTTTATCAAATCTTGTAATGTATTCATATCCGGGATAACCCAGAAATTGGCTTCCACACAGCGAGTACCATCAAGGAAGTTAGCCTGCACCAGCAAAACATGTTCACCAACACCGCCGGTTGTGGCAACAACAACATCCAGAATAGCGCCAACCATATCCACCATCACTGCCGGGGGAGTTGGGCGAACGTCGGCACCGACCATTTTCGATAGGGAGTTCAAGAAGAAGGTACCGCATAAATTCCCAAGCTCACCAAGTGCAGATCTTTCCATGGTGCCAAGCTGCGTGGTTGTTCCTTCGGGATATTCCATTAGCAGGTCCACCAATGAAATGGCTTTTTGATAAGGCATAATGATCATAATCTGGCCGACCATATCGCCTTCAAAGCGCAAATAAATCCCCACAGCATCATCTTCTGGCCCGCCAACGATTTCAGGTATCGACAAAACTTTCACCAGCCTGGCGGCAGGATCACTCACCGTGATCTTATGGCCAGTCATACCCGAAAACCCTACGGCAGCATTTTTAATCCCTTCGCTGGCAATAGTCTGGAGTATTCCAAACAATTCCTTATCAAATGGAACTATACCTTGCATCTTTACCGCCTTTTTGTCAAATTCCGGCTAATTTAAATAAACTAAACACATCAACGATCAAAGCCACCTGGCCCTCGCCCAAAATAGCAGCGCTGGAAACCCCAGGAATATCACCGATAAACGCACCAAGCGGCTTGACAACCACTTCTTCTTCGCCGATCAGAGAGTCTACAACCAGACCAATCCGCTGTTTCCCCGATTGAACCACCACTGCAAAAAGATATTTCTGCTGCTCTTGATTTTGCGTATGATTAAAAATATCGGAAAGTTGAATCAGGGATAATACATTGCCACGCAATAAGGTGACCGGATTTCGGTAAACATACTTTACATCCCGCTGTTCCAAGCGCAGTGTCTCTGTGATCATCACCAGGGGAATGGCAAAAGTAGCTTGATTAACTTTGACCAGAAGAGAAGGGACAATTGCGAGCGTAAGCGGCAATACAATTTGAAAACACGTTCCCTGTCCAAGAGTTGTTTCAACCTGTATGGTGCCGTTAATGCGTTGAATATTGGTATTGACGATATCCAGCCCAACACCCCTGCCAGAGATATCAGTGATATTTTTGCTGGTGGAAAGGCCTGCCATAAACATAAGATCTATGCATTGTTCTTTGGTTAATGCGGCAGCTTCATCGGCTGACATTAAACCCTTTTGAACAGCGCTCTTACGCAATTTTTCACCGTCAATACCGCCGCCATCATCTTCAACAGTGATAATTATGCGACCCTGTTCATGGCGGGCAGTTAATGTAATCGTGCCGCGTTCCGGTTTGCCGGCGGCTAATCGCTCTTCTGG
>Ga0335397_10007262_pt1 | contig 14148 bp, 14 predicted proteins | sample MAT04_FD_205740 | JGI IMG/M metagenome (GOLD analysis project Ga0335397, IMG submission 205740) | Freshwater microbial communities from Lake Fryxell liftoff mats and glacier meltwater in Antarctica - MAT-04 (spades assembly) (version 2) ...
AGCACCTTGGTGAGTGGCACGGTGACCACGGTGGCCCCGAGCGGTTCGAGCGCTGCGGCCAGCTGCGCGATGCCCTCGCAGTTGGTGCGGCCGCCGTTGCCCACGTAGACCGTGTCGCCGACCTTCAACACGTCGCCGCCATCCAGCGTGCCCGGTGATTCGATGGGCACGAGGCGATAGCCGAACTGCGCTACCGCCTTCGCTGCGGCCTCGACCTCCGGCTTGCGCTCGTCGGCGCCCGGGCGCGCCAGCACCGCCACGTCGCGGAACACCACCATCGTGTCCTCGACGAACGCCGAATCGGGGCAGTCGGGCGCCGGGAAAACCTCGGTGGTTGCCCAGCCGTACTGCTGCAATGCGGCCACGTAGCAGACCCATTGCTGCAGTGCCAGCTCGGGGTCGACGGGCGTGCGGTCGATGTGACTGACAATGCCCTCTGCCAGGCGAGGGCTGGGGCGGCGGACGAGTGCGTACTGGGTCATGTTTGTGTCCTGAGAACGAGTGCTAGCTGCGGCCCTTGGCCTGACGGCCCATGGCCTTCGCCATTTCCATCTTCACGTCGCGCTCGGCGAGTGCCTGGCGCTTGTCGGCCTTCTTGCGGCCTCGGGCCACACCGAGCTCGACCTTCACGCGACCGTCCTTGAAGTACAGCGACAGCGGGATGAGCGCGAGGTGCTCGACGGCCAGTTCGTGTGCCAACCGGTTGATCTCGCGGCGGTGCATGAGCAGCTTGCGGGCGCGGTCGGGGTCGTGGGCGCCAATGCCGTGCGCGCGCTGGTAGGGCGGGATGTGCACGCCGTCGAGCCACACCTGGCCGTTGATGATGCGGGCGAATGCGTCGGCCACCTGGGCGTGCCCGTCGCGCAGCGACTTCACCTCGCTGCCGCTGAGCACGATGCCGGTCTCGAACGTTTCCAGCACGTCGTAGTCGCGGTGCGCGCGCCGGTTGCTTGCGACGAGCTTGTGGCCGGCTGGGTTACTGCGATCACGGTTGGGGGCCATGGGAGGCACCAGGTTAGCGGTACCCGCCGTGACCGACGCCTGCCGTTTCAGGGCCTGGGGCAACGACGGTCAGGCCTCGGCCGGGTCGTAGTCGTCGCTGATCAAGGCAATGAAGGTCCAGGTCCCGACGATGCCGTCGACGGGCAGCCTGACAGTGGCCTGGAAGCTACGGACGGCAGTCTCGGTGTTGAGCCCGAACGCTCCGTCGACCGCGACAGGGAAGCCCTTGCCGCCGAGGTAGTCCTGAATCTGGGTGACCCCCGGCCCACAATCGCCGCGGCGGATGTCGACCACCGGCGGCTCGGTCGTTGCGAGTCCAACGGGCACCTCGGCAACGTTGCGGCATGGCGGCGTAGTCGGCGCCACGGTTGGTGCCGCGGTTGCCGGTGGGGTGGTTGTCGGTGCAGCCAGGGTCGTTGTGGGGTCCAGTGTGCTGCTGGTCGGTGCGCTGCTGGTCGCTGTGGTGTCCGCGACGCTCGTGGTGGTGGCTGAACCGGAGTCCGAGCCACCGGAGCCTGAGTCACTGGAGCTGGTGCAGGCGCCCAGCACGGCGACCAATGAGAGGGTGAGGACGATTCGGCGTGCGATCATGCCTGTACCTGACCATGCCGACCCACTCACTGGGAACACGCTCCGCTACTCAACTTCGCGGTGAAGACCACTCCACCGCCGCACCGCGCGATCACGGTTGGGGCCCATGGGATGCACCGGGGCAGCGGTACCCTTCCCGAGCGATGCCCGCTGTCTATGCGCCCCTGTCGTTTCCCGCCCAGGCGTACGCCGAAATGCTCGCGCGGGCCTACGACGCCTACCCGCTGGAAGCGTGCGGGCTGCTGGTGGGTGCTGGTTCGCACGTGCATCGCTTCGTGCCCTGCACCAACGAGGCACAGTCGGCGCGGGTGTACACCATCCCCGGCAAGGAACTGTTGCGCGCCGAGATGGCCGCCGAGGCCGATGGCCTGGAGATCATCGGCGTGTTCCACAGCCACACCCACAGCGAGCCGTACCCAAGCCCCACCGACGTCACGCAGGCGCCGGATCCGGGGTGGCAGTACGTCATCGTGTCGCTAAAACGCGAGGCCCCCGAAGCCCGCTGCTATCGCATCGTCGACGGTGCTGTCTCCGACGTGCCGATCGCCGTCGGCTGACCGTAGAATTCTGACCTATCCGGTCGGGTAAGCCGCCGGGTTCGTTCCGGAAGGCGTGCGGAGATGGGCTCCAACATCAGCAGCAGCGTGCTCGACCTCATCGGCAACACGCCCATGGTCGATGTCAGCGTGCTGTCGCCGAACCCTCGTGTGCGCATCATCGGCAAGCTCGAGGGCCAGAACCCGTTCGGGTCGGTCAAGGACCGCATCGCCAAGCAGATGATCCTGCAGGCTGAGCAAGACGGGCTGTTGCAGCCGGGGCAGACCATCATCGAGCCCTCATCGGGCAACACCGGCATCGCGCTCGCCGCCATCGCCAAGATGCGCGGGTATCCGATCAAGATCCTGATGCCCACCAGCGTGTCCATCGAGCGCCGCCAGATGCTCCAGGTGTTCGGCGCCGAGATCATCCTCACCCCCGGCGAAGAGGGCAGCAACGGTGCCGTCAAGCGTGCGCAGGCCATGGCCGCGCAGCACCCGGAGTGGTGCTTCCTCTACCAATACGGCAACGACAACAACCCTCGTGCGCACTACACGGGCACCGGCCCCGAGATCTGGCGCGACTGCCCCGAGATCACCCACTTCGTCGCCGGTCTCGGCACCAGCGGCACGCTGATGGGCACCGGCAAGTTCTTGAAGGAGCAGAACCCGGCCATCAAGGTCATCGCCATCGAGCCCCCGCTGGGCGAGAAGGTCGAGGGGCTGCGCAACCTCGACGAGGGCTACATCCCGCCGCTGTTCGAACGTTGGCACGGCTTCGACCTGCTCGACCGCAAGCGTGTGGTGCGGCCGCGCGAGAGCATCGAATGGACCCGCCGTCTGGTCAACGAATGCGGTGTGTTCGCGGGCATCTCCGCCGGTGCCGCGCTGGCCGGCGCTGCGAAGGTGGCCTCCGAGATCGAGGAAGGCACCATCGTGTTCATCGTGTGCGACAACGGTTGGAAATACCTCAGCACCGGGGCTTACACCGACGACCTCGACGCCGCCGAAGCCAACGCCGAATCCATCATCTACTTCTAGGACGTCCCGGCTTCTCGGGCTAGGCGGTCATCACCGGCAGACCGTTGCAGTTGCCGATCAGTGCCTCGCCGGCTTCGGCTTGCTGTGCCGGAAGCTCGAACGTGGTCGATGTCGATGCTCCCGTGAGGACCTCCACCGTGGTGAGTTCCATCGACGTGCTGCTCGACAGCTCGAGGCCGCCGATCAGGCGGTAAAGCCGGTTCACCAATACCGACTCGCCTCCACTGACAAGACAGCCAAACGTCTCAGCGGGATCAGACATGATTGGGAAGCTGAAGGCCCAGGTCGCCGCACCGTTCGCGCCTTGCAGCTGCGCGAGCGCCTGCCCATCGAGGGCGTAGACGTCCCCGTTCGGGGCGCCCTCCAGGAAGCCGATCAGTAACGTGTCGGGGCCGCCGACGCCGGTGTTGACCGAGTAGATGGCGAGCCCGTCGCCGGTGATCTCGAACGGGTCGACCTGCAGCGAGGTGCCGCACGTCGAGATGGTGTAAGTCGCAACACCGCTCTCGTCGCCGACCGGCGCACCGATCTGTGCGACCAGTTGTTCCAGCCACCCGTCACCGTCGAGGTCTGCCCAGATGACTGTGCGAACTCCGTCCGTCGGGCAGTCGATGATCGCTGCCGAGTCGGCGGTGCTGGGCAACATCGGCGGCAGTCCGGTGACGCCAGTCTGCCCTTCCCACACGTAGTCGGTGAACAGCGACGTCCGCGATCCGGTCGGGGTCGGGAACACGGCGCGCGTCCAGCGGTCGTCGTCGAGGTTGGTCACTTCGGTCGGCTGCACGCACAGTGCGACGGCACACCACTTTTCGAGCGCCGATGCCACCGCATCACGGTTGGTGAGCCCGGGCACCAGCCCGAACTCGGGGCGGAACAGCGGGCGGATGTCGGCGCGATCCTCCAGCGACAGTCCGCCCTCGTCGAGGAGCTGAGCTGCGGTGGCGTAGTCGCCCGTTGCCAGCGCGAACAGGTACAGCCCCACGCCCGTCGTCGGCGGTTCGACCGTCGTCGATGGAGCTGTGGTGGTCGGTGTCGCCGTCGTGGCGGTGGTGGCCTCCATGGTGGTCTCGGTCGCTGCCGTCGTCGACGGTAGGGCCGATACCGGCACGGTGGTGTCGGCGGGGGCGATCTGCTTGGTGTCGTCCTTCGCCACCACTGCGACCACGCCGATCAGCAGCGCCGCAGCTGCCGCGCCCCACGCGATCGCGCGCCACAGGGTGCGTCGGTTGCGCCATTCATGGTGCAACTCGCGAGCCAACTGGTCCTCGAAACCCGGTCGCGGGCGGGCTTCGTCGCCCATCACGTCGTACATCCACTGCTCAGGCATCTCGCGCCTCCTTTCGTCGCAACCGCTGAATGGCCCTGGCCGCCAACGACTCGGCGGCACGGGTGCTGATTCCCAACTCCAGTGCTGCCTGGCCGACGGTCATGTCGTCGACGTACCGCAGCACCAGCATCGTGCGTTCCCGTTCCGGCAGGTCGGCCAGCAGGGCCGGTAGCTGCTGCACGTCGTTGTCGTCGGGCGTCGACGACACGAGCCGCAGCCGGTTCTGCTCGCGCTGCGCGGAACGGACTCGGTCGATGAACCGATGTCGCGCCGCGGTGGTGAAGTACCCGACCGACACCTCGCCGACCGCACCCCGCTTCGCCGCTGCCAGGGTGCCGACGTACACGTCGTGGGCGAGGTCCTCGGCCGCAGAGCGGTCGGCGCCGCACAGCAGTGCGGCGTAGCGGTACACCTCGGCGAACGTTGCGCGGTAGCAGGCCATGAAGCCCTGCTCGGTGCTCACGTCCCACGTCATTGCCATACCCATACAGCGTTGCCGATCGGGCGGAACCCGTCGCGCCTCCCCAGAAATGACCGCTAGCGTCTCGTCTGCGCCTCCAATGTTGGAGGTGGCGGCGCGACACAAGTGCATTTCTTGGTGCGCGCACCGTCACGTTCGAACCGGCGGGGCCGGTTAGGCTTGCGCAAGCAACTATCGAGGGAGGGGTGTTCATGGGGCAGGCGGCCAACGACCAACGCAGTCGGGTGAGATCGGCTCGCGTGTTCCTCGCTGTCGTATTGGCGGTCGCTCAACTCGTCGTCATTGGTTCGTCGTCCGAGGTGGCTCACGCAGCGGTTCCGGTGGGGTCCTCGCAGTACGTTGCCATCACCCCGTTCCGTCTCACCGACACCCGGCCGTACGCGCCGTTCGGCTACTCGGCCATCAACCACCAAACGATTCGCATCAACATCACCGGGCGGCCGGGGGTGCCCGCCAACGCCACGGCAGCTGTCGTCAACATCACGCTCATCAACTCGTCGGGCCCGGGCTACATCACAGCGTTCCCCAGCGGGGAGTTTGTGCCCAACACCTCCAACGTCAACGCCGATATGGCCGGCCAGGTCATCGCCAACCTGGCCCACGTGCGCATCGGCGCCGGCGGCTCCATCGATGTGTTGCGCAGTATGGGTGCCTACCTGGCCGTCGACCTTGTGGGCGTCTACGTGCCGGTGGCCAGCGACGCCTCGTCTGGCCGTTTGGTCACTCTCAGCACCGGCGCCAAGCGCGTGCTCGACACCCGCGATCGTGGGTATCCGGTGGGCGCCAACCTGGTCACAGGAGTCGATCTCACTGCGGCTGGCGTGCCCACCACTGCATCGGCTGTCGTGGTCAACGTCACAGCGGTCGCTGCGCAGAAGGGGTACTGGACCGCCTACCAAGCGGGCGCGGTGCGCCCCGGGGTGAGCTCGCTCAACATCGACACCACAGGTCAAACCCGCCCCGCACAGGCCATCGTGCCCATCAGTGGCCAGAAGTCCATTTTCGTGTACACGGAGCGCGGTGGGCACCTGTTGGTCGACGTGGTCGGGTGGTACACCGGAGCCACCGACGTCACCTCATCGAACGGTCTGTTCATCGCGGCGCCCACCCCTCTGCGAACCTTCGACACTCGCACCCTGCGAACGCTGGCTCCCTGGGGTAACAGCACGTACGAGTTCACCACCGGTCAGGCGCCCACTCTGCCCGTCGCTGCGGTGGCCATGAATCTCACCGGCACCAGGCCGTGGACAAACGGTTTCGTGACGGCTCACCCAGCTGGCATTCCCCGCCCGAACAGCTCCAACCTCAACATCACTGGTTGGCCCCAGACCATTGCCAACCACGCGATCGTGCGCGTCAGCACGCGCGGGGCGGCGCTGTACACCAGCTCGGGTCTGCACATGATCGCCGATGTGGCCGGCTGGTACCTCGGCCATCCGCCGCCGGCCACCCAGCCGTTGCCGGTGAACCCTAACTACAGCCCCAACAAGGTCACCGCCGTCTTCTCCAACAAGATCGGAATGTACGCGCCGGTGAAGAGCGGCGGCGGCAGCCTCGACTACATCGCCGACCAGGGGTACGCCGCGGCCTGGAGCGACCTCGCCAACGTTGCCAGCCCCGGCAACGTGATGCTGTTCGGCCACCGCACCACCAATCCGGCTCGGTTCTATCGCATCAACGAGCTGAAGCCGGGTGACGCCTTCACGCTCGTCGGCACCGACGGCCACTATTACAACTACACGGTCGTGCACACCACAGTCACGTCGCCGTACTACTCGTTCATCGCGCCCATCGCGTCGTTCTACCCGCCGGTCACTGCGCAGCTCGTCGCGTGTTCCAAGCTCGATGGCAGTGCTACGAGTACGAAGTACCGCATCGTGGTGACTGGTCGGCTCGTCAGCGTCACATAGCAGGCGAAGCAGTGCGAGCCGCTGAACCATACGGTCAGCGGCCCACCACCAGCACCAGCAGGCCGCCGAACACCACGCCCGCGGCGGTGAGCCGGCGGCGGTGGTCACCTTCGCCCAGGACCTTCCAGCCGGCCAACGCGGCCAGAACGACGCTCGACTCGCGCAGCGCAGTGACGTAGCCAACCGAGGCGTATTGCCACGCGACGGTCACCATGCCGTAGGTGACGGTGACCGCCAGGCCGCCACCCAGCGCTGGTAGCCAACGTGCCCGTAACGCCGCGACCATCTGCGGCCGCTTGCCGGCGGCGAGCCCGAACAGCGTGTTCGACGTGGCGCCGCCGACCATGGTGGCGAAGATGTAGGCCACGCTGCCGGTGGTGGCACGCGAGCCAGCGGCGTCGAACAGCGAATAGGTTCCGATGGTGAGGGCCACCCCGAGCGCCACCGCGAGGTGAGCACCGTTGGCGCCCGCCGCCAACAGGCACAGCCCCGCGACCACCGTTGTGATGCCGGCCGCCTCCCACAGATTGAGGTGATCGGACAGAAACAGCACGCCACCGATTGCTGCGAGCGCAGCGCCGCCACCGCGGGCCACCGGATAGCTGACCGAGAAGTCGCCGATGGTGTACGCCTTGGCCAGCAGCCACAGGTATGGCAGGTGAACTGCGCCGCTCAACGCGGCCCACAGGTAGGCGATGCCCGGCATACCGAACAGCAAATGGTTGCCGATGGCGATGGGCAAGGCCAGTACGCCAGCCATGAAGAACTGCGCCCACAGCACTACGTAGCGATCGCCTGGTGCTCGTTTCGCCAGCAGGTTCCACCCGGCGTGGATGACGGCCGCAGCCAACGAGAGCAGAGTGGCGGGCAGCACGGAGGCGTCAGCCTACGGCCACTGACTCAGCCTCCTGTTTCGTCGACTTCGACTTCTTCACCCACTGGCGACCGAACAGGTAAATGACCGGCAGCGTGAACAACAGCGGCCCGATGACCGCGAGCGGCCGATACAGCCACCAGGTGAGCGTGGGCTCGCGAGCTTCGTTGCGGTTGCCGGACCACGCGTAACGCGCAGCGCGGTGCAGCGCCATGCCGGTGGTGTGGAAGAGGAACAGCGGCATCGAGAAGCGGTTGATGGTCGCGTTGACTGCGCTCCATCGGGGCCGCTGGAGGCGGGTCTGGAGCCGTGGTCGGATTACCTCTGCAACGCCGGCTTGGAACACCACCAGCGCCACGATGCACAGTGTCGGCGGCGCCATGTTGGAGGTCTCGCCAGGCACGCCCACCATCGAGCCCGGGTAGAGGCCGCTGCCGACGAGCCCGGCGAGCCCGGCGAGGCCGGTCCATAGCAGGGTCCAGTCGGCGCGGCGGGCGGCATTGACCAGCCGCTCGTAGAAGAAGCCGAGCTGGTGGCACAGGGCCCAGACAGCCAGCATGTTGACCCAGCCGAGCCAATCGAGGTCGTAGCGGAAGCGAAGGATGTCGACGGCGCCGGCGGTGGCGGCGAGGAACACGAGCACGATGGAATCCCAGCGCTCGTGCAGCCACAGGAACACCGGTAGCAGCGCCACGAGCACGACGTAGACGCCCATGAACCACAGCGGGCTGACCACCAGCTCCACGGCTCGGCCAATCCACTCGAGGTCGAACACGACGCCCAGCGCGATGCCGGCGGCGGTCCACACGCCGAGCAGCGCGAGCGCGGGAATGGCCAACCGCTTGATGCGGCGCATCACGAACGATCCGAGGTGCTCACCGTTCTGCTGCGCACTGCGCCAGGCCACCAGGTGTGAGTAGCCGCCCACGTAGAAGAACAGTGGCAGCACCTGCAGCAACCAACTGGCAGCCCACAGGCCCGTGGTGAAGCCGATGGGGTTGGTTGCGTGGGGGCCGTCGTCTTTCCAGATGACGATGGTGAACATCCAGTGCCAGGCCACAACCACCAGCAGGCTGAATGCGCGTAGGAAGTCGATGTACGTGTCGCGAGTTGGGGCTGCGGCCGCGCCGGTTGACGCCTCTATCGCCGGGGTACCCTCGGACTGTGACGACGGGCGCATGGGCCGAGCGTAGGCGGTGGCAACTCACGGTCGTGGCCGTACTGGTGACGCTGGCGCTGGCCAACCTGATGTCGAATCGTGTGCTGCCGTCTTGGGCCTATGTGCCCTGGGCTGTACTGGTGGCAGCGGTGCTGGTGCTCCTCGCCCGCAGGGTGGTGAGCGTGGAGCAGATGGGCTTCACCGAATGGGCCCGCGGGGCTGCCTGGGGCGTGGTGCTGTTCGTGCTCACCTCCGGGGTGCTGTTGCTGGGGGTGATGATGCCGGTGTTCAACGAGATGTACCACGACCGAAGGGTGTCGGCCGGAGCACTCGAGTGGTTCTACCAGGCGGTCGTCCGCATTCCGTTGGGCACTGCGCTGCTGGAGGAGACCGCGTTCCGGGCGGTGCTGCCGGCGCTGTTCGCCACGCGCTGGGGTGTGGTGCGCGGCAGTCTGGCTGCGTCGGTCTGCTTCGGGGCATGGCACGTGCTGCCGGCTCTCGGGCTGAACGAGGTGAACCCTGTGGCCACGCGGCTGTTCGGTTCGGGCGCAGCGGGGGTGGCCGTTGCCGTGGTGTTCGCAGTGGTCAGCACCGCGTTCGTCGGAATGTGGTGGTGCTGGATTCGCTATCGCGCGCGCAGCGTGCTGGCCACCGTCATCGCACACGTGGCGAGCAACTCGGTGGCGTACACGGTGGCGTGGGTGGTGTCGCACTGATCCCACCGTCGCCCACGGTGCGGCGCGCGACCGGCGGTTAGCCTGGCGGCGCGACGACCGGAGTGGTTCCGATCGACAATCCCGAGGAGACCCCACCACCATGCCCCGCCCCGACGGCCGTGCCGACGACGAACTGCGCCCCATCACATTCGAGCGCGATTACACCGAGATGGCTGCGGGCAGCGTGCTGGTGACCTTCGGCAAGACCCGGGTGCTGTGCACCGCCAGCATCGACGAGAGCGTGCCGCGTTGGATGAAGGGCAGCGGAAAGGGCTGGGTCACCGCCGAGTACTCCATGCTGCCGGGCGCCTCTCCGGAGCGCATCGACCGCGAAGCAGCGAAGGGCAAGCAGAGCGGCCGCACCGTCGAGATCCAGCGCCTCATCGGCCGCGCGCTGCGCGCTTCCTGCGACATGAAGCTGCTGGGCGAACGACAGGTCATCGTCGACTGCGACGTGCTGCAGGCCGACGGCGGCACCCGCACGGCCAGCATTTGCGGTGGCTACCTGGCACTGCACGACGCGCTCACTCGGTTGGTGCAGAACAAGGCGATCAAGCAGCATCCGTTGCACTCATACGTCTCGGCCATCAGCGTCGGCATCTGTGGGGGAGTGCCCGTGCTCGACCTGCCCTATGTCGAGGACAGCACCGCCGAGGTCGACATGAACGTGGTGGTGCTCGGCCAGCCGGGTGAAGAGCCGAAGTTCGTGGAGGTGCAGGGCACCGCCGAGGGTGCGGCGTTCAGCCGCGGTGAGCTCGACTCGCTGCTCGACCTGGCCACGAAAGGCCTGGCCGAAATCATCGAACTGCAGGCGTTGCTCGTCGCCGATGCGCCCGCACCGCGCGCCCTCGGCCGGTGAGCCTGCCGCAACTGGTCAGCGCGACCGCCAACCCGCACAAGGTCGCCGAGATCGCAGGGATCCTGCACGGCCTTGTCGACCTGTTGCCGCGACCGGCCGATGTGCCCGACGTGGTGGAAGATGCCGGCACACTCGCGGGCAACGCGCGACTGAAGGCGGCGGCCATCTGCGCTGCCACGGGCATGGCCGCCGTCGCCGACGATACGGGCCTGTTCGTCGACGCGCTCGACGGTGAGCCCGGGGTCGAGACCGCCTACTACGCCGGGCCGCAGGCCACCTACGCGGAGAACCGCGCCAAGCTGCTGCAGGTACTGTCCGCGACGGCGAACCGTCGAGCAGCGTTCCGCACCGTGGTGATGGTGGTATGGCCCGACGGGCGCGAGTTGCAGGTGGAGGGCGTGTGCGCGGGCACCATCGCCAGCGAGGAGCGCGGCGATCGCGGCTTTGGGTTCGACCCGTTGTTCGTGCCCGACGACGGCGACGGTCGTACGTTCAGCCTGATGACCGACGACGAGAAGAACGCCGTCTCGCATCGCGGGCGAGCGTTTCAAGCACTTGTCGCAGCGCTGCAGGAACAGCCCCCGGCTACCGGTTGATCGCGGCTTCGGTGAGGGCGAAGGTGACCACGAAACCCTTGTGATCGCTGTTGGTCACTTCGAAGTCGTCGATCGCGGTCGGCGTGAGGTCGTTGCCGAACAACGCGTGATCGATCCGGACGAAGGGCGGGGGGAGCAAGCCCTCGTCCATCGGCCAGCTGACGCTCCATCCGTGACCCAGCAGCTCGTGGGCATCGCGCCAGCCTCTGGCCATCAGGTCTCGGAACGATGGATGCCAACGTGACGCATTGAAGTCGCCGACGATGAGGGTGGGGTGGTTGCCGACCGCTGCGCGGTCGCCGATGGCTGCGATCTGCTGGCTCCACATCTGCGTGTTGAACGTGGGCGGGTGCGGATGCACACCGAGAACCCGGATCTCGTGGCCGTCGACCTCGAGCACGACATCGACGGTGGGGCGCTCCTCGACCTCGACCACGCCACCGCTGACGATGGGGTGCCGGCTCCACAGCCCGATTGCGCCGGCGCTGCGGAACACCGCCTCGGCTCGATACGGGTAGTCGTCGCCCGCCGCTTCCTCGAGTGCGCGCTGCACGGGCGTGACGAACTCCACCAGCACCAGCACGTCGGCATCGGTGGCCAGCAGTTCCGCCGCCACCAGCTCGGGCGTCGGGTTGTTGAACAGCACGTTGCTGTAGGCAACGGTGAGCGTGGGAGAGCCCGGTGCTGCGGCCGCCGGCTCGGGGTGGAACACGACGGGGTAGACGAGCACCATCAGCGTGATCACCGGCACCAGCGCGACGAGCGCAAGCCCGTGCCGGCGTCCGAGCGAGGCCGCCAGCGCGAGTGGTAGCGCCCAGACCAGCACCCATGGCGTGAGCGCCTGGAACGCGGCGATGGTGCGGCGACCTTCGATGCCGAACCAGAGGGTGACGCACAGTGCGAGCATCGGGGCCAGCGCGAGCCAGCCGATCGTGTCGAGCGTTCTGTGGACCCACCGAGCCATTCGGTTCATCCCATCACAACCGCGTGGTTTGCGGGCGTCACCAACCGCGGAGATCGATGGGCCAGCGGTCGATCACCTCGTGACCACGCACCAACCACGCCGCTTCGTGCATCGCCATCGTTGGATCGATGTGCGCCGGGACGACCAGCACCCGGTCGCCGACCGAGGCCACACCTGCATGTGGCACGAACGTGACGTGCTCGTCGCTGAGGAACCACACGTCGGCACCCTGCCCGTCGAGCGTCTCGACCGACGGGTTGCCGTGGTCCATGCCCATTGCCTTCAGGCCCACGTCGGCTACCGCGAAGCGCGGCGTGGCCGACAGGACAGTGCCGAGTACGAACGCCGCCTGTTGGAATGGCGAGCCGATGCGGGCGTAGTGGGTGTCCATGAGGGCATAGCTGCCGGCCTGCACCTCGGTGACCCGATCACCGTGCAGGTGGTAGGTGCCGGTGCCGCCGGCGCTCACCACGTCGCCGCCCACGAGCGCGTGCGCGGCCAGCAGCTTGTCCATTGCGACAGCCACCCTTTCGCGTTGTTCCTCGCGGTCGTCGACCACCATCAGGTGGCCTTCGTAGCCCATCACGCCGCGCACCTCGAGCCCGCGCCCGCGGGCCAGGTCGGCGATGCGACCGGCCTCCTCGGGCCGGCAGCCGCAGCGCGGCAGGCCGACGTTCACGTCGACGACCACGCTGCGCAGGCCGGCGGCAGCGGCGGCGTCGATGGTTTCCGGCGAGTCGACTGCCACGGTGATGTTGGCCTGCTCCTGTGCCGCTGCGAGCGCGGCCAACCGCGGTGCGTGCAGCACTTCGTTCGCCAGCAGCAGGTCGTACCCCAGCCCGGCCGCTGCCATGCCCAGCACCTCGCGCGGGGTGGCGCAGGTGAACGACGTATGCCCGCGCGCGTGCTGCATGGCGGCGAGTGCGGTGCACTTGTGGGCCTTCACATGCGGGCGCAGCGAGGCTCCGGGACGGGCCGCCGCCATGGTGGCCAGGTTGTGCTCCAGCAGGTCGGCGTCGATCAGCAGTGCCGGTGTGGGTAGTTCGTGCAGTTGCATGATCTGCCGATCATCGCGCGCCCGGTCGGCATCAGGTACGGCTTTGCATCCGGTCGGGTGGCGATGGAGGCGAAGTCGTCCCTGACGCCTTTGGTCCACGCCTTTGGTCCACGCCTTCGGTAGCGCCTTGGCCTACCGGGAAGCCCGCAACAATCCACGACTGCGTCCCGGGAGAGCCGACAAGAGGGCACACGGCGCCAAGTGATCCCTGGTTCGCGACCGCCGGCGTCGCCTGGTGCCCACCCACCACCATCAACTGCGCGCCGCGACGCCCCTGGCACACTCGCCCAGCCCTCGCTCCGATCGGGGTGCACCGAACCGGCCAGGAACGAGTGCGCCGGCTCGGTTTCACGCGCTGCAAGAACGGTGCGGGCGGAGGGACTTGAACCCACACTCCTTGCGGAACAGGGACCTAAACCCTGCGCGTCTGCCATTTCGCCACGCCCGCGGCGAACGCCCAGCCTACCGACCCGCCCCTCGCCGCTCACCCGCTTTCACGCCAACCGAGTGCCAGCCGACAACCCGAGTGTGGCGGAACCACCTGAGTGCCAGCGGCTCACCAGGCGGGCGCGTGTGCTGGTGGCGATCAGAAACTGCTCACTGACGGCCAGCGCTCGCTCGACCGTGGCCAGCATGCAGGGTGGTGGCGGTGTTCGGCAGTGCCGAGCGGTAGCGCGGCGCGGCGCTGCTTGCCGGAGCTGACGCACGCTGAAGAGCCGACGCGTCCGCGGGCGCGTCGCCGTCGCGGTGTCAGGATCTCTGAAGCTCCCCTTGTTACGCTGGTCGAGCGAGCTCGACTTCCACCGGCCGCTGCCCGAGACACTGATGTCGATTCCGCTCATGTCAGCCGGGCAAGGTGATCAGCCCGCCTGCCACGAGGGCCACAGCGACGCGTCTGCGGGCGCGCCACCCAGGGGCCACACGCGTTCGTGCTCCCGCTGGGTCCTGTGTGCGGCTGCGAGCCCAAGCCTGCCTCGATCACCGGATGTTCGCAGTTCGGTGCGCGGTCGTTCTCGGGGGCTCTGGTCGTCGGTG
>Ga0335397_10007263_pt1 | contig 14146 bp, 12 predicted proteins | sample MAT04_FD_205740 | JGI IMG/M metagenome (GOLD analysis project Ga0335397, IMG submission 205740) | Freshwater microbial communities from Lake Fryxell liftoff mats and glacier meltwater in Antarctica - MAT-04 (spades assembly) (version 2) ...
AATCATGAGCGGCATGCCGTAGTGGTCACAGGCGGGTTTCAGGCGGAGGATATTCTGGATGCACTGGTCGGAGACCTCGGGCTGTTCCGGGATGCGGAAAAGGTTCACGACGACGCACGACGCATCGAGGCGCACGGCCTGCAGCACGGCGTCCTCGATCATGCGCGAGAACAGCGCGCGGGGCAGCAGCGTGCCGTAGACGTTGGCGACATCGGTGCGGAGAACGAGGGCGGGCTTCGGGCGCTGGGGCAGGCGCTGGAGGTGGGGAGCCTGGCCGACAGTCAGCTGGATCGCGTCGGGCGCGGCTTCGGCGACGGTCTGGATGGCGCGGGGCAGGTTTTCGATGCCGGCAAGGAAGGACGGCTCATTGAAAAATCCATGGTCGAGGGCAACGTCGAAGCAGCGGCCGGTCTTGGGGTTGAAAAGGCGGTTGAGGCGGGCGGTTTTCAAGGGATAAGGGGAGGGTTAGGCACGCAATGGGGCGGGAAGGCGGGTGTCGAACAGGAAGTGCGGGGGATTTATGGCCAAATTTCTGCGGGCTGATGGGGATGGAGGACATACGCGGGAACGCCCCTATCCGGCCGGGTTGGTGGAACCATGGGTCAAAGGAAGTGACTGTCCTATAGCTCTTTCGGTAAAGGGTTTGCGATTCTGACCTTCGCGCCTCAGGCTATTTATTCATTCATGCTCAGCGTTCCGGTCGAAATTCTCATCGTCTGCCTCCTCGTGCTCGCCAACGGCATCCTCGCCATGGCGGAGACGGCCGTCGTGACTGCGCGGAAGTCCCGGTTGCGGGAGCTGGCGGCGAAAAATGACGTCGGCGCGGCCAAGGCGCTCGCCCTCGCGGAGCATCCGACGCGGTTTTTGGGACTGGTTCAGTTCTGGCTGACGCTCTCCGGCATGATCGCCGGCGTGCTCGGCGGAGCGAAGCTGGCCGGTCAGCTCACGGGCCAGCTGGTGCGGGTGGAAGTCCTGGCGCCCTATGCCGGCGCGATCTCCTTTTTCATCATCACGGTTGGATTGTCGGCGTTCATGTTGTTGTTCGGTGAACTGGTGCCGAAACGCATCGGTCGGGCGCATCCGGAAAAGGTCGCGGCGCTGCTCGCGGGCACGATGCGCGGGCTGGCCTGGGTCGCGGGGCCGTTCCTGCGCCTGATGGAACTGGCGACGGACGGCGTCACGCGACTCATCCGGCTGCGGGTGCGGCCGGTGAACGAGAGCGTGGGCGACGACGAAGTGCGCGCGCTGATCGAGCAGGGGTTACACGCCGGCGTATTCCAGCGGGCCGAGCAGCAGATGGTCGAGGGCGTGCTCGCGCTGGACCAGCTGCCGGTGACGGCGCTGATGACCCCGCGGCCGAAGATCGTTTTCCTGAATCTCGACGATCCGGAGGAAACCAACTGGCGCAAGATTGTGACGAGCGGTCACTCGTATTTTCCCGTCTATCAGAACAATCGCGACCAGATCGTCGGCATGGTGCCGGTGAAGGCGCTGTGGGCGCACTCGGCCATCGGGCTGCCGACGACGCTGAAGAACCTGCTGCTCCCGCCGCTGATCGTGCCGGACACGCTGACGGCGACGCAACTGCTCGAGCAGTTCAAGAAGTCCGGCAAGCACATCGCCATCATCAACGACGAGTTTGGTGCGGTGCAGGGGCTCGTGACGCTGATTGATGTCCTCGAGGCGATCGTGGGCGACCTACCCAGCCAAGGTGAGCGCAACCAGCCCGAGGCGAAGAAGCGCGACGACGGCTCATGGCTGATCGACGCCACGCTCGCCACGAGTGAGCTGAAGACGCTGCTCGGCGTGACGGTGGAGCTGCCGCACGAGGACGAGGCGGAGTACCAGACGCTGGGCGGTTTTGTCGTCACGCAGTTCGGCCGCATCCCGGCCGCGGGGGATCACTTTGATTGGGAAGGCTGGAGATTCGAAGTCATGGACATGGACCGCCGCCGGGTGGACAAGGTGCTGGTGTCGAAGGCGCCGGCGCCGGCCGCAACGGTGGAGCAGGCGTCGGCCTGATGGGTGGGCGGGCACGTCCCGGAGCCCGCATGAGAGATGGCGTGCAAGGTACGAGGGCGAGCTCGTCAGTGTGAGACGTCGCAGAATGCGGGCACGGGGACGTGCCCGCCCACCCCGTGCGAATAACTTGTCGGCAAACCGGCGTTGCTTTTGGGTGGGACGCCATCGACGTTCTGCCCATGGCGGACTCATGCAAGATGCCTTCACCGGAAAACCCACCCGCATCCACGGCCGCGCCCTCCCGGGCGCGGACGACCGGGCCGCTCTTCAACACGATCACGAGCGACGATTGGAAGCGCTCGCTCGCCTCGGCGAAGCAGCAGCCCAATGCGGTCTCCGCGCAGATTCGGACCGCGATCTCGTCCTCCTCGCGGAAGACGAAGTAAGCCTGCTCGAGTCCGCCGGCCCCGAATGGGCGGCGCTGGGTGAGGCGATCCGGGCCTGGCGGGCACTGCTGCCGCTGAAAACCTTGGACGACTTCGGATTTTTCACCGGCGCGGAAAATCCACTGGAGGAAGCGAATCCGCGCCTGCGCCGGATCGGCGGGGGGGTGGAAGCGTGGGCCTTTGCGGCCGAGGGGGAGGGCTCGGTTTATAAATTCTACCTGCCGCGCGAGGAGAAGCGGATCGGCAGTGTCTTCGGATTCCAAGCGGGCGAGGAAGGTGCGCTGCTCGCCGAGGCGCAGCTGGGGGATTATCGCGGGCTGATGGAGAAACTCCTGCTCATCGACGCGCTCGGTGGGATGGCGACCGAGTTGGTGGCGGTGACGCCCGAAGGCATCGTGGTCGCGAAGCAGTCGCTGGGCGAACCGCTCCCGCAGGGCGACGATGTGTCGGGCCTGCTGCCGGCGGCGCTGGTCGAGATTCCTTCGCGCTTTTTACGCGCAAATCGCGATCACCCGCGGCTGCTGCTGCACGGCGGCGGCGCGTGGCTTGTGGCGGATCTGCACGCGCGGAACTTTGTGCGCTGCGAGGACGGGAAGCTGCGGGTGATCGACCTGGTGGCGGCGCCGTGGCCGGCCCCGGCGTCAGCGAGCCAGTCGCTGGTGACGGATTGGCTGGCACGGGTGCGGCTGGACCCGACGGCGTCGGTGCTGCCCGGCGCCCGGGACGAAGAGCTCTAGGACCAGCGGGCACGTTGCGCTTTCCCCTCATGGCTGCGCACACTTACCAGCGGGAGTGTACCCTATTGGGTTACAGTGGAATTTGGGGAACCGAGGACTTGTGGACCCATCCGACTTCGCCCGGCGGAGCGGAACTACGAGGTGACGAGTGGGGAGATACAAAAAAAATCCGCCCGGCGCGAGGCGCGCGGGCGGCGGAAAGAATCGGAATGAAGCAGCCTTACTGCGTCGCGAGGACCTTGAGGATGGCGTCGGCCTGGGTGCTGGTCGTGCCCTTGTAGTCCGTGTAGATGATTTTCCCGTCCTTGATCAGGTAGGCCTGACGATGGGCCATACCCACGACGGGGTAGGTGGGCACGCCGAACGCGGAGATGACCGCGCCGTCGTGATCGGCGATGAGGGTGAAAGGCAGGTGGTATTTGTCCTTGAACGCCTTCTGCGCCGCGACGTCGTCGTGGCTCACGCCGATGACAGCGACGCCCTTTTGCGTGAGGGCCTCGTAGCTGTCCCGCAGCGAGCAACCCTGGGCGGTGCAGCCCGGGGTGTCGGCTTTCGGGTAGAAATACACGAGCGTGTACGGCTGCTTGGCGTAGACATCGGCGAGCGCGAGTGTGGCGCCGGTTTCGGTAACGCCGGAGACAGCGGGGGCGGAATCACCGACCTTGAGGGGTTCGGCGCGGGCGAAGGAGAGCATGGCGAGGAAGGAAGCAAACACGATGAGGGGGCGGAGTTTCATACGCCGTAGAGATACGGCGTGTCATGCATTTCGCAAGCGTGGGGACTGGATCGAAACGGTGAAAGTGTTCCGGTCGCGAAAAGTTTTTAGAAAAAATAGAATTCGTCTCGAAGCTGATACAGAGGCCCTGCTTGCCGGCGCTTTCTGACACGTAGGCCGCCTGGTAGCAGGCGCTTTCGAAAGGCAGAGCGCGAGAAGGCTCGCGGCCTACAGCGGCACTATTTTCAGGCGGTGCCGGTGGGATGGAAGCCGGCGCAGGAGCCGACCCAATTCCGGCCCTTGTTGAAATCGACGCCGTGCATCACGCCCTTGCTAAGGCGGACAAGCTTGTTGAGCAGTTTCGGCCAGCGGGTGCCATCCCCGGCGAGAATGAGGCGGACCTCAGCTTTCGCGGGACCGTCGGGCGTGGCGAGGAGCGGGGCATAGGCGACCTTGCGCTGGAGAAGCCATTCGGAGGGATTTGGAACCGCCGCGATTTTTTCGCGCGTTGGCGTGAGGTCCACGCCCAGGCCGGCGAAGGAGTAGAGCGGCTTGAGGACGTAGTTCTCCAAGTCGGCCGGCACTGACGGCAGCTGGCTCACGAAATGACAGGGGGGGATACTGGGGCCTTGGAGGAAAGGCAGCGTGTGCTTGCTGACGCGGTAATACCAATTGGGGTGGCCGGCCCATTGCACGTCGAGTTCATCGAAGAAACTGAACGCCATCGCAGGCTGCTTGCGGAGGAGTTCGTCGAAGATGACGCGGTTGTAGATGCGGGTGATCGGCGTCTCGACGCCGTCGCGGTCGTAGAAGAGTTTTTTGCCCCGTTTGCGGACGGCGCTCACGTCGACGGCACGGACGCCGATTTCCTGGTCGGTAGCGGCGAAATCGATGCGGGTCTTCTGCTGGTCGGGGGTGATTTCGAGGAGGACGGTTTGCTGGGGGTCGCAGTCACCGACGATGGCACGTTGAAGTGCGGTGAAATAGCCGGCTTCGTCGTAGGCGCTGAAGTAGGAGGTGAATCCGGCGGGGAATTCAAAGTGCTTGGCGTAGGTGCGGGTGAGGAGCGCCTGGAAGAACGCCACGGTGGGAAAACCCTGGAGCTCGATGAGCTTGGGTTCGACCCGGCCGCCTCCGTCGTCACAGAGCGCGAAATCGATGCAGAGAAAATGAGGGAAGCGCGTCTCGGCCGGCACGATCAGGTTCTTCGGCACGGCGGAGGCGGCGTGGGCGCGGAAGGCGGGGGTGGCGAGCTGGGCGACGATGTCGGCGCAGGCCTGCGCGAGCCGCTGGGCGGTCTCGCCGTCGAGGAAGAGGGGGGTCTCGGCGACGCGGAAATCCGCGGGCCAGGACACCGCCGAGTTCAGCTCCGCCAGAAACGCCGCATAGCGCTGATCAGTGAACGCGGAGTTAAACCGCTGGCGGATATCGGGGATCATCGGAGACGGATTCTTCAACCACGGATAACACGGAAGGACACGGATCAATCATCGGACAACGCGCTTCCAGCTTAGGTCGAAGTGTTTAAAATTGAGAAGGAGAGCGAGGCGAAGATGGGTAATAGTGAGATAGCCGATCATCTGTGAGAGGTGGGTGGATGTGAAGCCTTCGGTAACTTTGGGATCAACGATCACGAGGGAATCCACAATTAGGTCCGGTATCAGGGTGTCCACCACCTGTCCTTCGTAGATTACATCAAATTGTTTCTGCTGTTCGACATGGTGACCCCTCTTCCGGAGTTCGATGAGCAAGGCATTCTCATAGGCTTTCTCATCCAAGCCCGGCCTGAGGGTATTTAGTACCTTCATTCCTGCGCCGATAATAGTTTCGCTCAATTCTGGGTGAAGTAGCGGTGGGCCAATCATCCCAGAAGTCTGGAGATTGATCCGTGTCCTTCCGTGTTATCCGTGGTAAAAAATCCGAAACTCGGAAATCCGAAACGAAACTCAGACCAGGAACTTCCCTTTCGCCATGACTTGCTCGTCGTCGAGCCAGATGTCGAAGAAGCGGCCGACGCAGTCGATGTGGGTCGTGCTTTTCCAGGGCTGGCCGGTGTGTTCGGAGTAGGGATGGCCGAAGGCGATGTGGATGCCGGGGAGTTTTTCGTCCTGCAGGATGTGGCCGATGATGCGGGTGCAGGCGAGGTTGGTGCCGATGGCAAATTCGCCCACGCGGTCGGAGTTTTCGTCGGTGTGGCAGTAGGCGTCGAATTCCTTGAGCAACTCCTGGTTCGAGCACGACAGGCCGGCGATGCGGTTGTCCTTGATCTCGATCGTCAGCGGCGTCGCGCCGATATCGCCGTATCTCTGGCAGAGGTAATCGCCGACAACGCCGTCCACGACAAACCGGCCGTTGGAATTGAACGGTGACGTGAAAATTTCGCCTCCCGGGAGGTTGCCCCATTTGGCTGGGGAGATGAGGCCGGAGGTCTTGACCCAGTTCAGCTTCGGCGAGAACTCGGCGACGTAATCGGTGCCGGCGGCGGTCTGGCAGGTGATGCGCTTCGCGCGGCGGGCCTGCTCGATGAGTTTTTGGGAGAGGCGGTCCACCTCGATGAAGTCGGCGCGCATGCCCTCGAGCATGATCTGCTTGTTGATGTTCACCATGTGCCCGTGGCGGATGTGGTGCGGGTTGATGACATCCATCATCTGCATCCGCGTGCGGAGCTCGCCGGTCTGCGTGATCGCCGCGTAGATGCTGACCTGGGAGCGGGCGAGATCGGCGAGAATCTCAGGCGGCATGTCGCGATGCGGTCGGGCACCGTGGTCCTCGAGCACAAACACGGAGTAGTCGGCGCCGGTCTTCTCGATCTCGGCGCGCAGGGCGGCGGCAATCTCGGCGCTGGCGCGGTCGGTGATCAGCGTCATGCGCTCATTCGCCTGTAGCTTCAGGCAGACATGGATCGCATTGGACGCGCCGGGCGTGAGGGCGGGATCGAAGGTGGTGGAAGGAGGGAGGTCGATGACGGACACGGATGAAAGGTTATGGGCAATGGGCAATGGGCGATGGGCGGAAGCTGAAAACAGGAGGCGGATAGCGAAAGGCGGAAAGGGGCGGGGCGAGCCAAATTCGTCACTTCTTCAGGCCGGTGGTGGTTTCGGACACGATGTAGTCGACGACGGCCTTGGTGTCGTGGGTCTGGCGCCAGACCGCGAGCTGGCGGTCGGCGCCGGTGCCGTGTTTGAGGATCTCGTGGATGTAGTTGATTTCCTTCCGGCTGCCGAACTCGTCGATCTCTTCGTCCAAGAGGTCGAGCAGCTCGAGGATGAGGTCGCGGGTGGGGACTTCCTCCTGTTTGCCGAAGTCGATGAGCTTGCCGTCGAGGCCGTAGCGCGAGGCGCGCCAGCGGTTCTCATCGAGCAGGCGGCGGCGGTAGTTGCGCCAGGACAGGTTCTGCTTGAGCAGCTTGTGCAGCTTGGCGACAAGCGCCTGCATCAGCGCGGCGAGCGCAATGGTCTCATCGACGCGCATCGGGATGTCGCAGACGCGGAACTCAATTGTGTCGAAGAACGGGTGGAGGCGGATGTCCCACCAGATCTTTTTGGCGTTATCGATGCACTTCGTCTTAACGAGCAGGTTGAGGTAGTCGTTGTACTCGGCGAGGCTCTCGAAGACGTCTGGGATGCCGGTGCGCGGGAAGCGCTCGAAAACCTTCACGCGGTAGCTCTTGAAGCCGGTGTTGCGCCCGAGCCAGAAGGGCGAGTTGGTCGAGAGGGCGAAAATGTGCGGCAGGAAATACCGCGCCATGTTCATCACCTGGATGGCGACCTCGCGGTCGGGGATGCCGACGTGGACGTGGAGGCCGAAGATGAGATTGGCGCGGGCGACCTGCTGCATGTCCTCGACGATCCCCTCGTAGCGTTCGCCCTTGGTGATTTTCTGGTCCATCCAGTGCGAGAACGGGTGCGTGCCGGAGGCGGCGATGGTGAGGCCGCGGTTGCGGGCGAGCTTCCAGAGATCGCTGCGGAGCTTGGTGACGGCGGAGCGCGCGTCCTGCACGGTGCGGCAGATGTCGGTGCCGACCTCGACGACGGACTGGTGCATCTCAGTCTTCACGCGCTCGCGGAAGATCATCTTCCCGTCGGCCATGATTTGCTCAACGTGGGAGCGCAGTTCGCGGGTGGCGGGATCGATGATCTGGAACTCCTCCTCGATCCCGAGGGTGAAGAGCTTGGGGGCCTTTTTGCCGGACATGGGCGGTCGGCTGGAGGGTTGGGCGGAGGCGGCGCTCATGGGGAGAAGCGAAAAGTATTTTTGACCACGGATTCCACAAACGGACACGGATCAATCTGAACCAGTTGGTTTCGGATCGATCCGTGTCGGTCCGTGCAATCCGTGGTAAAATTTTGATTGGCGCTCACTTGAGACTCTTGTTCGCGGCGAAGCCTTGGGCGAATTTGCCCCAGGTCAGGTTGTTTTTGCCGGGCTGGTGTTCCTTCGCCTTGCGGATGGCCATGCGGGCGGCGGCGTCGACGACCCAGGCGAAGTTTTTCTCGCCGACGGACGCGCGGTCCGCGTCGGGGGCGGGATTGCAGAAGTCGATGGCGTAAGGGACGCCGTCATGGACCGCGAATTCCACGGTGTTGAAATCGTAGCCGAGATTCCGGTTGAGCGTGAGCACGTCGGCGTGCACGCGGTCGAGCAGCGCCTTCGACGCGGCGGGGCGGTCCACGACGTAGCGCAGGTGGGGGGCGTTGCGCGGCTCATAGGGCATGATGAGCACGTCGGTGCCGCCGATGCAGTAGCAGCGGAAGTAGTCATCAAACGTGACCTCGCTTTGGAGCAGCATCACCAGCTGGCCCGTTTCGTCGTAGGCCTTGAAGAACTCCTCGCGGTTGCGGACCTTGTAGACGTTCTTCCAGCCGCCGCCGGAGTGTGGTTTGAAGTATGCCGGCCAGCCGATGTAGTTGAAGATGCCGTCCCAATCGAGCGGGTAGGCGAGGTTGGAGAACGAGCCGGCGGAGCAATCGGTGGGATGATCCTTCGAGGGGAGCAGGACGGTGTGGGGGACGGCGACGCCGAGTTTGGTGGCGAGGCAGTTGTTGAAGAACTTCTCGTCGGCGCTCCACCAGAACGGGTTGTTGACGACGGCGGTGCCGTTGAGCGCGGCGTTTTTCAAGTAGGCGCGGTAGAACGGGACGTCCTGCGAGATGCGGTCGAGGATGACTGCGTATTCGGTCGGGTCGCCCTGGATGACCTTGTCGACGGTGACGGGCTCGGCGGTGATGCCGGGTTCCTGGAGGGAGTTGATGCGCGCGACGAAGGCTTCGGGGAAGGTGCGCTCTTTGCCGTGGAGAATGCCGATTTTTTTCATGATGGGTGAGCGGCGGGCTCAGGGTTTGAGGAGAGCGAGATACTGCGGAAACATGTCGCGCCAGTAATTCCAGTCGTGGCCCGACCATTTGCGGTCGTCGAGGAAATGCGGGAGGCCCTTGGCGCCGAGGATGCCGGAGAGCTCGAGATTGCGCTGCCGGCAGCTGTCCCACTCGCCGGTACCGAGGACAATGCCCATCGAGCGGATGTGGTCGAGCATGCGGGAGTCGGAGAGGCTGGGGAGGTAGTCGACGGGGTTGTTGAAGTAGCAGTGGTCGTCGTAGTAGCCGTCGAGGAACGGCTTGATGTCGAACGAGCCGCTGAGGCTGATCAGGGAGCCGACGAGATCGGGATGGCGGAAGGCGAAGTTGGCCGCGTGGTAGCCCCCGAAGCTGGCGCCGGCGACGCAGACGCGGTGGCGGCTGGTGTCGCGTTGGGCCTGGGGCACGACGTCGTGGAGGATGACGTTCTCGTAGGCCAGGTGCGTGCGTACGCGGTCGGCGGGATGGATGCCCTTGTTATACCAGCTCTGCTCATCGATGCCGTCGGGGCAGTAGATCTTCACCTGGCCGGAGTCCACGAGGTGCGCGACCGATTCGATGAGCTGAAAATCCTTGTTCTGGTAGTAGCGCCCGAGCGACGTGGGAAAAACGATCACTGGATAACCCGCGTGGCCGAACACCAGCATGTCGAATTCACGGCTGAGGTGCGGGGTAAACCAGCGGATGTGTTCTTCCTTCATACTGGTCGGGGCGCTAGGGAGGAGAGCAAGGTTTGAGCCATGTGGCAATGGCCCGCCTTCGTCCCGCTGCGGCGGGACTACGGCGGGCACGCGCGGATGCGTGGGTTCACGTGGACCGGGATTTATCCCCGATAGCCGGTGACAAATATCGGGCGTAAAGGGCCAAGTGACACCATCTCCCGAACAGTCAAGTGACAGCATCTGCCGAACAGGAGACAAGGGTTTGAGCGGGCAGGCGCAAAGCTGGGGAGGGGCGGAGGGGGCTGGGCCCCCTCCGCCTCCTTGACTGCAGAGGGCTGGACGGATGCACGGTGAAGGAATGACTCTTATCGGGAACTGGCGATGCGCCTTGGTGAAGCACGTTAGAAGTGGGTACAGCTACCGGGAGGCAGCGCGGCGCTGGCGAGTGGGCTGAGCGACCGTGGCGCTCTGGATGCAGCGCGCGAAGGGCCGAGTGCTGACGCAGGTGGATTGGCAGGATCACCCGAGCGGTCCGGCCCAGCCAAGTGGCCGCACGCCAGCGAAGGTGGTGGCCGCGATCCGACGGACGCGCCGGCAGCTGCAGCGCCACGACGCGCTGGGCGAGCATGGAGCGGCGGCGATCCGCCGGCAGCTCCTCGCGGAGGGCGTGCCCGCGCCCAGCGAGCGTACGATTGCGCGCTGGCTGGTCCGCACCGGCCTGAGCGGACGGGAACGCTGGCGGCGGCCCCCGCCACCCAAGGGCTGGTACCTCGCCGCCGTGGCCGCAGGGCACGCCGAAGTGGACAGCTGCGACGTGGTCGAGGGACTCTGCCTGCGCGGCCGGCGCCGGGTGGAGGTCCTCAACACCCTTTCGCTCTGGGGCCGCACGGCCACCAGCACGGTGGACGAGGCGATCTCCACGCCCGACGTGATCGCCAGCTTGCAGGCGCGCTGGCAGTTGCACGGCCGGCCGCACTTCCTGCAGTGCGACAACGACACGATCTTTACTGGCGCCCATGCCCAGCGCCCCCGCTTGCCCTGGCAGCCACCACGGCGGGAGCCGCGCGAAGCCCGCATTGTTATGCTCCGCCGGCTCGACGCGGCCGGTGCGCTCACCCTCTGCGCACAGCGGCTGCGCGTCGCGGCTCGCTGGGCCCATCGGCTCGTGCGCTGCGAACTCGACGTCCGCTGCCAACGCGTCCGCATCTATGGCCTGCGGCGGCGCGATCCCCTGCACCAGCCACTCCTCGCCGATCGCGCGCTACGCATCGTGCTCGTCCCTTGGCACCGCCCACCTTCCTAGCTTCCGCTCAAAAACTGTTCGGGAGATGGTGTCACTCGGCCGTTTATCCCCGACAGGCTTGGGACGTATCGGGCGTAAAGCCCAACCTACGTCGGAACCAACATGGGATGGATCACGCGAGATCGCAGGTTGCGATCTCAAGCGGGCGGTTTGCTCTGACTTCTTCCCTCTTCCTTCTTACTTCGCGCGGAGCGCGGCCGCGCTCAGGCCATCGGCATGTGGGGCTCGACCTCGGCTTCGTAATTTACGCCTTCGAGACCGAAACCAAAGTTCTTCAGGAACTCCACGCGATAGCCGGCAATGTCGGTTTTCTCGGCGAGATTTTCGGTCGTAACGGTGGGCCAGATCTCGCGGACGGCGGACTGGACTTCGGGGATCATCTCGAGGTCGTCCACGCGGACGCGTCCGCCGGAGTCGAAGGTCGGCGCCTTGCCGTTGTAGAGCTGCGTGGCGAAGAGGCGCTGCATCTGCTCGATGCAACCCTCGTGCGTGCCGCGGGCCTTCATGAGTTTGTAGAGGATGGAAATGTAGAGCGGGACGACGGGGATGGCGGAACTGGCCTGGGTGACGAGGGCCTTGTTGACGGAGATGAAGGCGCGGCCGCCGCCGTGGGCCTTGAGGGTGGCGTCGATGGCGCGGCCGGCACGCTCGAGGTCGTTCTTGGCGATGCCGATGGTGCCGTTCTTGTAAATGGCCCAGGTGACCTCGGGCCCGATGTAGGAATAGGCGACGGACGTCGCGCCGGGGGCGAGGAGGTTGGCGTCGCGCAGGGCGTTCATCCACATCTCCCAGTCTTCGCCGCCCATGACGGCGGTGGTGTCGGCAACCTCGGCCTCGGTCGCGGGCTCGATGGTGATCTCGCTGACGATGCCCTTGTCGGTGTCGACAGTCTTGTTGGTGTAAGGCGCGCCAACGGGCTTGAGGCAGGATTTGTGAACCACGCCGGTGCGCGGATGGGTGCGGCGGGGTGCGGCGAGGGAGTAGATGACGAGGTCAACCTGTCCGAGGTCGGCGCGGATGAGGTTGAGAGCCTGCTGCTTGATCTCATCGGTGAACGCATCGCCCATGATGTTTTTGGCGTAGAGCCCGGCAGCGCGGGCGGCATTCGTGAAGGCGATGGTGTTATACCAGCCGGGGGTGGCGGTGCGGCCCTCTTCGGAAGGACGCTCAAAGAAGCAGCCGAGGGTGGCGGCGCCGGAGCCGAACGCGGCGGTGATGCGGGAGGCGAGGCCGTACCCGGTCGAGGCGCCGATCACCAGGACCTTCATGGGGCCGGGTTTGATGGGGCCCTTGGCCTTCACGTAGTCGATCCATTCCTGGACATGAGCGGCGCAGCCGGTGGGGTGGGCGGTGACGCAAACAAAGCCACGAACCTTGGGTTTGATGATCATGCGAAGGGCAGTTTCGGTCGCGCCGATGGAGGCGTCGAGAGCGAAAAGCGGGAAGGCATGACGCAATCCTGCAATGCGCATACAGATCGCGAAAACGAGGGGAGATCGGAAAAGACCGGGAACGGATGATCTACCGCGAAGGCCGCGAAGGCCCAAAATTTCATCACGAAGGGCACCAAGTTCACAAAGTCAGGAGCAACTTGTGGCATCAGCACTCAGTTCCGAACGTCCGGAAGCTGATTGTTGAACGTTGTTCGCTGACTGCGAACCGGAATCGCGCTCCGCGCGACCTACTGGCTCAGCAAGACCATCGGCCCCTCGGCCTTCGGGACGCCGCCCTTGCGCTCGAGGCTCACGGCGAACTTGGCGACGGAGTTGATCGGGCGGTTGGCCTTGAAAGTGACACGGGCGTCGCCGGTGGACGGATTCACGCGGAACACGCCGCCGTCGACCGGGATCGCATACTGCGGATCCACGAGCCAGAGCTGGTAGTCCTTGTCGGCGGCGAGCGCGGGGAGTTTTTCGACGGTGAGCACGCCCTCCTGTTTGGCGGGATTCCAGACCGCGACTGCGAGGGCCTGCGGGGAGTTGCCGGCGAGGGACGCCAGGGTGGCGATCTTGAAGTTGGCGAGATCGCCCTCGGACTTGAGCTGGCGGTCGAGCGAGGCAAGCTGCTCCGTCATGGAACTGAGTTGGTGGCCCGCAATGAGGCGCTCGGCCTCGATCTGGTTGCGGGCGCTCTGGAGCTGGAATTCGGCGAGGGCTTGCTGGTCGCGCAGCGTCGCGGTCTCGAAGCGGCTGCCGAGATAGAGCTGTCCGAGCCAAGCGCAGGTGGTCGCAAGGCAGGCCGCGGCGGCCCAGGGGATCCAGACCGGAGTGCGGAACGGGATGACATTCTGCGCGCGCCAGCGCGTGGCGGTGTCGACTTGCCCGAGCAGCCGCGCGCGCAGCTCGGGCGAGGGCGCGGCGTCGGAGGCGGTCAGCGCGAGCTGGGCGGTCGATTCGCGGAGTTCGTGGACGAGGCGGGCGAGCGCCGGATCGCGGGCCAGGCTTTGTTCAAAGTCGGCGAGGTCTTCGCCCTCGAGCAGGCCGAGAACGTAAAGGGAAGCGAGTTCCTCCTGGAATTCGTCGATCATTGGCGGCCTCCCAACGTGTCGCGGAGGCGGAGCAAGCCGCGGCGGATGCGGGCCTTCACGGTGCCGAGGGGTTCCGAGAGTTTTTGGGCAATCTCGAGCTGGGTGAGACCCGAGAAGAAGGCGAGTTCCACGGCGCGCTGCTGGTCGGCGGGGAGCGAGGCGACAGCGGCGCGGACGGCGCCGGCTTGTTCCTTGAGGACGAGGCCGTCGGAGGAATCGGGGCCGGACTCGGACGGCTGCGTGCCGGCGTCCTCGGCGGTCGTCTCGGCGAGGAGCTCGGAACGGCGCTTGCGCATGCGGACGCGGTCAATGGCGCGGTTGCGGGTGAGGGTGACAGCCCAGGCGAAGGCCGAGCCGCGGCCCACTTCGTAAGCGGTGGCTTTTTCCCAGAGGGCGAGGAAGACATCCTGCACGATGTCCTCGGCCTCGGCGGTGTCGTG
>Ga0335397_10007266_pt1 | contig 14140 bp, 11 predicted proteins | sample MAT04_FD_205740 | JGI IMG/M metagenome (GOLD analysis project Ga0335397, IMG submission 205740) | Freshwater microbial communities from Lake Fryxell liftoff mats and glacier meltwater in Antarctica - MAT-04 (spades assembly) (version 2) ...
CATAAGGAAGGCAAGTATGCGACAGCTAGGGAATAGGGCTTGGATGTTCGCCGCGATCGGGTTAGCCTGTCTTCTCGTGGTCTGGGCTCGGCCCGCCCTTGCCCAAGCGCAGGCGACTGCTCCGGAAAGTGACGACTGGGCGCGCATCCAACAGAAGGGGCGCATGTTTGTGGGGACGTCGGCCGACAACGCACCCTTCTCCTACTACGACGCCAATTTCGCTATCGACGGCTTTGACGCGGCGGTGATCCGCGCGATTGCCCAAGAGATGGGCATCAAGGTGGACATGCGTGATCTCGCATTCCCCAGCCTGCTGGACGCGCTCGAGATCAACCAGATCGATGCTGCCATCGGCGCCCTCACGGTCACCCCCGATCGCCTGGCCCAGGTCGATTTTTCCAACACCTACTACGTGAGCACCGATGCGGTCTTGGCGCCGGCCGGCGCGCCTGTGCCTAAGGTGACCAAGGCGCAGGATCTCGCCAAGCAGATCGTCGGCGTGCAGGCCGGCACGGTATACGCCGCCTGGGCGCAGAAGAACCTGGTGGATGCCGGGATCTTGCCGGCGGTCGACCTTGTGGCCTTTGACGATCTGGGGAAAGCGCAAAAGGCCCTGCGCGAAGGCGAGATCGATCGCTTGCTGCTGGACTATCTGCCCGCACAAACCTTTGTGCAACAGGGCGGCGCCCAGCAGATCGGCGAGGGTCTGGCCGGCAAACAACAATATGCCATCGCCATCCGCAAAGACTCAACGTTGCTCGGCCCAGTCAACGACGCCTTGGCCAGCCTGCAAGCACAGGGCAAGATCGCTGAATTCGCCCAGCAATATTTAAAGCTGGATCAGCCGCTGCCCGTGCCGACGCCGCTGCCGACCCCGCGTCCAATCCCGACGGCCACGCCGACACGGCGACCGGCCGGGCCGACGCCAACTCCGCCCCCCGTGTCGTGTATCGACGGCGCCAGGTGGGTGGCTGATCTCAGCTATGATGACGCACGGACGATTCCCGTCCTCCAGCCGGGCCAACGCTTTGTCAAGTCGTGGCGCATCGCCAATACCGGCACCTGCACTTGGACGAAAGTCTATCAGGTAGCGCCGGTCGCCGGCGACCTGATGGGGGGTGTACCCACGCCGATCAAGGGCGGCGTCGGGCCGGGCCGCACGGCCGATGTGTCGGTCAACCTGGTGGCGCCGCGCCAGCCCGGCATCTATAGAGGTACCTGGCAGATGGTCAACGCGCGTGGTGTGCCGTTTGGGGAGCGGATCTGGGTGCAGATCCAGGTGCCTTCGCGAAATCCCACGCCAACGCCGACCCCGCCGGTTGTGGGTGACATGCCCTTCATTACGCAGGCTAGCGCCCAGCCCGACTGGGTGAACGTGGGCGATCGCGTCATGATTGCCTGGCAAGTGCTGGGCAACGTGGCCTATGTGAATGTCATCAAGGATGGCGGGCTTTTCTGTATGCCCGGCGGCTGCGACTTTGCCGCGGCGGGTTCCCAGGCCGATTACCCGGATGAAGGCACGCACACCTATCAGGTGGTGGCGTACAACCCAGCCGGCCGCTCCGTGACGAGCGATCCGGCCAGTGTCACCGTCTACGCCATCGTCGCGCCGACGCCGACACCGACCGAGCCGATCATCGGCGATATGCCCTTTATCACGCGCTTCGACGTGTATCCGACGATGGTCGGCCAAGGAGATTCGGTGTCGTTGGGGTGGGCGGTGGAAGGCAACGTCGCCAATGTGGAAATTCGCAAGGACGGTGGGCAGTTCTGTATTCCAGGCACCTGCACGTGGGGCCCCAGTGGCGATGCAACTGACTATCCTGACGTGGGCGCGCACACCTACCAGGTGATTGCCTACAGCCCTGATGGGCGTGCCGTCCGCAGCGATGGGGTTACTGTGAACGTGGCGCCGCCCGTGGAACCAACCTACATGCCGGAGCCAACGGTCATCCCGGAACCGACCTTTATCCCCGAGCCGACCTTCGAGCCAGAGCCGACCCTGGAGCCATTCCCCACCTTCGAGCCGCTGCCCGAGCCGATCGGTGACTGAGGTGTGCTGCACGTTGCGCGTGCGACGCACCTGACCGTGCGAGTGTGCCGGTGCGACGCACGCCCGCATTTCAAACAAAAAGAAGGGCTGGCCATCGGGCCAGCCCTTCTTTTTGTTTCGTGATTGGCTGTGCTCAGGAACTCGTCTTGAGGGTAAGCAAGTAGCTGATAACGGTTTCGATCTCTTCAGGGTTCAGCAGGATATTGATGTTGGCCGGCATGGTTCCCGCCACACAGGCGCCCCACGGGCACTTAGGCGCCGTGAAGGCATTGGGATTCAAGATCGAGTCTCGAATATACTGCTCGGCCGTTTGGCCGGGAACGCGTGTGGCGGCATCGACGCCAATATTGGACATCTCCGGCCCCACTTGGCCCATTGCGTTTGGTATGCCAGGCATCGTGTGGCAGGCGATGCAGCCACCTTTGGTAACCGCTGCGGTCACTTTTTCGATGTTAACGGCGGCTGCCGGCTGCGCAGGCGCCGCCTGGCTTACCGGGGTGGCGGGTGCTGCTGTTGCCGTGGGTTTTGCTGCCGTGGTGGGCGTGGCCGCTGCCGTCGGCTTGACTGCTGTGGTGGGTGTGGCTGTCGCTGTGGTCGTGACGGCCTCTGTGGCGGTGACAGCCTCCGTGGCGGTGACGGCCTCCGTGGTCGTGACAGCCTCCGTGGCGGTGACGGCCTTCGTGGCAGTGACTGCCTCCGTGGCGGTGACAGCCTCCGTGGCTACGACAACCGCTGTTGTTGTGACGACTTCGCTGGCCGTGACAATTTCGCTGGCCGCTGCTGCTATCTTTTCTTCTTCCGCAGCCAAGGTTAGCTTGAGTTGTCCTTGCTGCAAATAGCCGACGGCACTGTTGACAACGAAATAGAGGAGGATAAAGCCGATGATCGGCCCGACAACGCGGAGAACTCTCTGTTTTTGTTCCATAACATCATTCCTGATTATTTGTATGGATAATGACTTCAGTCTAGCGCATGTAAACGGGCGTGGCAAAATGGAGGGTGCCCAAGCGGATGTCTTGCTCACGAACGAAGCGAATGACCGGCTGGCGGCAAGCGCGTATGGCGAGCAATCCCACCTGGCGTGTCGTCCTGTGCTCAGCCGAACGCGGGTGAAGCTAGGCGGATGCGTGCTCGCCGGCGTCCTGGCTTTTTTGCATGCGCAGGTTGCGTTGGATCATCTTGGTCGTGCAAGATTGGGCCCACACGGCAGTGATCTGGTTTTTGGGGTCGTTGGCCGGGAAACCCTCGATGATCAACTCGTCGTGGGGATCCTCTTTGAGCGCGGCCTCGGCCTTGGTCCACTGTTTGGTTGCGATAAAAATTGCCAGCGTTGCATTGGGCGCGTCCGGGATATCGGGCAACCCCTTGGGCAAGGTGCCTGGGGCCTTTGGCGCCAATACGACAAGTACACAAGTATCCAGGCGTTTGACCTGTTTCGGGCGGCCGATGACGGTAACTTTCACGATCGCGATCCCTTTCTTGTCAGTGGGAATGGCGCTGGCGGCTCTGAGTAAGCCGGCGACCTGCTCGGCTGTCGGCGGCTGGGGCGCATCGGGCGACGGCACTGATTTCTTGACCACCGGCGCCGGTGCGCCGCCGGGCAGCGTTGGCTTCTTTTCCCGGAAGATCTTACGCCGCTCACGCGGGGTCATGAAATCGCGCGTCAGTTGGAAAAGCACGCCACCGGGCGTGCGTCTCCGCTTGCCATTGGAGGTCGTCATCCCACCGGTCGCCTCGATTTCGAGCGTCCGCTGGTATAGTTCCTCGATCTTGTCGATGCCGACATGGTCAGCCAACTTTTGCAGCAGGCCGATCTTCGGTTCGCGTAAGGCGCGCGCCATTGCACGCACGCGTTCATCGGGCTGGCGATCCTGGCTTTCCTCGCTCATGCTGCTGGCCTTGCTTCGCCGCCGACCCTAGGGTCAGCGGCCTTCTTTGAATCGGATGGACGGAGCGTATCGCTTACCTTGAGACTGTAACACGGGCGCGGTCGTGTGTCAATTTACATTTGGAATCTCCCCTGGCGACCGCCGCTGTGAGACAGTCATCTACTTACTTCGGCTTTATGAACAGGATCCTTGCCATTTCTGAGGACTCTATCCGCCGATAGACTACCCCGTAATCGTGAACTGACCAGTACATGAGCCCATTGATTACTTGAAAGCTCTCATTCGTAGGGATCCCATCTGAATCGGCTAATGATTCCATGGCGAAAAACAGGGCGGTGATCAGTTGGCCGTTGTCTTCAAGATAGGTACCCGCTTCCTGACTATACCGAACTTCCCACATGCACGCCTCGCTTCGCCAGTCGCGCCCTCATTTCAGCGCTGGACACCCAACTGCTGTCTGCGTCGTTGCGCATCTCAATGCGGTGCGCTTCGTATAGCGCCTCAAGCGTTTTTAGTCGCTCTGCAATTCGGTTCCACTCGTCTGGGGCAACCAACACGGCTTTGGGTGTTGCCCGGCTCAAGATGATCACGGGACCCTTCTCGGCCATCGTGAAAGCCGCATTGGTATTGGCCTTTAACTCACCGGCTGCCATCGTCTGATATAACTCATGCATCTTCATCTCCTTCTACTAAGTGGTTTATAGAAGTATTATAGCATGGTTATCGCAGTATCTCAATGTACCGCGCGCTACTGGTGGGCTTGGCTCTGTTCGATTGCCTGCACCATGTAGGGGAACAAATTGTCGACCACGATTGCATAGCCTTCGGCGGTGGGGTGGATGAAGTCTGGCTGGTTCAACGTAGGATCGGCCGCCACGCCTTCCAGGAAAAAGGGCATCAGGATGGCGCCGCGCCGGTTGGCTATCTCGGGGTAGAGGGCGCGGAATTGCGTGGTGTACGCCGCTCCCATATTCTGCACCATCTCCATGCCCGGCAGCACGACGACGGCGCCGGCGGCCTGCAGGCTCTCGACGATCTGGTCGATGGCCTTGGTCGTGACCGCCGGGTCGATGCCGCGCAGCCCGTCGTTGCCGCCCGTGGCCAGAATCACGATGTCCGGCTGCTGCTTTAGCACCCAGTTGACGCGCGCCAGCGCGCCCGTGCTCGTCTCCCCGCTCACGCCGGCATTGACGACCGTGGCGGCATAGCCGGCGGCGCGCAGCTTGCGTTCCAGTTGGGCGGGATAGGCGTCGGCCATGTCGACGCCTATCCCTTCGGTCAAGCTGTCACCCATTGCCACGATGACGAGGCCCGCGGGGGGTGTAGGCGTGAGGGTGGCAGGCGGTGCGGTTGGCACCGGCGGCGGCGCGCCACAGGCCACGAGCACGCCGAGAAGCGTGATCAGCGCGATCGTATGGATTACTCTCATCATTCCTCCCCACTCTGTTGCCGCAAGTAAATGATCGGCCGGCTGCGCAGAATGCCGACCGACGCCACCATCCCCACCAGGGTCACTGTCACGACCGTCAGCAGCACCAGAGCGACACTCTCCAGGGCAAAGGCGCGATAGTCTAATTCAAACAGGTACTTCATGATCAGCCATGCCGCAACCTGGGCCATCAACAACGCCAGCAACCCACTGATAAACCCCAGCAGGACGTTTTCCATGGTGAAGACACGGATCACAAAACGGCTGGTCGCACCGAGCACCTTGTAGTAAACCGCCTCCTGAATGCGCGCCATGCGTGTGGCATAGACTGAACTCACGACGATCAGCAGCCCAGCCAAGATGCTGAACAAGGCAAAGAAGCGAATGACTCGGGTGATGCGGTCGACGACGGCTGCGAAGGTCGCAATCGTCGCTGTGGCGTCGATCACGCTGACGTTGGTAAATTGGGCCACGATGCGGTTCTGCAGGGCTGAGATCTGATCGGCCGGTACGCGGATCCCTGTGAAGAGCGAGTGGGGTGCATCCGCCAGAACCGCGGTCTGGAAGACAAAACTGAAGAAGGGACGCACCGACTCGCCGTCGCGCTGGCGCACGCTGGTAACCGTGGCCTCGATCGGCACGCCCTGGACGCGGAAGGTCACGCGGTCGCCGAGTTTCATTTGCCGCGCATTCATCGTTTCCTGCAGCACAGACACTTGTGGCCCCACAAAGGACGGGTCGAAGAGCGGACCGCCACCCACGATCGTTTCGTCATCTTGCATGCTGTCGCGATAGGTCAACGTGTATTGGGGGGTCTGCCGCTCGCTATTCTGCTGTTCTTCGCGATCCGGGGCGGGGTCGCTGCCGTTGATGGCCACCAGCGATCCGCGCACCGTGGCGACGAAGTCGACCTCGCTGCCCAATGCCTGCGCAAAGGCCTCTTTCTGGTCGGGTTGGATGTCCAGGAAGAAGACATTGGGCGCGCCGGGCGGGTAGGACTGCACGAAGCTGGCGCGCAAGTTCTGCTCGATCAGGAAGATCGCAAAGAGCACACCCAGCGCGGCGGCTAGGGTGATGACAATCGCCCGCGTCGCATTGCGCGGGCGGAAAAGGCCGCGCAGGGCCTGGCGCAGGGACAAATCAGCCAACGACACCCGTCGCAGGAGACGCAGCGCAACCTCGGCCAGCCCGGCCGTGATCAGCAGCAAAGCGAGGGCGCCGCCGGCAAAGTAGAGGCCGGTACGCACTTCGCCTAGTTGCCAGATGACCAACCCGGTGAAGAGTGCGACGATGGCCAGCACCGTCAGCGCATAGGGCAGCCGGCGCAGCACGGGCGTGTCTTCTTTGCGGAAGATAAAGCCGGGGCGCAGTTCTTCCAGCCGATAGAGCGGCAAAAAGGTAAAGACAACCACCACAACCATGCCGAGCGTCAGGCTTTCCAACACCGAGCGCGGTGAGATCACGAGCTTCACGTCCGGTGGCAGAAAATCGCCCAGCAGCGCCGGCAGCACCCACTGCATGGCCAGCCCCAGCCCCATCCCCGTCAACGCACCGATGGCGCCCAGCATGAGCACAACCAGGTAGAAGTTGGCTGAGACAAAGCGGCTGGTGGCGCCGAGGGTTTTGACGATGGCGATCGTCGTGTAGCGCTCACGTAGAAACGCCGTGAGTGAGCTCTGGATGCCGATGCCGGCCAGCAGCAACGTGAAGATGCCGACCAGGGCCAGGAAGAATAGGAAGTTGCGGTAGAAGCGCTCGACGCCGGTCTGCGCGGTGCGGAAACTGTCGACGCGCACTTGTTCGGTATCCGCCACGGTGCTCAGGTCCGCTGTGATGCGGTCGACATCGGCCGGGTCGGCGGCGCGCAGCATCCAGCGGTAGGCAACGCGGCTGCCCGGCTTGATCAGTTGCAGCGCGTCGAGGTCCGCGCTGCCGATCAGCAGGCGCGGGCCCAGGGCAAAGAAATTGACCGGCCGGTCTGGTTCGGCCAGCAAGACGTCGGCAATCGACAGCGTCGTTTCGCCTACGCGCAGGTCGTCACCCACCTGCACGCCGAGCCGGTCAAGCAGCACCTGCTCGGCCACGGCCTTGCCGGGTGTCAGCACGTCGGTCAGTGGCCGCCCCGAGGCGAGTTGCACGGCGCCGTACAGCGGATAGCTTGGTTCGACGATCTTCAGGTTGGAGAGCAGCGAGGCGTCTTCGGCGGGCCGGCGCACGACCGAGTAGAACTCATAGGTACGCGCCGTTTGGGCGCGTCCGGCATCCGCCATCTGTTGCGCGGCGGCGTCCAGCTCGGGGGCGAAGGGATAGTTCGATTCGACGCGCACGTCGCTGGCGATCAGGGCGCGCGCATCGCGCGTCAGGGCGTTGTCCACACTGTCCCCAAAACCGCGCAGGGCTACCAGCGTGACCATCGACAAGGCCACGCACAGCACAAACACAGCCGACTGATTGCGTGTGGCCGTGAGTTGGCGACGGATAAAAGTGCCATGCAAAAGAGGCATCGAATCACCCCATCGAAAAACGGTTTGAGAGACGCATGCTTTGCCGCAAAGAACGCGAAGATCGCAAAGAGAATTTTCTTTCTGACCTCTGCGCTCGGCGCGCTCTTTGCGGTAGAGCACGCTCTCCTTTTAAGGCGTTCCTGCGCTTGCCGCTTGGTCGGCCGTCATGTGAGCGCTGGTGTACTGGCGCAGGTGAGGGTAGTGCCAGGCGATATAGCCGGTGAACAGGATCGTGGCGATGCCGCCGCTCACGATGGCAAAGGGCACCCCGGCCAACGAAGCGACGATCCCTGCCTCCAACTCGCCCAACTGCGGGCCACCCATAAAGAAAATCTGGTTGATGCCCGTCATGCGCCCACGCAGATGATCAGGCGTCATCACCTGGCGCAGCGTTTGGCGGATGACGGTCGAAACGGTGTCGCTGGCGCCGGTCAATGCGAACAATACGTACGAGAGCACAAAGCTGGTGGAAAGCCCAAAGAGCGCCGTGGCCAGACCGTAGATCGCCACGCTGCCCAGGAGCACCGCACCCTGGCGGTAGATGTCTTTGCGCAGCGAGAGCGTAGCGCCGGCGATCAGCGACCCCGCCGCCTGTGCTGTGGCCAGGATGCCATAGCCTTGCGCGCCCACGCCGAGGATTTGGCCGGCGACCAGTGGCAGCATCGTGTTGGCGGAACTAAAGAAGGTGGCCACAAAATCGACCATCATGCTGCCCCAGATGATGCGCGTGCTGCGCACAAAGCGCCACCCCTCCACAATCGCCTTCCAGTTGAGACCTGTGTCGCGCGCCGCGGCATGTCCGCGGTAGCGTAGGGCCGTCAGCGCGCCGATGATGACGAGGAATGACACAGCGTTGATCGCATAGACCCACCCCACACTGCCAAAGCCCAGGACCAACCCAGCCAGCGCCGGCCCGGCGATGGTGGCCGTCTGGAACGAGAGTGAATTGAGGCTGATGGCGTTGGTCAGGTGCTCCTTTGGCACGAGATTGGGCACCAGGGACTGGAAGGCTGGCCCCGCAAACGCCGCGGTGGCGGCAGTCAGCGAGGTCAGCAAGTAGATTACCCACACGCTTTGCACCTGAGCAAAGCTGGTGATGGCAAGGATGGTGGCAAAGAGGGCGGCCGCGCAGTTGGTCCAGATCAGCAGCGTACGCCGGTTGCGCACGTCGGCCAGGTTGCCGCCGATCAAGGCAAAGATGGCAATCGGCACGATGCGCGCCAAGCCGACGCCACCCAGCCCCAGCGCTTCGGGGCTGAGGGCCAGCGTGTGGCCAAAAAGCGTGATCGACGCCGTGGTGCCGCGCAGCAACTGAAAGATATTCCAATTGATGGCCACCATCTGCATCTGCGTGCCGATGATGGAGATGAATTGGCCGATCCAGACCAGGCGATAGTCGCGATGCTGCAGCGCGACCATCCGGTTAGCGCGCGGCGGCGTTGGCGGTGTAACAGGGGCGCGTTGTGTGGACACTCAAGGCACCAGCATCAATCGATATTCCATGAGCTTCTCGACGGCTTCTTTACTCCACGGCATCGGGTGATAGACCCCCTCGCGCCACATCATGATCTGGTCGTCGTAGAGCCGGCTCAGCGGGTGGCCGGATTGGCCGCCGGCCAACACACTCTCGGCGCGGTCCCATGCGCCGACTTCGTAGATTTGGCGGTAGGCCGGGATGATCTGCACCAGACCGGGTGGCGTGCGTGTTTGTGCGCGCGTCTGGTTGGGTGTCGTGCCGTCGCCGCCGACCGGAATGGGACCACGGTCAAAAAAACCTCCGACAAAGCGGGCGCGGCCCAAGGCGTGCGCAAAGCGCACCTGGTGGGCACGACCCCAGGCCCAGCGCAGGCTGCTGTCGCCATGGATGGCGCGGATCGATTTCATCGCCTGGGTCAGCGCTTCTTGCAGCAGTTCGTCGCGCACCCGCTGGCGACCGGCAGCGACGTCGGCGTACCAGAATGACTCCTCGTGGGTGTTGATCAGATCCAGCAGGCTGGTCTCGGCGCGCAGCTTGAAGCCATGCAGGGGGAAGATGGGCATGCCGCTCACGCCCAGATAGCCGGACCGCGCCGCGCCGAGTTTGTCGCCCCACACCATCTCCATCAACTGCGCCAGCACGTGGTGAAAACAGAGCGCGGCGGCGCTGTCGGAGTCCATGCGCCAATTCCACTTGCGCAGCAATTGCAGCGCGGTCTTTTCCCACGGATCCTCGCTGCGTAGGAGCGTAAACCAGGGGGTAAAGGCTTGTGCGTATTTGCTCAGGTTGTCTTGCTGGATCTCCTCCATGTCGCGCAGGGTGTGGCGATCCTTCTCCCCCAGCGCCTCTTCGATGCGCGCGGCGCGCCAGCCGGGGTCGAACTCCACCCCCAGGAAATGCGTATAGTCGTCGCCGGCAAGCTTGTTGTTAGCGGTGACGAGCTTGCCGGATTCGGGGTTGTACAGATGGGGCAAGGCAATTGCGGGGATGAACTCGCCCCAGTCGTTGTCGTCGGTCCACCCCGGCGCCGGCAGAAGGCCCAGATTCTGCGTGCGTTGGGGAATGTGGCCCGCCATCGTAAAGCCGATGTTGCCCTGCACATCGGCAAAGGTGACGTTCTGCACCGGCGCCGCCCAGTCGCCCAACGCCGCATTGAACTCCTCCCAGGTGCTGGCGCGGTTCAGCGCCAACAGGCCACGCAGCGTGTGGCCCGGTGTATAGCCTGTCCATTGCAACGCCAGCGGGATCGCCGCCACGGCCGCCTGGCGCGCATCCGCACCTGTTTCCGTGCGCAGGAAGTGGCTGAGGATCGGCCCGTGGCGCGTGAGCACGACCTTCTCGACGTGGGGCTGGCCGCGGCGTACGTGGATGGTCTCTTCGATCACCTGTGCGGGCTCCCACACGTTGTTGTAGGCAAAGAGCAGCGGGTTGGTCGGATGCTGGCGCTCGATGAAAAGGTCCTGCGTGTCGACAAGCGCATTCGTCATGCCCCAGGCGATGGCCTGATTGTGGCCGATGAACACGCCCGGCAGGCCTGGAAGAGTGGCGCCGCTGACCTCAACCGTTGGGCAGATCAGGTGCATCTCGTAGACCAACCCGGGCAGTTGCACGCTCAGGTGGGGGTCGGCGCAGAGGAGTGGGCGCCGGTTTAGGCTGTTCTTGGGCGCCAGCACCCAACTGTTGCTGCCCTGGCCTTCGCCGCCGCCCAGCCACTCGCGCACGGTTTCGTATTGGTTGAGCAGCAACCCGGCGGTGTGCAGCAGGCGTGTCGTGACTTCGCTGCCGACCCCTTCCAGGATGATGGGATTCTTCTCTGGATAATCGGGTTCAAGGTCGGCAGCCGTGTACGGGTCCAGCCCTTGCAGCAGCCGCACGCGGGTCAACTCGCTTTCCCAGTTGAGGCTCATGCTCCAAGCCATGGCTTTGCTAAACGCCAAGGTGTCGAGCGTGCTCCACGCGGCCGGGCGGATGCGCAGCAAGTTGAGTTCGGCGGCGAGGCGACCCGGGTGGGTGGCGATATACGCACTGACTCCCGCCGCGTACCAATCGAGCGTTTGACGTGTCGTGGCGTCGAGCATCGCCAACTCCGCTTCTGCCGCACGCTGGAAGCCGATAATGCGGCAGAAGCGGTCCGCATCCAGGGCAGGTGCACCAAAGAGTTCGGCCAGGCGGCCGGCAGCGCTGCGCCGATTTTGTTCCATCTGCCACATGCGGTCCTGCGCGTGCACCCACCCTTGGGCGCGAAAGAGGTCGGCTTCGCTCTGCGCGTAGAGATGGGGGATCCCATGCTTGTCACGCAAAATCTCCACCGGCTGGTCAAGAAATGGCGCTTTGATTCGGCCGTTGAGTTTAGGGTTTGGCCGCTGCATCAGCCAGCCGTAGACATAGAAAAAAATGGCGGCAGCCAGCAGCCCTAAGACGAGCAAGATGATTAGGATGAGGATTATCGTCGAACTGGACATGGATTGGTTCGTAGCAGCCGGTACATGCGTGTTGAAAAGGGCAGTTCAGGCAATCGCAGATTTAGCGGTTTACCGAGTCTTCACTATAAAGTAATAGTCACCATCTGCGTAATCTGCGTCGTCTGCGGATGGGCTCTGTTCGATTCTTCAAACATGGTATGGCGCAGTTCATTTCTGTTGAGTGAGGTTGCTCTCTATGTCACAAATAAACGGCCAATCTGAGCACGCGTCCAGCGACGAGCGCTCGCTGTGGATTGGCATCACGACCAAGCATGGCAATAGCGAGTGGGTTAGTCGTAACACCCACAATTACGTCAGTATGGTGCGTGGCTATGGCGCCGAAGCGATCATTCTGGCACCGGATGCGCCGGCGCAGTTGCCCGATGGGTCGACCTACGCCCCCGACAGCCACGGCCGGATTGCGCCCGAGATACTACGCTCTCTGGATGGCCTGATTCTGTCGGGTGGCGGCGACGTCAACCCGCGCTACTTTGGCCAGGATCTGGCCGGCGCCGAGCCGAAAACGATCGACGAGAAGCGCGACGAACTCGAGATTGTCCTGGCACAGGCGGCGTTGGCAGCGGATATGCCGTTGTTCGCCATCTGCCGCGGTTGTCAGGTGCTCAATGTGGCGGCTGGCGGAGCCATGGTGCAACATTTTGACGGCCATCGCACGCCCGAAGGCGGCCCGACGCACTATCATGATGTCAAGATCGAGGAAGGCAGCAAGCTGCGCACGATTGTCCAGCAAGCAACATTGCCCGTGAATACCTTTCACCACCAGGGCGTCGATGCCGGTTCGCTGGCGCCGATCTTTGCGACCGCAGCCGTAGCCTCGCCCGACCCGTGGCTGGTCGAAGCCTACGAGAGCCGGCAGCACCAGTGGGTCGTCGGCGTGCAGTGGCACCCGGAACGCCATTTTGAACTCGAGCACGGGCACCGGCGGATCTGGGACAGCTTTATGGCGGCTTGTGAGGCGCAGCGCGCGGCGGGTAAGGGGTGAGAGGGTATCGGCACGTAAACCAAACGACCCGCGCGTCGAGTCGCACAATTCGTTAAGGGAGACGATTGCAATGGCCACCGATCATAGCCGCGCGCTCGCACATCTACGTGATGAGCTAGATGGCGTCACCCTCTACACAGCCCTGGCCGGACTGGCAGAAGACCCCAACATGGGCGAGGTCTACCGGCGGTTGGCGGCCGTGGAGCAGAAGCATGCCGATTCGTGGGCCGCCAAGCTGCAGGCGCAGGGGGTCACCGTGCCGGCCTACAAGCCGACCTGGCGGACAAACACCACGATCTGGTTGGCCAAGCGCTTTGGCGTCGAGTTCGTTTTGCCTAGCATCAGCGCACGCGAGCAGGGCGACGCCGGTAAGTACGCCAGTGAAGCCGGCGCCGAAGCCATGAGCGGCGACGAATACTCGCATGCGCGTGTCTTGAGCCGTGTGACGGGTTCGCTGCCTGGTGGGCTGGCGGGCGCCTCGATTGCGCAGCTTGAGGGCCGGCACAAGGCCGGCGGCGGCAATGCGTTGCGCGCCGCCGTGTTGGGCGCCAATGACGGGTTGGTCTCCAATATGAGCTTGGTGATGGGTGTGGCGGGCGCTGCGATGGCGAACACGCAGATCCTGGTGACGGGGTTGGCCGGGTTGCTGGCCGGCGCCTGCTCGATGGCGTTGGGCGAATGGCTGTCGGTGCAGAGTTCGCGCGAACTCTATCAAAAGCAGATCGCCGTCGAGCGCGCTGAGATCGAAGCCAATCCGCAAGAAGAGGCCGAGGAATTGGCGCTGATCTACCAGTCGCGTGGGTTGGACGCCGCCAAGGCCAAAGACATGGCCGATCGCATCATCGGCGACCATGCCGGCGCGCTGGAGGCGTTGACGCGTGAGGAACTGGGCATCGACCCCAAGGAACTGGGCGGTTCGGCGTGGGAAGCGGCGATCACCTCGTTCATCCTCTTTTCCATCGGTGCGATCATCCCGGTGATTCCGTTCATGCTGCTCAGCGGTATGCCGGCAGTCATCATCAGCCTGATCCTGAGCACCATCGGTCTATTTGGCATCGGCGCCGGCATCACGCTCTTCACCGGGCGCGGCCTGCTCTTCTCCGGTGGCCGGCAAGTGCTCTTTGGCTTGGCGGCGGCGGCGGTTACCTATGGCATTGGCCGGTTGATTGGGGGGAGCGTCGGCGGGTAGCGCCCGTCAAATCACTGGTCAGGCCAGACTTACGGGCATGCCCATGAATTGGCCGTAACGCTCGGCTGCACTAGCGACGCCCAACTCTTCAGCTTTGCTTAATGCTGTGGGCGTTGTGAGCTGGGCGCGGGCGA
>Ga0335397_10007268_pt1 | contig 14137 bp, 9 predicted proteins | sample MAT04_FD_205740 | JGI IMG/M metagenome (GOLD analysis project Ga0335397, IMG submission 205740) | Freshwater microbial communities from Lake Fryxell liftoff mats and glacier meltwater in Antarctica - MAT-04 (spades assembly) (version 2) ...
AGGTGGGTGTCATAGGCCCTTCGCAGACGTGTTGAGAAGTGTCGTTTTGGATGATGGTCATAGTTTTACTACTTGTTTGAAACAACATTACTACACTTCACGACTGTGGTGGTCGGCGTAGGACAGGCTGCTGAGCCGAATCTGAACCTGCGGCGCGACCTGGGCATAGAGCGGCATGGCTGCCTTGACCGCCTCGTCGAAGGACGGGAAGGAGGCGACCTTCAAATCGAAGCGGTTCTTGGTGTCGGGGCTCTGCGCCCAGGCAGGCGCGGCCAGCGCCAATGCGGCACCTTTGAGCAACGAGCGGCGCGGCAGGCTCATGGCTGGGGCGTGTAGCTGAAGTGGTCGAAGTCGGCGTGCAGGCGCGTGCCGGCCAGATCCTGGCAGGCCAGACCGACGAAGTTGCCGGTGAAGCCGAGGCCGTAGAAAAAGCCGTCGCGCTGCCGGCAGGCGAACTCGTCGCTGAGGTAGCTGCAGTCCAGTGCCTCGCCCACTGCTTGCCAAGCGGCGGGAGCCAGCGCGTACCAGCAGCGCAGGCGGTCGTGGTCGAGTTCGAGCGCGAGGTACACCGGGCCGCAGGCTGGCAGCGGCAACGGCGCGCAGGCGTCGGTGGGCAGACCGTCGCGGTTGAGGAGCAAGCGCAGCTCACGCCGTTCCGGTGAATCGGCGTTAGCGCTGACATGCAGGTACGCATGGTTCTGCGTGCTGTAGTAGGCCAGCAGACCGGCCATCTGCTGAAAACTGGTCGGCGCGAAGTCCAGTACCGTTTCGACGCGGCAACGCAGATGCTGCTGCCGCCGCGCGACGAGGCTCTGCTCGAAGGTGCTCATCAGCGATTCGCGGCCGCGCAGGCGCAGGTGGCCGGGCCGCTCAGTGAGCGAGAGCCAGCTGTCGTTGGTCGGCAGGCGCAGCGTGTTCCAGTGCGGTGAGAGCTTGGCGGCGTCGAAGTCGTCCATGGCCGGCTCGGTCGGCCAGGGCTGAAGCGCAAGGCCGGTTGGCGCCGGCACCGTGTTGGCCGGGAAGCGGCCGCCCGCGCTCAGCTCGGGCCAGCCGTCTGGGCGCCAGTGCAGCTTCTGCAACGAAGTCTCGCGGCCCAGGATGCAGTGCAGGGCTTCATAGTTGCCCGCCGCGACGGGCTTGCTGCCGCCATTCCATTCAACCGGGCGGCCGCTCAGGTGGGCCATGTACCACTCACCCTGTTCGGTCTGCACCCAGCTGGCATGGCCAGCACGCTGCGGGGCGTCGGTGGGCGAGCCATCGGCCGTCATCAGCGGGTTGCCGGGCAGCAGCTCGTAGGGGCCGTCGATCTGGCGCGAGCGGGCCAGGGTGGCAGCGTGCTGGTAGGTGGTGCCACCCTCGGCCGTCAGCAGGTAATACCAGCCCTCGCGTCGGTACAGGTGCGGGCCTTCGACGACGCCAAGCGCCGTGCCGCGGAAGATGTTCTTCACCGGCCCGATCAGCCGACGCTGCGCGTGGTCGTATTCCTGCAGCAAGATACCGTTGAACGGGTGTCGGTCGGCGTGGTGCAGCCACTGCTGGTTGAGGAACCAGCTGCGTCCGTCCTCGTCGTGGAACAGGCTGGGGTCAAAGCCCGAGCTGTTCATGTAGATCGGTTCGCTCCACGGCCCGTCGATGCTGGGCGCGGTGATCAGGTAGTTGTGGGCGTCCTTGTAGGCACCGTACATGCTGCGCACATCGCTGTAGATCAGCCAGAACTGACCATGGGCATGGCTCAGGCAGGGCGCCCAGACACCGGTGGAGTCGCCATGGCCGCGCAGGTCGAGCTGGCTTGTGCGGGTGACCGCGTAGCTTTGATGGCGCCAGTTCACCAGGTCGCGCGAGTGGTGGATGCGCACCGCAGGCCACCATTCAAAGGTGGACGTGGCCATGTAGTAATCAGCACCGACGCGAACAATCGATGGGTCGGGGTGGAAGCCCGGCAGGACCGGGTTCTGGATCATGTGCGGCACGGTCTGGCTCTCAGCAAAAGCGGTTGACGAGGTTCTCAAGGAATTCCTGGCGGCCCGAGATGGGCGGCTCATCGACATTGCGCTGCAGCGCATGCTCGGCCACCGACTCCAGCGTGGCCTTGCCCGCCAGCACGTCTTGCGCCCACGGCGTCTGCCAGCTGGCATAGCGGTCGTCGACAAATTTGCCGAAGCTGCCGTCCAGGATGATCTGCTCGGCAATCAGCAGGCCGCGTGCGCAGGTGTCGACGCCGCCGATGTGGGCATGGAACATGTCCACCGCGTCAAGCGACTGGCGGCGTGCCTTGGCGTCGAAATTCAGGCCGCCATGCTTCATGCCACCGCCCTGCAGCATGTAGTACATCGCCAGCGCCGTCTCGGGGACGTTGTTGGGGAACTGATCGGTGTCCCAGCCGCACTGCATATCGCCGCGGTTCATGTCCAGCGAGCCGAAGATGCCCAGCGCGTTGGCGGTGGCGATCTCGTGCTCGAAACTGTGGCCAGCCAGCGTGGCGTGGTTGGCCTCGATATTGACCTTGACCTCTTTCTCCAGACCCCATTGCTGAAGCATGCCGAAGACGGTGGCCACATCGAAATCGTATTGGTGCTTGCTGGGCTCGCGCGGCTTGGGCTCGATCATCACGTAGCCGGGCAGGCCGATCTTGTGCTTGTACTCGACCACCATTTGCAGGAAGCGGCCGAACTGCTGCCCCTCCTGCCGCAGGTTGGTGTTGAGCAGGGTCTCGTAGCCCTCGCGGCCGCCCCACAACACATAGTTGATGCCGCCTAGCGCCTTGGTGGCGTTCATCGCCTCACGCACCTGCAGGGCTGCCATCGCGTAGGTCTCGGCATTTGGATTGGTTGCAGCGCCGGACATGAAGCGACGGTGACTGAAAGCATTGGCCGTGCCCCACAGCAGTTCGATGCCGGTGTCGGCCTGCTTGCGTCCCAGCACATCGACCATCGCGTGCAGGTTGTTGAGCGTCTCGCGGGGCGTTGCGCCTTCGGGCGCCACGTCACGGTCGTGGAAGGCGTAGTAGGGCAGGCCGAGTTTGCTCATGAACGAGAACGCCGCATCGGCCTTGGCCTTGGCCGATGCCATCGGATCCGAAATCTGCCACCAGGGCCGACTCAGCGTGCCGTCGTGGCTGAAGGGGTCGAAGCCATTCCAGCAGAAGTTGTGCCAGTAGCAGACGGCAAAGCGCAGATGCTCCTTCATGGTCTTGCCCAGCACGATGCGCTTGGCGTCGTACCAGTGATAGGCCAGCGGGTTGCTTGATTGCGGGCCCTCGAAGGCGATCGGGGCGATGTCGTGGAAATAGTCGGTCATGGTGTCGTGGTGGTGCTTGGGAGGGTTAGGCCTGGGCGCTGTGCATGACGGCATGCAGGCCCTGGAAGCTGTCGCGGTAGAGCTGCTGGCGGCGGCGCGCGGTTTGAACGGCGGCAGCATGCGGCTCGCGGATGGAGAGGGTGCGTGGTGCGCGGCAGATGGCGTCGATCTGGTCGGGGCCATCGCCCATCAAGGCCAGCTGCGCCAGCCGCGCCGCGCCGAGCGCTGCGCCGACGCTGCTGGCATCGCCGGTCAGCACCCGCACTTCGAGGGTGTCGGCCAGCAGCTGCGCCCACAGCGCGCTGCGCGAGCCACCGCCGACCAGTTGCAGCGTGTCGATGTGGGTGCCGGCGGCCGCCAGCGCGTCAAGACCGTCGCGCATGCCCAGGCTGACGCCGTCGATCACCGAGTACGCCAGGTGGGCCGCATGATGGCTGTGGCGCAGGCCGATAAAGGCACCGCTGGCCGCTGTGCTGTTGTGAGGCGTGCGTTCGCCCGAGAGATAGGGCAGGAAGATCGGCGCGCTGGCGCGCTCGGCTGCGCTGAGCTGGGCAACGGCGGCCAGCAGGGTGGTCTCGTCAGCCTGGCCGGTGGTCTGGGTGATCCAGCGCAGCGCGCTGGCGGCCGACAACATCACCGTCATCTGGTGCCAGACCCCGGGCAGCGCGTGGCAGAAGGCATGCACCGCCTGCGCGGTATTGGGACGGTGTCGCTCTGTCACCGAAAACAGCACGCCGCTGGTGCCCAGCGAGAGAAAGCTGTCGCCCGGCCGCACCGCGCCGATGCCGATGGCGCTGGCCGCGTTGTCGCCCGCGCCACCGGCCACCGGCAGGCCCGCAGCCAGACCCAGGGCTTGCGCAGCGCTTGCCGTCAGCGTGCCGGAAACGGCGCTGCCCTCGACCAGGCGCGGCATCTGCTCGCGCCGCATGCCGCTGGCCTGCAGCAGCAGATCCGACCAGTCACGCCGCGCGACGTCCAGCCATAGCGTGCCCGCCGCATCGGACATGTCGCTGACAGCCTCGCCGGTCAGTTGCAGGCGCAGGTAGTCCTTGGGAAGCAGCACGCTGGCGATCTGGCCGAAGAGCGCGGGTTCGTGCTCGCTCAGCCACATCAGCTTGGGCGCGGTAAAGCCCGGCATGGCCAGGTTGCCGGCCAGCGCATGCAGCTCGGGGCCGCGGGCGGTCAGTGCAGCGCACTGGGCCTCGCTGCGGCCATCGTTCCAAAGGATGCAGGGCCGCAGCACGCGCTGCTGGACGTCGAGAACGGTGGCGCCGTGCATCTGGCCCGACAAGCCAATGGCGCGCACTGCTGCGTAAGCCTCGGGTTGGCGGCGGCGCAGTTGGGCGCAGGCAGCCAGCGCCGCTTGCCACCAGCTCGCCGGATCCTGCTCGGACCAGCCGGGATGAGGGGATTGGCAGCTCAGCGGCGCGTGGCCTGTGGCCACCACCTCGCCGTCCGGCCCCATCAACAGGGCCTTGAGCTCCGACGTGCCGAGGTCCAGCCCCAGGGTGTAGGCCTTGTTCATGCCAGGCTGCCAGCGGCCGCACTGGGCATCTGCAGGTTGAAGGGCCGGGTCAGGTGGTAGCGCACCAGGGCCGCAGCGCCGACGGCCACGGCGTCAAAGCCATAGCGTGATTTTTCGATGGCTGGCGCAGGCACTTGTGCGCCCTCGGCATACTCGGCGAGCACCTTCAGCGTCGGGTCGAGCAGGGCCGGACCAAAGGCCAGGGCCGGGCCGCCAAGCACGATGCGCATCGGGTCGAAGGCCACCCAGAGGTTGTTCAGCAGCACGCCAAGATAAGTGCCGGCGGTGGCCACTGCGGCACAGCTCGGCGCATCGCCTTTGGCCACGCGTTCAAACAGCGCGCGCACGGCGCTGGCGCGCTGCGATGCTGGCACACGGCCGTCCGTGCCAAGCAGGGCACCGAAGCCGATCAGCGCATCGGCACAGCCGCGCCTGCCGCAGGCGCACAGCGGGCCGCCCGCCACAAGAATGGTGTGGCCGACCTCACCGGCAAAGCCGCGAAAGCCGGTCAGCAAGCGGTCGCGCACGATCACACCGGCCCCCACGCCGTGACCGATGCTTAAGTAGACCAACGGGTCTGCGCCCCATTGATCGCTGAACTCGAACTCGGCCAGCGCAGCCACGTCGGCCTCGTTCTGCACGAAGAGCGGCACGCCCGCAAGTGAAGTGCCGGCAAAGTGGCGGCGCATCTGGCTGACCACATCGACATTGCGCCAGCCGAGGTTGGGCGCGAAGTGAAGCATGCCCGCCGCCTCGTCAACACCGCCATGCAGGCCCAGCCCCAGGCCTTTGACGACACGGTTGCCGCCGACCACGCGGCGCGCCAGCTTCACCGCCGCCTTGGCGACGAGCTTGAGGCACGACGTGGCGTCGCTGGCGTCGTCGTAGGCGACGACCACGCGCTCCAGCACCTCGCCGAGCAGCGTGGTGGCAACGAGGCGCGCTTCGTCGATACCCAGGTCTGCGCCCAGCAGGGCCAGGCGCTTTGGGTCCACATGCAGCGGCGTGGGGCGGCGGCCCAGGCTGCCGGTGATCAGCAACTCACTCTCCTGCAGCCAGCCTTCGTCGATCAGTTCGCGCACCAGCAGGCTGACCGTGGATTTGGTCAGGCCGATGGCCTCGGCCAAGTCAGCGCGCGACAGTTCGGAATAATGGCAAAGCTTGCGCACCAAGGCCATGCGGTTGAGCTGCTTGAGCAGTTGTTGGTCGCCAGTGATGAGCATCTAAATTTCCGTGTGGATCAGTTGTTATCGTGCTTGGCGGGCCGCCCGAAGCACTGCCTCGAAGGCTGGCTTGGGTTGCAGTTGCGCGTCGAACAGAAGAGGCGCTTCGAAGCGCGGCATTGGCCAACTGGTGAGCCAAGAGTTGGCATCGCTGAGGCCCCAGACCAACAGGGCATGGACCTTGTCGCGCTTGCGCAGGAAGAGGTTGACGAGATCGGCGTAGCGCTGCGACTGGCGCTGCAGCAGGGCCGGTGTGGCAGCGCTGACGAGGTTCTCCATCAGCTGCTGGTTCAATGCGATGTCGAGCTCGGTGATGTGCTGGATTAGGCCCAGCGCGCCGTATTGGTCAATAGCACGTTCGAAGTCATGGACCATGGGATGCGCCATGCTGCAATGCGCTTGGTGGCCAATGCCGTCGATCTTGACGCCACGCTCGCGCAGATGGCGCACGAGTGCTGAGATCAAGGCAACCTTGCGCGGATTCTGGGTTTCGTAGTCGTTGTAGAAGAGCAAGGCGCCAGGGTCGGCCCGGGCGGCAGCACGGAAGGCGATCTCGATGAATTCGGGGCCGACGATATCGCGTAGCGGACTGAGCCGCAGGCCCGCCGCGTCGACCGCCGTACCGGGCTCGTCGGCAACCAAGGCCTCATTGACAACGTCCCAGGCGAACACCCGGCCCTTGAAGTGCCCCACCACGTCGGCGATATAGCGTTCAATGCGGGAGATCAGCGTAGCCCGGTTGACCTCTTCAGCGCCATCGCGGAAAAACCACTCTGGCATCTGACGGTGCCACAGCAGGGTATGACCTCGCACCTTGATGCCGCGTGCGGCGGCGAAGGCGACCACCCGGTCGGCTGTTGCGAAGTCGTAAATGCCCTCCCCTTTGCCGGCCAGTGCGTCGGGCTTCATCGCGTTCTCTGCCACGAGTACGCTGCTGTGTCGTTCGATCAGCTCGGTAGCCAGTCCGCCGTCCAACTGCTCGGGCGTGACCGCAAAGCCGAACAGCAACTTGCCAGAGAAGGCGTAGGCCAATGAGGGCGCAGCCACGGCAAGTGACGGGGCGGCGCTCGTCGCCATGGCGACGAGCGCCGCCAAGGAGAGTTGACGCCTCGAAATGCTCATATCCATGTGCCCGTCTGGGAAGTTTTATGAAGCTTCGTCAACTATGCCACCAGCATCTAGTTAGTTTGACAAACGAATCATATAACCGAGCTTTTTATATGAACTAGGGATCTGCCCCTATGGCGACTGCGCCTTGATCGCTGCCGATCTGCAACTTGCGCCGATGGACGCAAGGGGGGGGTAGCGACGGGGTTCTGTCGCAATAGCGCGATGAGGCCAAGCATCGCCGCGAGGTCGACCCCGATCAGAAAGCCAGCGACTAGAACTGGTTGGCTGCAGACGAGGCTTGATCTTGGAAGGCGCCGAGCTGGCCTTTGCGAATCATGTGCATGACCTCGATGCCAGCGATCAAGATTCGGGCGCACCGGAAGGTCTTGAAGCCGAGCATCGGCCGGGTGATGCGTTTGATGGCGCGGTGGTCTTGCTCGACGATGTTGTTGAGGTACTTCGACTGGCGCATTTCAATGGGCAGACCCGTGTCGGCTTTGATGCTCACGATGGCTGCCGTGTTGGCGCCGCTCTTGTCGATGGTGATCTTCTCAGCCACGCCGTGCAGGTCCATTGCGCGTTCGAAGAATGCCCGGGCCGCGGCGTGTGTCAGTTTCTTTTCACCCTATCACCTTTGCTCTTTCACCCTGTCACCACCGAGCGGACTAGTTTGTTCATTGGCAACAACCTCGGCGAAGGCGCTCACTGACATTGGTGTCGAGCGCCGATGCGCGCCATGTAGGCGTTTTGACCATTTCACGTGGCACAACCTTGCTTTTGACCCGTTCACTCTGTCACCATGTGGCCTCCCACGTGAACGAGTTCAGCCGAGGGTCGATTCCAGGTTCTGCCAGACGTTGTAGCCGTCGCCGCCGACCGGTTGGTGGTCATCGTGAGCGTGGATTCCGACAGCGTCGTCATCGTCCGCGACCTTGCCACCGGCAATGTTCACCCAGCAGAAGTGGCCGAGCTCAGCGCGCCGCCGTTGTCATCAAACTTGATCCGTCAAGATTTTGGTCCGACGATTCATGCGACGGACGCGCAGTGGGAACAAGCCCGTGCCCGAGAGACTGTGATTTCCGGGCTCGTCGTCGCACCGGACCTTGCCGAGCAAGTCACTCAAGCAGCATCACGGCTTGCTGTTTCGCGCCGCACCTTGTTCCGGTGGCTCGCCGCTTATCGTGAGGCGCCTCAGACATCATCTCTTCTACCGCGGCCTGGCGGCACACCACCAGGTGCCCGGCGCATCGACCCGCGCCTCGAACAAATCATCAGTGACGTGACTCGCGATGTCTACCTCACCAAGGTCCGCGCCAAGAAAGAGGAGGTCGTGCGCCAGGTCGGCCTTCGATGTTCAGCCGAGGGTCTCGATCCACCTTCGCGCAATGCGATTCACACTCGACTTCGTGCCCTCGATGCCAGGGCAGTGGCGAAGGCGCGGCTTCAACCTGCCGAGGTGGCCGCCCTGTTTGATCCAGTGCCCGGCACTTACCACGTTGACCGCGCGCTCGATGTCGTGCAAATCGACCACACCCCCGCGGACGTGATCGTCGTCGACGAGGCCCACCGCCTACCCATTGGCAGACCGTGGTTGACCCTCGCGATCGACGTTGCGACCCGTGTCGTCGCTGGTTTCTATGTCTCGCTCGAGGCACCCTCCTCGACATCAGTCGCGTTGTGTCTTGCCCAGGCCGTGTTGCCCAAGGAACCTTGGCTGCGTGCGCGCGATCTGAACTGCCCTTGGCCGGTTTGGGGTCTTCCCAAAGCGGTACATGCGGACAATGGCCCCGACTTCACCGCTTCGGCGCTGCGCCGCGGTTGCGACGAGCACGGCATCAAGCTCATCCTGCGACCCATCGCCACTCCGCACTACGGTGGCCATATCGAGCGCCTGATCGGCACGGTCATGGGCCGTGTACATCTCTTGCCGGGGACGACCGGATCAAACCCACAAGACAAGGGTGCCTATCCCGCCGAGGCCGAGTCGGTCTTGACCATGGCCGAGTTGGAGCGGTGGCTTGCGCTTGAGATCTGCGAGCAATACCACCGGCGCCTGCATCGAGGGCTGCGACGCAGCCCATTGACGGCGTGGCAAGAGGCCCTTGGCAAGGCTGGCGGGGGCTTGGGCGCCCTGCCCGATCAACCGGACCAGTTCGCGCTCAGCTTCCTGCCCTTCGAGACCCGCAACCTGCGTCGCGATGGTCTGCACTTGTTCCACATTCGTTACTGGGACCCGCTGCTCCCGTCGATCATCGCGCTCGGCGAACCATTGCTCGTTCGCTACGACCCGCGCAATTTGTCTAAGGTATATGTCACAGGCCCAGACAAACGATTCCACCCAATTCCGTACGCCGATCTGAAGCTGCCGCCGTGAAGAGTAGTAAAGATGCCACTCCGGCCGGTTCACCTTTCGCCTATACAGAGGCGCCTCATGCGCAAACTTTGTAGCCACGATTACTACGTTTTTTCGAGTAGTAAAAATGCCACTGTCGATAGTTGTGTAGTAATGATGCCCCAATCACAAATCAAGACGCCCAAGTGCCTGTCCCCATTGAGTTTTTCAGCCAGTAACAAAGGATCGCCACAGCAATTCTGCCCACGGTTATGGAGGAATCAAACTGTTGAAATTGCTCAAAATCGTGAGAAGCGCCGATCTAACTGAAAATGGCAGGTTTACTACTCTTTGAGACCAAAAATCAATGACTTACGCTGGCGTGCACCATCGACCAAGCCTCTCCTGAAGCATTAATGGCGCGATTACTACTCGTTTGAGGCTATGTTTACTACACTTAACGGGCGTCAGAGACCCTTCTTAGACAGGCTACGATGGGCTACTTCGGACAACAGTCATAGTTTTACTACTTGTTTGAAACAACATTACTACACTTCACGAGAGCCTTGCCGGAGGGCCTTTGGGAGCAAAAAAGTGCGTTTGAATTTCCTACCCTCCTTCGGGCGTGACTGGCAGGTTGGAGGGTTTGAGGTCGCATTGGTTGCGACAAGCCGCCCATGCGCGAAGCTCTGGCCCGCCAGCACCTGCGGTCTCCAAAGGCCTGGTCAGGCTTTAAGAACGACGCTCGCGAGCAAGTTTTCCAGCATCGTCGGGTCGACTGGCTTGACCAGGTGCTGGTCGAAGCCGGCGCCTCGGGAAGAGCGCCGGTCTTCTGGCTGACCCCAGCCAGTGATGGCCACCAGCATCATCTCGGTACCGCCTGGTTGGGCACGGATCTGGCGGCATGCCTCATAGCCATTGACTTTGGGCATCCCGATGTCGAGCAACACGATCTGCGGCTGAAACTCGAGGGCGCTCTGCACCGCAGCCTCGCCATCGTTGACGTGCTGGACTGTATGGCCCATCAGCTCCAGCAGCATGGCCAAGGTTGCCGCCGCATCCCGGTTGTCGTCGGCAATCAAGATGCGGTGGCTGCGACCTTTCAACCTTGTGTCCGACGCTGCATTCACCGGCGGAGCGGCGGAATCGGCCGCAGAAGGGGCTTGCGGAAGGATGACTTCGAACTCGCTGCCGTGGCCCACGCCCCGACTGCGAGCCTCAACGCTGCCGCCATGCATTTGCACCAACCGCTGCGTCAGCGAAAGGCCGATTCCCAGCCCGCCGCGTGACAGCGAAAGGGTATCTTCTACCTGTGAAAAAATCTCGAATATGTTGGTAAGCCGGTCGGCTGGAATCCCGATTCCGCTGTCTGCGAAGGTGACGCAGACGCGGTCGTCGTCTTCGCGGACGAGCACGTCGATGCGTCCACCCGGGTCCATATATTTGGCTGCGTTTATCAGCAGATTCATGAATGCCTGAGCCAGCCGGGTTGCATCTGCGTGCACCATCAGCTTGCGGTCAGGCACCTTCAACAGCAGCTCGTGTTTGCACTCGTCGATAAGAGGCTGGGTCGACTCGATGGCATTCAGGAGCACCGTTGCAAGCTCCACAGGCTCGCGTCGCAATTCGATCCTTCCCTGGTTGATCCGGCTCACATCCATCAGGTCGTCGATGAGGCGGCTCATGGCATGGACCTGCCGGTCGATCAATTCCAGGGCCCACTGCGTGTCCGGCGTCGCAAGGCCCTTGCGTCGCAATACGTGAACCGCGTTCCTCACCGGGGCCAGCGGGTTGCGCAGCTCGTGCGCAAGGATCGCCAGAAACTCGTCCTTGCGGCGGTTGGCGTCTCGCAGCTGGAACTCGCTGGCCTGCAGAGCGTCGGTGCGTTCGGTCACCCGCCGGTCCAGCGTTTCGTTGAGTTCGCTCAATCGCGATTCGGCGCGCCTGCGCTCGATCACTTCTGCAAGCAGCGTCCGGTTTGCCAGTTCAAGCGCGCGGCTCTTCCTGTGCAGTTCCGCGAATACAGCCACCTTGGACCGCAGCACCGCGGCATTGACAGGCTTGTGCAGGTAGTCGACCGCGCCACTGCCGTAGCCTTCGAGAATCTGCTGGTCCTCGTTATACGCGGAGAGAAAAATGATCGGAACCCGCGCGGTCTTCTTGCGTGCTTTGATGAATTGGGCCAGCTCGAAGCCGGTCATGCCGGGCATGCGGACGTCCAGCACCAGCACCGCGAACTCGTGCGAGATCAGGGCCAGCAAGGCCTGATCGCCAGATTCGGCACGAATCAAGCGATAGCCGGGGTCGTCCAGCACGGTCTCGAGCACCAAGAGGTTCTTGGGCTCGTCGTCAACGATGAGGATGTTGACCTGATCAGCCGAAGGTTCGGCGTCGACAGTTGGTTTGCTCAAAGCAACGTCCGTTTCGGTTCCACTGAAATACGTGCGCAAAAACTCGAACCCTTCCAGTAATCAGCGAAACAACCAGACTCGCATCAAAGACAGCAACTGATCGGTATTCACCGGCTTGGCAATGTAGTCACTCGCCCCGGCGTCGAGGCATTTCTCCCGGTCACCCTTCATGGCCTTGGCTGTCAGGGCCAGGATGGGCAAGGTACGCAATTGTGGGTCTCGCCGGATCTCGCGCATTGTCTCGTAGCCATCCATCTCGGGCATCATGATGTCCATCAACACCATTCCCAAGCCAGGCGTGTGACGGATGATATCGATGGCCTGGCGGCCGTTGGTCGCGCTGATCACCTCGACCTCATGGTTCTCGAGTACCGAGGTCAGGGCGAAAATGTTGCGCACGTCGTCATCGACGACCAGCACCTTGCGGCCCCGCAGCACTTCGTCGGAGTTTTGAAGGCGCTTGAGCATGGCCTGCTTGGGCTGCGGCAACTGGTTGACCACGCGGTGCAAGAAGAGCGCGGTTTCATCCAGCAGCCGCTCTGGCGACTGCACATCCTTGAGCACGATGCTCTTGGCCATCGAATTGAGCCGGGTCTGCTCGTCCTGGCTCAGGTCCTTGCCGGTGAAGACCACGACCGGGACCGACGCCAGCATCGGGTCATCCTGCATCTGCTCCAGTAATTCAAACCCGGTCATGTCGGGCAGATGCAGGTCCAGCACGACACAGTCGAATGGCTGGTCCCGCATGGCTTTCAGGGCGCTGTCGCCACTGCCTGCCGATGCGATGTCGATGTCGTTATACCCCAGCAGCTCCAGCACGGCCTCCCGCTCGATGTCGTTGTCTTCCACGACCAATAGCCGCTTGGTGCGAGGGAGTGTGAACTCCTTGATTCGCTCGAAAGCGGCTTCGATTCCTGCGGTGGTCGGCTCCTTGACCAGGTAGGCGAATGCACCGTGCGACAGCCCGTGCTGGCGCTCTTCGTCCAGCGTGACGATCTGGACGGGGATATGCCGCATGGCCGGATCGAGCTTGAGTTGATTCAGCACGGTCCAGCCCAGCATGTCGGGCAGGAAAATATCGAGCGAGATCGCTGCCGGTTGGAATTGCCGCGCCAGCGCCAGACCGTGCGCACCCTTGTGGGCAACCACGCCCTTGAAACCCTTGTCGCGGGCCAGCCCCAGAAGAATCCGCGCATAGTGCGGATCGTCCTCGATCACCAGCAGTACCGGGTCACCCGGCGCAATGCTTTCGCGGTCATCGGTGACCACTTCCTCGCGCGCGATGGGCAGCGCAACCACAGACCGCGCCAGCACCGCCGCCCCGGCATCTTCGATACGCGAGACACTCGCACCGTCAGGACCGATGTAGTGCAGTGGCAGGTACAGCGTGAAGATGCTGCCTTGACCGTGCACGCTCGCAAGGCGGATTTCTCCGCCCAGCAGAAACGCCAGTTCGCGGCTGATCGCCAAGCCCAGGCCTGTGCCCCCGTATTTTCGCGAGGTGCCTGCATCGGCTTGCTGGAAAGCTTCAAAAATCAGCCGCTGCTTTTCCGGCGCAACGCCAATGCCCGTATCTTCAACCGCGAAGGCCACGACATGCTGTGTCTGGCTGAGCACAGGGTGATCCACGGTCCAGCCTTGGGTGACAAGGCCGACCCGAACCTCGACCTGCCCTTGCGACGTGAATTTGACAGCGTTCGACAGCAGGTTCTTGAGTACCTGCTGCAACCGCTTCGGATCGCTGGTCATCGAGCGCGGCAGGTCGTTGGCAAAGCTGACGTGGAACGGGAGATTCTTGGCCTCGGCGACGTGGCGGAAGTTTCGGTCGATGTTGTCGCGCAAACCGGTGAAGCTGATCTCTTCAATATCAACCGTGACCGTACCGGACTCGATCTTGGACAGGTCGAGAATGTCGTTGATCAGGTGCAGCAGGTCGGTGCCGGACGAATTGATGTTGCGTGAGAACTCGACTTGTTTGCCGGACAGAGTGCCGGGTACGTTTTCGGCCAGCTGCTGGCTCAGGATCAGGATCGAATTGAGTGGCGTGCGAAGTTCGTGCGACATGTTCGCCAGAAACTCCGACTTGTACTTCGACGTCAGCGCCAGTTCCGACGCCTTTTCCTCCAAGGCGCCACGCGCCTGCTCCACCTCCCGGTTCTTGCGCTCCACCTCTTCGTTCTGCTCGGCCAGCAGGCGGGCTTTGGTGCCCAACTCTTCGTTTGTCTGCTGCAACTCGCTC
>Ga0335397_10007271_pt1 | contig 14133 bp, 15 predicted proteins | sample MAT04_FD_205740 | JGI IMG/M metagenome (GOLD analysis project Ga0335397, IMG submission 205740) | Freshwater microbial communities from Lake Fryxell liftoff mats and glacier meltwater in Antarctica - MAT-04 (spades assembly) (version 2) ...
CTCACCGAGCGCCGCGTCGCCGCCCCCGCGGCCCGCCGCGCCCCCGTTCCGCCGGCCACCCACGTGACGATCGGAACGTCGCGTCGCGGCGAGGGGATCGGGATCGATCCCCTCCTGACCCCGCTGGAGGTCGCCCAGATCTTCCGGGTCGACCCGAAGACCGTCACCCGCTGGGCCAACGCCGGCAAGATCACCACGGTACGGACCCTTGGCGGCCACCGGCGGTTCTCCGAGCGCGAGATCCGCACCCTGCTCGCCGTCGTCCCGACCCAGAACCCGCTCGAGGCCTGAGCTCCGGACCAAGCGCAGCGACGCCGGCCGACCCCTCGGGGCGGGCGGCGTCGTGCTGCCCGCCCCCTGGCGACATGTGACACAGGTCACAGTGCGGAACCCTCAAGGATGTCCGGTTTGCGCCCGATGTCAGGGGTGAGGCCGCACCGGACATCCGGGAGGCCTCGGTCAGCGACAAGGGCAAACCCGCCGAAAGGCGGGGACGCAAAGCCAGGGGCCCCACGTGGGTAGCCCAGCCACCGAACGACGAAGGGAAACCCCATGCACACCATCCCTGCCCCGCACCGCCCCGTCACCCCGACGGGCGTCGAGGCGCTGCTCACTCCCGGCGAGGTCGCCATGCTCTTCAGGGTCGACCCCAAGACGGTCACCAGGTGGGCCGATGCCGGCAAGATCTCCACGGTCCGGACCCTCGGCGGACACCGCCGGTTCTCCGAGCGGGAGATCCGCGGCCTGCTCGGGGTCGTCCCGACCCAGGCACCCGCGCAGTACTGAGCTCGCGCGCCGGGCCCAGGCCCGCACGCCTCGACGGTCCGGCACCCCAGGGTGCCGGACCGTCGCCGTCGGTCGTGTGCGGTTGGATGGCGCGGTGATCACCATCGCGTCGGTCAACGTCAACGGCATCAGGGCCGCCTTCCGTCGAGGCATGGGGGGATGGCTCGCCCAGCGGCGGCCCGACGTCCTGCTCCTGCAGGAGGTCCGGGCGCCGGACGAGCTGGTGGGCGAGTTCCTCGCCGGCCCCCCCTGGGACCTGGCGCACAGCGAGTCGATGACCAAGGGGCGCGCTGGGGTGGCGATCGCCTCACGGCTGCCGATGAGCGCGGTGCGGATCGGGCTGGACCACGGGGTCGCGACCAACTCGGGGCGGTGGGTCGAGTCGGACCTCCAGCTGCCGGGTGGCGGGACGCTGACCGTGATCTCGACGTACATCCACTCGGGCACGGCCCAGACGCCGTCGATGGAGGAGAAGTACGCCTTCCTCGACATGGTCACCGCCCGGCTGGCCGAGCTGCGGGCCGGTGGCGGGCTTGCCGTGCTCGGCGGTGACCTCAACATCGCGCACACCGACGCGGACCTCAAGAACGCCACCGGCAACCGGAACGCCGCCGGCTGCCTGCCCCGAGAGCGGGGCTACCTCGACGACTGGTTCGCGTCGGGGTGGGTGGACCTCGGCCGCTCGCTGGCGGGGGACGTGCCGGGGCCCTACACCTGGTGGTCGTGGCGCGGCCAGGCCTTCGACCGGGACACCGGATGGCGGATCGACTACCAGGTCGCGACCCCCGCGCTCGCCGCGCGGGCGTGCCGGGCGACGGTGGACCGGGCCGCGAGCTATGCCGAACGCTTCAGCGACCACGCGCCGTTCGTCGTCACCTACGAAGTCTGACGCCCGAGCGCTCAGCGTCGGCGGCGCCGGGCACGACGGCGGGCGCCGGGTCGCCGGGCACGGCGCCGTCGGGCGTCGGGTCGTCGGGGGTCGGGTCGTCGGGGGTCGGCACCGGCAGGTCCCGCATCCTCAGCAGCGGTGAGAGGACCACCGGCAGCGCCGAGACGGCCGTGAGTGCGACGGCGACCCACAGCGTCGGCAGCACCCCCAGGGTGGGCGCCGAGCCATCCGCCGAGCAGCCCACCCAGCGGCATCGTGCCCCACACGAGGAACCGGACCGAGGCGTTCATCCGCCCGAGCTGTGCCGGCGGGCACCTCGTCGAGGCCCTCGGCGATCTCGGTGCGCAGCGGTCGACGATCGGCCGCCGGCGGCAGGTCCTCCGTCGCGCGGATGCGCCCGACGGCGGCCGCCGATATGAGGTACGTCACGACGGTCACCGCGATGAGCAGCGGCGCGGCCAGGACGCGCAGCAGCAGCCCGCCGAGCGCGGGGCCGGCGACCTGGGCCACCGAGGCCGTCGCCTGGAGCTTGGCGTTGCCCTCGACGATCCGCTCCAGCCCCACCAGGCCGGGGACGTAGCTCTGGTGGGCCACGTCGAAGAAGACCGTCGCGGCGCTGAGGACGAGGGCGGCGCCGTAGAGCAGCGCATGGAGGCATGCCCGCCGAGCGCGGCCGCGACGACGACGGCCAGCACCCCGGCGCGGGCGACGTCGGCCGCGATGAGGGTGCGCCGCTTGCGCATCCGGTCGACCCAGGCCCCGGCCGGCAGGCCGATGAGCAGAAAGGCTGCAGACTCGGCCGCCGTGAGGGCGCCCATCTTGCCCGGCGTCGCCTCGAGGTGAGCGACGGCGTACACCGGCAGGGCCAACCCGGTGAGCTGGGCACCGAGCTGACCGAGGCCGTCGCCGACCCAGAGCCTTCGGAACTCCGGGTGCCGGGTCAGGGATCGGGGTGGTGCGGGAGCGGAGGCCACCTGGGCAGCACGCTGGCCGAGCGGGGCTTCCTCCTCGCCCAGCCCGAGCGCAAGGGAGTCCGGGGCGCGCGCGAGGTGCCGTACCTGGCCACCCGCAAGTCGTGGCGCTCCCCGATGCCGCAGGGCCAGGATCGGGTGCTCATCGAGACGTTCCTCGAAGGTGCGCCGAGGCGGAACCGGCGACCGTGGCAACGGCTCGGCTCGGCGTGCGGCTGAGCCAGGAGGCGTGTGCGCAGGCCCAGGGCAGGTTCGACGCGCTGCTGCAGGAGCTCGCCGACCTGCCCGCCGGCCCGGCGGGCACGCCGTACTCGATCTTCGTCGCGCTCCACGAGGACGCGGGGCGCCGGGCCGACTGAGCCGGCCTGGCGCTCTGCGGCCCGTGGAGCGTCACGTCTGCACCCGGCACCCGGCACCCGGCACCCGGCACCCGGCACCCGGCACCCGGCAACCCGCGGACCCGCCGCTCGCCGGCCCGCTCGCGGAAGCGCCACCCGCCGGCCCCTCGCGGACCCGCCGCCCGCCTGCCCCCTCGCCATCGCCACAGGGCACAGCCCCGGCCGCGATCGTCGGGCGTTGTCGGTCCGGCCCGCGACAATGGACCGTGTCCTGGATCCTCGTGCACGACGCCGCCGCGCGGTCGGGCGTCCTGGTGCTCCAGGAGTGCTCGGACGACGGCGCCCCGCTCGAACGCACCGAGGTCCTGGTGGCCGACCTGCCCGCCGCCGTCGCCGTTCGCGAGGTGAGCCGGCCGCGCTGGGTGTGGGACGACACCGCGCGCCGCTACCCGCCGCTCCTCGAGGCTGGGGTCCGGGTCGAACGCGCCCACGACCTGCGCCTGTGCCACGCCATCCTGCGCCGCAGCGCCCACGCCGCCGGCGCGGAGCTCGCCGGTGCGCCAGACGGCCCGTGGGATGAGCCGACCTCCCCGCTGCGCCCCGCGGACGCGGTCGACAGCTTGTTCGACGTCGCCTTCCTCACCGGCTCGCGCGACCGGACGCCCGTCGCGTCGCCCCTCGTCGGGACGTTTGACGCACCCCGGGTGGCCCCCGACCCCGGGCCCCTCGCCGAGCTGGCCCGCCAGCTGGCGTCCGTCGCGGGTTCCGCCGAGCCCGGCCGGCTGCGCCTGCTGCTCGCGGCCGAGTCGACCGGGGCGCTCATCGCCGCCGAGATGCACCACGACGGCCTGCCGTGGGTGGCCGCCGAGCACGACGCCCTGCTCACCCGCCTGCTCGGGCCCCGCCCGCCCGCGGGTCGGCGCCCCACGCGGCTCGAGCGCCTCGTCGAGCAGATCCGCATCGCACTGGGCCGGCCGGGCCTCAACCCCGACTCCCAGCCGGAGCTGCTGCGCGCGCTGCGCTCGGCGGGCCTCGACGTCACGTCCACGCGTGTGCACGAGCTGCGCGAGCTGGTCCATCCGGTCACCGTGCCGCTGCTCGAGTACAAGAAGCTCGCCCGGCTGCTCAGCGCCAACGGATGGGTCTGGATGGAGGCGTGGGCCGCCGACGGTCGCTTCCGGCCGGACTACGTGCCGGGCGGTGTGGTCACCGGGCGGTGGGCGTCCAGCGGTGGCGGAGCACTCCAGCTGCCCAAGGAGGTCAGGGCCGCGGTCCGGGCCGACGAGGGCTGGCGGCTCGTCGTCGCGGATGCCGCACAGGTGGAGCCGCGCGTGCTCGCCGCGATGTCCGCCGACGGCGCGATGGCGGCGGCGGGTCGCGCGGCGGATCTGTACCAGGGGGTCGTCGACGCGGGGATCGTCGAGACGCGCCAGCAGGCCAAGGTCGCCATGCTCGGCGCCATCTACGGTGCGACGACCGGCGCCAGCGCGGCGCTCATGCCACAGCTGACGAGAGCCTTCCCCCGGGCGATCGCCCTGGTCGAGGACGCGGCCCGGGCGGGTGAGCGTGGCGAGGTCGTCTCCACCTGGCTCGGGCGCTCATCTCCCGTGCCGGGCACGCAGTGGCAGGCCGTGGTGCTGGCTGCGGCCACCGAGGGGGCGCAGGCCGAGGACGCGCGCGAGGCACGCCGCCGTCGGCGTGACTGGGGGCGGTTCACCCGCAACTTCGTCGTCCAGGGCACGGCCGCGGAGTGGGCCCTGTGCTGGATGGCAGCACTGCGCCGCCGGCTGCTGGCCATCGAGGGTCGGCCGCACCTGGTCTTCTTCCTGCACGACGAGGTCATCGTGCACGCGCCGGACGCGGTCACCGGGCAGGTGGTCGAGGCAGTGCAGGAGGCCGCGGCGGAGGCGGGCCGGCTGCTCTTCGGCGGGTTCCCGGTGGACTTCGCGCTCGACGTCTGCGTGGTCGACGCCTATGACCAGGCGACCTGACGGCGCCGTCCCGCAGAGCGAAAGCCCCTGCGCGCCGGTGCCCGGAATGGGAGGATACGGGCCGTGGCGCCGGAGAACGTGCGGCGTCGTCAGGGCTGCCTGACCGAGCAGGGGGAGAACGCGCGATGGACGGTGTGGCAGCACGGCTGGTGATCGAGGGCAGCTGGTTCTGGGTCGCCATGGCGCTGTTCGGGGTGATGCTCTTCTGCATCGCGGTCCCGGCGTCTGCCGCCGGCAAGATCGACAGCCTGGGCATCGACTCGTTGAGCCCGCTCCAGCGCTGGTGGCCCGTCTCGGCGGTGGGCTTCATCGGTCTGCCGCTGCTCTTCGCCGTCCTGGGTGGGCTGGCCTTCGTCCAGGCCGGCGTCGTGGCGAACGGGCGCACCATCGATGACATCGAGGACTACTACGACGTCGCCCTCGACCTCGGGGCCCTCGACCTGCCCGAGGAGGAGCAGGAGACGCCGGTGGCCATCACCGAGCCCGACGGCGACGCCGGGCAGGGCCAGCTCACCAAGGTCGATGGTCGCTACCACCTGATGGTCGACAACGAGCGCTTCGAGCTGGTCGAGTACGGGCGCTGACCCGGCGGACCCCCGCATCCGAACTCGCGTGCGAACAACCTCGGGGTGGGCGACACCGAGGCGGAGTGCGAGCTCCAGGAGTTCGCCCACTGCACGGGAAGGGTGGGGGCTAGCTTCCGCCGCGCAGGGCCGTGATCGGCTCGATCCCGGCGGCCTTGAGAGCCGGGTAGGTGCCGGCGGCGAGCCCGATCACCCCGCCGAGCAGCGCGGCGGCGAGGACCACCCAGGTGTCGAGGATCGGCGTCCACTCCTTGGCGAGGGACACGGCCACCACGACGAATACCCCGAGGGCGGCGCCGAGCAGGCCGCCGAGCAGCCCGATCACCCCGGACTCCACGAGGAACTGGTTGCCGATGTCCTTCTTGCGGGCCCCCAGGGCCCGGCGCAGGCCGATCTCGCCGACCCGCTCGCGGACGGACAGCAGGGTGACGTTGGCGATCCCCAGTCCACCGACCAGCAGGGCGACCGCCCCGAGGGCAAGGAAGATGGCATTGATGTCCGCCTGGACGCTCTGACGCAGGGCCGACGGCGGGGGTGGCACCTGGACGGTGATGGCCTCGGGTGTCGTGGGGTCCAGGGCGAGCGCCGCCTGCGCCTCGAAGACCGGCCCGGCGCCGACGGCGATGGTGCCGTGGGCCTGCTCGAGAGCGGTCAGGCCGAAGTCGGCCCGGGCCGTGCCTACCGGCAGGATGACGGCATCGAGCAGGTCGGTGCGGCGCTGGACGTCGTCGATGATCCCGATGACGGTGTACGCGCGCTCGCCGATGAAGATCGACGGCTGCCGGTCCACGCGGTTGACGCCCAGCCGGAGGGCCGCCCGTGCACCGAGCACCACCACCCGGTCCGCCCGCTCGTCGTGCCCGGAGTCGAAGAAGCGCCCGGTGACCACTCGGCCGCGCACAGCCTCGAGCGCGCCCGGTGTCGCGGCGAGCACCTGCGGGGGGGCGCTGGTGGCCACGGAGGGGTCGTTGACCGGCACCACCGTGATCCGCACGTCGCCGATCGAGACGGTCCCCACCGCACCGACGGCCGTGACCCCGGCGATCCGGCCCAGCCGGTCCTCGACGTCCCACGGGATCCGGCCGGTGGTGCGCCGTCCGCCCTGGGTCTGACTGGTCGACGGCTCCACGAGCACCTGGGTGGCGGCGACGGCGTCGAATTGGCGCGCGATCTGCCCGGCCGCGGTCTGCGCCAGGCCGATCGTCACCACGAGCGAACCGATGCCCAGTACCGTGCCGATGATCGTCAGGATGAGCCGCCCGGGCTTCGCGGCGACGCCGTGGGCCGACTCGGCGACGAGGTCGCCCAGCCCGAATCGGTCCAGCGCGTTCCCCCGGGCCACGATGGCGCCGGGTCGGGTGGCCGACCCTCGGCCCAGCCATGCGGGTCGGCCCAGCCATGCGGGGCGGCCCAACCGGGCCATCAGGCGACCTCGGTCAGGACGCCGTCGGCGATCCGCACCCGGCGCTGCGCGCGCGAGGACACGGCGTCGTCGTGGGTGATGACCACGAGGGTCAGACCGTCGCGGTGCAGCTCGTCGAACAGGTCCAGGACGCCCTCGGAGGTCACCGAGTCGAGGTTGCCGGTCGGCTCGTCGGCGAGCAGCACATGCGGTGAGGCGATGACGGCGCGTGCGACGGCGACCCGCTGGCGCTCACCGCCGGACAGCACGGTCGGCAGGAAGTCGAGCCGGTGGCTCAGCCCCACCCGGTCCAGCGCCGCCAGGGCACGCTCGCGCCGCTCGTTGCGGGGCACCCCGCTGTACAGGGTGGCCAGCAGCACGTTGTCCAGCACCGTGCGCTGGGCCAGCAGGTGGAAGGACTGGAAGACGAAGCCGATCCGCCCACCGCGGAGCGCTGCACGGTCGCGCTCCGGCAGGGTGCCGGTCGCCGCACCGTCGAGCAGGTAGTCGCCGGTGGTGGGACGGTCGAGCAGGCCGAGCATGTGCAGCAGCGTCGACTTGCCCGACCCGGACGGCCCGACCACCGACAGGTACTCGCCGCGGGCGACGCTCAGGTCGGTGGCCCGCAGGGCGTGCACGGGCGGGTCGCCGGGGAACGTGCGGGTGAGGTCCCGCAGCTCGATGACCGGCCCGGTGAACTCCGGCACGGCGGCAGGTGAGGCCGGCGCGGGGCCGGACTCACCGAGGCCGTCGAGCAGGGTCATCCCGCACCCTCGTCGGAGGTCGCCTCATCGGTCGGGTCGTCGGCGGGGTCCTGGGCGCTCGTCACGCCGACCACCACCCGGTCACCCTCCTCGAGGGTGCCGTCCGTGGCGGTGACCTCGACGAACCCGTCGGCGGCCAGCCCCGTCTCCACGGTCACGAGCGTCGACTCGCCGTCGTCGCCGAGCACCTCCACCCGGGCCTCGCCGCCAGGTCCGGCGGTCAGTGCCGCCGTCGGCACGGCCAGCACATCGCCCTGTGTGGAGCTGACCGGGATGGTCATCCGGACGTTGGCGCCCTGGAGCTCGGCGCGCTGGGCGTCGGTGAGCTCGCCGGGAACGACGACCACCCGGGTGCGGCCCTCGGCAGGCTGCTCGCCCTCGACGGCGGCTCCGACGGACTGCACCGTGCCGGCGACCTCGTCGCCGCCGGGCAGCTCGATCGTCACGGCGGAGCCCTCGGCGATGAGCTCGGCGTCGGCGTCAGGCACCGCGCCGGCGATCTGCAGGGTCGCACCCGAGACGCTCATAACGCCGCTGCTGCCGGCGAGCGATCCCCGGGAGACCTCGACCGAGTCGACCCGGCGCGGGGCTGCGGCGAGGTAGACCAGCTCGCTGGCGGGCAGCGGGGTGAGCACCCCGGTGCGGGCCTTGCTCACGGCGCTCTGGGCGTCCGCGAGGCCACGCTGAGCCGCGGACAGCGCGGACTGGGCGTCGGCGGTGTCGCCCGGAGCGTTGATCTCCTCGCGGAGGGCGATCTTGGCCGCCAGGTCCCCCTCGGCCGCGACGATGGCGATCTGGTCGCACTCGGGGGCGGTCGGGTCGGTGCAGGCCGTCCTGGCCGCGTTGAGCGTGGCCTGGGCGGTGTTGACGTCGGCCTGGGCCTGGACCCGCTGGGACTGCGGCGTGCCGGCCCGGGCCGCGGCGAGCGCGCGCTGCGCAGCGGCGACCTGGTCCTGGGCCGAACGCACCTGCTCGGTCGCGGCGGTGACGGCACCCTGCGCGTCCTCGCCGCCGCTGGGAGCGGGGTAGCCGACGCGCGCGTACAGCGCCTCGACGGCCGCCGAGGTGGCCGAGTCGTAGGCGGGAGAGGCCTGGTCGCCGGGGTTGATGCCGAGGACGGCCAGCGCGGCCTTGAGCTGCAGAACGTCCGGCCCCGAGACGCCGGGCCGCAGGGTGCGGTAGACCGGCAGCTCCCCGGTGAGCAGGATGACCGGCCGCCCGGCGACCTCGAGGATCACCTGTCCGGCATCGATGGTCGCGCCGACCACGGGCACCTGCCCCGTGACGATGGCCGGACCGCCGATGTCTCCGGTCTCGAGCACGACGCTCACGGGGTTCTCGTAGATGGCGTCGCCCCGCAGCACGACGTCGTTGGCCAGCGTCCTGCGCTCCACCGGCACCGTGATCGGGCCGGCGTCCGGCGGGGCGGCCTGCGCCGCCGCGTCCGCCGGCGAGGTGATGAGCTGGCTCAGTCCGAGGCCGGCGCCGAGGCTGACGACGGCGACGAGCCCCATGATCCAGAGCGTGCGGGAGGAGCCGTTCATCGCAGGTGGTGTCTTCCGAGAGGTGCCGGTGGGGGTCAGGACTGAGCGGCCTGGTAGGCCTCGAGCCACGCGTCGAGGGAGTCTCGGTGCCCATCGACGAAGTCCTGCTGGTACTCGAAGTTCACTTCCTGCTGGATCTCGGTGTAGCGGACCTCGTCGCGGCAGGTGTAGTCCGCCACAGCGGTCTCGATCTCCTCGGTCGTCAGCGCCGAGAGCTGGTTCTGGATGCCGTCCTCGACGGCCGCGTAGTCCGCCTCGCCGGCCTCGGGGTCGACATCGACGTAGGCGTCCTCGTAGATGGCGTTGACCTTCTCGTAGAACTGCTGCTCGGCGTCGGCGACCACGGCCAGCCCGGTGTAGCCGGCGTCGGACATGCAGGAGGCCCACTCGGCGTCCAGGCCGGAGACTCGCGGATCGGCCATGGCCGCCTCCCACATCGCGGACATCTCGTCCTGGAGCGCGGTGAACTCCTCGTCGTCCATCCCGTTGCCGGACTCGTAGACCTCGTGCTGGGCCTTGCCCTGGCAGCCGGCGGTGGTCCAGTCGTACTCGTCGACGACCTCGCCTTCCTCGGGCGGCTCGGAGCTGCTCGTGTCGCCGTAGAGCGCCGCGAAGTACGCGGTCTGCTCGGTCTGCGACATGTCCTCGATGTACTCGGAGTTGGGGTCGACCCACTCCTCGCCGGTGTCGGTCGGCTCGCCCGACTGGTCGCCCCAGGGGTTGGTCGTCGCGCCGTAGCCGTACTCCTGGGCGAACTCGAGCGTCCCCCACTCCACGTCGAGCTCCTCGGTGCCGACGGCCTCGGCTCGGCCCATCGAGGAGTAGTCGACCGGGGTGTACTCGAAGCCCTGCTCCGACATGCACTTCGCGACGATCTCCTCGACCTCCATCATCTGGACGTTGCCGGCGTCCTCGTCGTAGTCGCCGTACATCTGCTCGAAGTAGGCGTCGAGGGCCCCGAGGGGAGTCTCCTCGTCGGTGGGCTCGGCTCCGCCGCTGCAGGCCGTGAGGACCAGCACCAGGGCGGTGCCGGAGGCTGCTGCGAACGTCCGGGTGGCGATCGACGTCATGGGGTGCCTTCCTGAGTGCGTGTCTCCGTTGCGACCGTAACCCCCCTGGGCCCCGGCGAAATCGTTCTCAAGGATGAGGAGCAGGGTGCTGTGGGATGACCGTGCTCGTCCCGTGCACCCTACGACGCCGAGGCCCTCAGCAGGTGGCCGTTGGGGATCGTGTCGGTCACGCCGCGAATCGGTGCGACGGGAGGTCAGTCGCGTGCCGCGGGACCCGCAGCCTGCGCCAGCAGCAGCTCCGGAGGCGCCCAGCCCTGGTCGGCGAAGGCTGTCGCCACGGCCGCCGCGACCCGCTCGACGTCGTCCAGCCTGACCAGCGCGATCGCCGAGCCGCCGAAGCCCCCGCCGACCATCCGCCCGCCCAGCGCTCCGGCGCGGACGGCGGTGTCGACGGCGAGGTCGAGCTCGATGCAGCTGACCTCGTAGTCGTCGCGCAGCGAGGCGTGGGACGCGTCGAGCACCTGGCCCACCAGCTCGACCTCGCCCGCGTCGAGCAGCGCGGCGACCTGCTCGACCCTGGCGATCTCGGTCACCACGTGTCGCACCCGACGGGCGACGACGTCGGCCTGCGGCAGGCGGGCCAGCCGGTCCAGGGCGGCCGCGAGGTCGCCGACCTCGCGCAGGGTAGCGACGCCCAGGGCGCCGGCGGCCACCTCGCAGGTCGCCCGGCGGGCCGCGTACTGGCCGTCGACCAGCTGGTGCTCGGCCCGGGTGTCGATGACCAGCAGGCCGAGGCCGTGCGCGGCGAGGTCGAGGGGGATGTGCCGGGTGGAGCCGTCCTGGGTGTCGAGCAGCAGCGCATGGCCGGCTCGGCAGCGCAGCGAGGCAGACTGGTCCATCCCGCCCGTAGGCGCCCCGGCGATCTCGTTCTCGGCCCGGATGCAGGCAGCGGCGAGGGCGGCTCGTCCCTCGTCGTCCGCGCCGAGCCCCAGGCCGTGCACGTCGTCGAGCGCCACGGCGACCGCGCACTCCAGCGCTGCGGAGGACGACAGCCCGGCGCCGTAGGGCACGCAGGAGTCCACGACGGCGTCGAACCCGCGCACGTCGTGGCCGGCCTCGCGCAGCGCCCAGGCCACCCCGGCGACGTACCCGGCCCAGCCGCTGACCGCCCCCGGCGTGACGTCGCGAAGGTCGAGGGTGAGGAGGCCCGCGGCCGACTCCTGCGCGGAGGCGAGCCGCACGACGTCGTCGTCACGGGTGCGCAGGGCGAGGTAGGTGCGGTGCGGCAGCGCGATCGGTAGGCACAGGCCGCCGTTGTAGTCCGTGTGCTCGCCGATGACGTTGACCCGGCCCGGCGCCGACCAGACGCCGTCCGGGGCCGTGCCCCAGCGAGCCGCGAAGGCCGCCGCGACCCGTGCGGCGCCGTCGGAGCGGTCCCACGAGGCGATCCAGCTCACGGGTGCGGTGCTCACCGGATCTCCTGCAGGCGGCGCGCGATCCGCTCCGGGGTGGTGTCGCTGATCCAGGCGGCGAGCCCTGACTCCACGCCGGCGAGGTACTTGAGCTTGCCGGGAGCGCGCAGGACGGAGAACAGCTGCAGGTGCAGCCGGCCCAGCTCGCGGCCCTCCCCGACGACGGCCTGGTGCCAGCCGGCGATGTAGGGCAGCGGGATGGGGGTGCCGTCCTGCGGCTCGACGAAGAACCGGTCGAGGCGGCGCAGCAGGTCGAGGTAGGCGATGGCGAGGTCGTCGCGCTCGGCGTCGGTCAGGCCCGCCAGGTCCAGCACGTCCCGCTTCGGGGCCAGGTGCACCTCGACCGGCCACTTGGCTGCGGCGGGCACATAGGCGACCCAGTGCTCGGTCTCCAGGACGACCCGCGTCCCGGCGCGCCGTTCGGCCGCCACGACGTCGGCCAGCAGGTGACCGCCGGTGCGCTCGCGGTAGGCGCGGGCCTGGGTGAGCATCGCGGCGGTGCGGGGGGTGACGAACGGGAAGGCGTAGATCTGCCCGTGGGGGTGGGGCAGCGTCACGCCGATCTCCTTGCCGCGGTTCTCGAAGCAGAAGACCTGCTCGATCCCGGGAAGAGCGGACAGCGCGGTGGTGCGGTCTGCCCAGGCCTCGATGATCGTGCGGAGGCGGTGCGGGGTCAGGCCGCCGAGCGAGCCGGTGTGGTCGGAGGAGAAGCAGACGACCTCGCAGCGGCCGGCCGCGGGGCGGGCGGGCCACAGCGGCTCACCGTCCACGTCCCAGCCGTCCGTCGAGCCGTCGGGCAGGACCATGAGGGCGGGGAAGCGGTTCTCGAAGACGACGACGTCGTACGCGGTGTCCGGTACCTCGCCGTCGGAGTAGGCGGTGCCGGACTCGCTGGTGCGAGCCGGGCAGAGCGGGCACGCGTCGGCGGCCGGCAGGAAGGTGCGGTTCATCCGGTGCGACGCCATCGGGATCCACTCGCCGGTGAGCGGGTCACGCCGCATCTCCGGTCCGGTGACGGGTTCGGGTCCGCCCGGCCCGGGGATGGGGGCGAAGCGGTGCGGCAGGGGACGCGGGTCGTCCAGGCGGCGGGTGGCCGAACCCGAGACGTAGGGCTCGGTGTCGTCGTAGTACAGAAGGTCGCGACCGTCGGCGAGGGTGGTGGCCGTGCGGCGGACTGCGGGGGTGGTCACGGTGCTCCTGCTGGTCGGGTGGTGGCTGCGGGGCTTGGTCTGGGCGGCGGGTAGGTCCGGTCGGCGGGTGGGTCCGGGGTCAGGCGTCGAGGTGTCGGACGGCGTCCTCGCCGGTGGCGAGCGGGACCAGGACGAGCGTGCCGACGGCCTCGCGCAGCGCTGCGGCGGCGTCGGCGGGCAGGGCGTCGTCGGTGATGAGGATGTCGACCTCGGCAAGGCCGACGATGCGGCTCAGGCCGGCCACGCCCCACTTGGTGTGGTCGGCCAGGACGACGAGCTGGCTCGCGGCGGCAACCATCGCCCGGTTGGTCTCCGCCTCGAGCAGGTTGGGCGTGGTGAGCCCTGCCTCGAGGTCCAGCCCGTGCACGCCCAGGACGGTGACGTCGACCCGCAGCGACGCGAGCGCCTGGGTGGCCAACGGCCCGACGAGGGCGTCTGACGGCGTGCGGGTGCCGCCGGTGAGCACGACGGTGAGGTCATGGTCGGCCGGCCGGTGCAGCACCTCGGCAGCCGGGAGCGAGTTGGTCACCACGGTGAGCGGGCGCAAGGCCGGGTCCTCGGCGATGAGGCGGGCGAGCAGGTGCGTCGTCGTGCCCGCGGACAGGGCGACCGCGCCGCCCGGAGACAGGCGGCGGTGTGCCTCGCGGGCGATCGCCGACTTCTCGGCGCCCGACAGCGCACTCTTGGCGCGGAAGCCTGGCTCGTGTGCGGCGTGCCGCGCGTCGACCGCACCTCCGTGCACCCGGTGGACCAGTCCGCGTCGGGCGAGCTCGCCGATGTCGCGTCGCACCGTCATGTCGGAGACGTCGAGGCTGACCACCAGGTCCGCGACGCGGACGGCGCCGTTGTCGTGGATGAGAGCCAGGATCAGGTCCTGTCGCTGCGATGCGAGCACCCGAACAGTATTCGCCACAATCCAACACGAGTCAACAACGCTGCACGTCGACGGGACGATGTCGTGCAGTCGAGGTGGTCGATGTGGCCGTCCTGGCGGCCCCTGGTGCGGGTGGTGATGGTGAGCGGTCGGCGGCAGGCCAGGGGCAACACCAGCACCATCGGCCGCTAGGACGGATAGGCAGCGGGACGGCGAGCGGCCCGCCGGGGGTGCCGGGGCGCCAGCCGGACGCGTGCCGGGTCCGTCGGGAGGCAGCGGGACGGCGAGCGGCCCGCCGGGGGTGCCGGGGCGTCAGCG
>Ga0335397_10007272_pt1 | contig 14131 bp, 15 predicted proteins | sample MAT04_FD_205740 | JGI IMG/M metagenome (GOLD analysis project Ga0335397, IMG submission 205740) | Freshwater microbial communities from Lake Fryxell liftoff mats and glacier meltwater in Antarctica - MAT-04 (spades assembly) (version 2) ...
TGATGATATTATTAAAAATTTATTATATATTTTTTTCATATTATTTTAGCCAATATGTTTCAACTTTTAATTTATAACTATAAATACTAGTATCAATATTACCACCTGGAGCTGTAACTGTAGCCAAGTCCGGTACAGAAAAAGAAATAGATTTTATATCAACTAAGCGTAAATTGTGTTCAAGCTCTTCCAAAAAATCAACAAAAACATTATACCTTCCTTCAACTACAAACTCGATCGGAAAAACTCCATATGGTAAAGAAGTCTCTGCTTCATTTTCTATTACAACCTTGCCTTCTTCCTCTTTTCCTTGGTCTGTTTTTGATTCTAATTTTTTTGTTTCAAAACCAATATCTTTAATTGGCATACCTTTCAAATTAGCAATTTTCTCAATTTCAAGAATTAATTCTATATTACTAATTGAACTAGGTAATAAATGCATAAGCCGATCCTTGTCTTCAGTCTTTATATTTTTATATTTTTCGATTAAAATATCACGAGCCTCTATCAATTCAGCTGAATTACTTAAAGCTGAATTGTAAACTAAGACGTCTGCTTTAATCTGTTTAATATCTCCATAAAGAGGACGAACAACAGCAAATAAAAGAGCAATTATTATTATTAGAAAGGCAATTGGAATAGTAAATCTCATAAAATTATTGTTGATTATCTTCTAAACCATCTAATAAAGGCGCTGGATTTATTTCATTTTCACTTTTTAATAAATTATTCTGATAAGAAATGAGGGAGGGCTTAACATTAAATTTCAGATCAAAACCTATGTTATTATTTTTATCTTTCTTTAAATTATAAAACAAAACATTTTCAAAAGAGTGGCCTTTTTCACCATTAAACATATTAGCTTGAAGAGCAATTGATTTATAATCTTTCGCTATTCCTTTTATCTCAACAACAAAATTATCCTTTTCATTTTGATGAGCAAAACTTGTATATTGAATTGTCTGTATAGTTATTTCCCCTAATAAAACAAAGACTGGGGATAAAACAAGATGTTTGTCTAAAATCTGTTTTGCTGATTCTGTTCTTTTATTAAAAAGAGCTAATTCGTCAATTGTTTCTTTTTCAAAACTATCTCGAGACAATGAAAGCTCCGTTGAATATGATTCTTTTTGTTTTATTAAATAATTTTTATATAAGAAAAGTCCAATAGAGGCAACAATTGAAACAACTAATAAGAAACTCAGTACGATTAACAAAAGGCTCTTCGGAGCTTTTCTTATGTTGTTATTTGAAACAACAGGTTTTTTAGGAATGAATGATGTTTGAAAAGTGTTTTCCATAATAATACATTATGATAATTGGCGAAGGGCTAATCCTAAAGCTACAGAGAACTCCGGACCACTAACTTCTAAAATCGGACCGAGAAACGCTGGAGCTTCTGTTTTTGAAAATGGATTACTATAGATAACTTCTGTTTTAAAATTTTCTTTTGTGTGATCCAATAATCCTTTCAACAAAGAACCTCCACCCACTAAAATAACTTTACTAATATTTTTATTATACTTTTTTTCATAAGAAATAACAACACTGTTGATATCTGCAAATATATAATCTATCGATAATCGGATAATTTTTTCTGCACTTGGGTTTAGGCTAGCATCAAGCCCAACAGATCTCTTCAATTTTTCTGCTTCATCAAAAGTAATATTAAGAGATTGAGAAATATTTCTACTAATATCTTGAGACCCCCTGTTCACCACATGGAATACCCTGACAATACCTGTTTCAACTATAGAAATTTTTGTTTTAGAAGCTCCGAAGTCAATAAGTAATACTGGGGCTAGGTCATGATTAAAAGAAGAGCGAATATTACTAAAAATTTCCATCTCAAAGGATTCAGAATTCAAATCTGTCTTTTTCAATAAGTCTTGATATTTAGATAAAATCTCATTATGAATAGCTACTACCAAGACTTCTATTTTATCTTGCGTTGTGTTCGTTTTTTTATTTTCATTTTCAAATGATTCTACTTCTTCTGGTATTACAAACCAATCAAGAGTGACTTCCGAGATGGGCACGGGAATATATTTACGAGCTTCTGTCGGAACAATTTTTGACAACTGACTTTCATCAACTTTATTTGGTAAAGAAAGAGTAAAAATTAGACTAGATAGTGAAGGGATGGAGATGGAAGCAGATTTTGTTGTAACGTTTGATTCTTTCATTACATCAAGAAGAGCTTGGGCAATATTTTCTGTTTTTAAATTTGTAACTGAGCCAATCTCTGTATTTCCATAAGGACCAAGAGAAATTACACCATATGTCTCTAATATGGCTTTACCATTTTCTTTTTTCAGCTGTACAACTTTTATGGCTGAAGACCCAATATCAATACCCAATGATTCATTACTTGATTTATCTAATCCAAAAATATTTGATAATTTTGTTAAACCATCCGATATTGTTTTTTTAAGTGAATTATCTGTATTCATCACTAACTATTGTACCATATTTATTGTAAAATATATAAATGAAAGTCTGTATATATCTATTGAGATTAAAAAACCATATATTAAATATTTTATTCCCAATTAAATGCTTTAATTGCAAAGCTATAAATGAAGTATTCTGCCCGAATTGTATTTTTAATACAAATAAGGTTCAAGAATTTATAAACGAAAATATGATAGCCGTCTTTGACTATAAAGACCCCGTAATAAAAAAGGCTATTTGGCAATTAAAATATTATCACAAAACATTTCTGGGGAAACAATTGGGCCGGCTTCTATATGAATTTTTAATTGAAGATATCTCAGATATTAGATTAATGTCTCCCGGGCAAAAAATATTTGTCATCCCTATTCCTATTTCAAAAAGAAAAAGAAAAAAAAGAGGATACAATCAATCAGAAATTATAGCAAAAGGGTTCTGCTCGTGTGCCCCCGAGAATGTTTTTGAACTGAGAAACGACATTGTTTATAAAACAATAGATAATATCCCTCAAGCAAAAATTTCAGATAGGGAAAAAAGATTAAAAAATATCAAAGGAGTCTTTGAAGTAAGAAATTCTAAAATTGTAAAAAATAAATTAATCATAATAATTGATGATGTTATAACAACCGGAGCTACAATGAATGAAATCATGAAAGTTCTTAAAAGAGCTGGGGCAAAAAAAGTGATTGGTATGGCTCTTGCACATTAATAATTTTTAAAAATTAATTTTAATGCTATTATAAAGAAATGAAAAAGAATAAAAATGATTGTCCGGATTGTGGAGGAGCGCAAGTCAACCATACTATTACCTATATTTCAATTTTACTTGGAAGTTTTATTGACCCCTGGACTAATTGGATGAGTAAAATGATTCCAGAATCAACATTTGATGGTATGGGTTTATATTTAACAAAAACTCTGACCTTTTTAAAATTGGGAAAAATTACTTATGAGCCGAAAGAGACTGACAGTGGCCGGGCTTTGGTCCTCTGGCAAGAAGCTATAAAAAGAGGAATCAATATGTACGAATTTCATCTTTTTGGAATTGGAAATGACATCTTTGTTTCCGAATATAAAGGAGATCGAAGATTTTTTGATGTTCTTCCTCGTCCCAAAGATTATGACCCTAAAGGATTAGAATGGATGGATGATAAGGGTAAGATGAAAGAGCATTTTAAAAAAGAAGGCATACCAATCGCCAAAGGAGCAGTCGTTCATTTAGTAAGTAATGCTTTAAAAACTTTCCGCTCGCTGGAGAAACCAGTCATCACAAAACCAAATCTAGGCTCAAGGAGCCGTCATACGAAAACACACTTAAGTACTGAGGTGGAATTTATCAAAGCTTTCAAACTAGCAAGACAACTATCCCCTTTTGTAATGATTGAAGAAGAACTCTCTGGTTATGTTTTCAGAGGTACTTTAATAGGTGGTAAATTAATTGCCGTCCTTAGGCGTGAGCCGGCTTACGTTATTGGTGATGGTATACACAGTGTTACTGATTTAATTGAAGTTGAAAATAAAAATCCACTTCGCCTTGGACCAATATTCCACCAATTAAAATTGGAGGATGAGGCTATGAAAGAATTGTCACATTGGAATAAAAATCCAAATAGCATACCAAAAAAAGATGAGATAATTACCCTTGGTCAAAAAACAAGCCGAGCTGTTGGTGGTGGAATTACTGATATGACAGAGTTTATCCACCCTGATAATATTTTAATGCTTGAAAAAGTTTCTAGTGTCTTAAATGATCCACTTATCGGTGTAGATTTTATTATGGATGATGTCTCAATTTCATGGCGAGATCAACCACGTTGTGGAGTCATCGAATGCAATAGTGCCCCCTTTATTGATCTTCATCACTTCCCCCTTGTCGGCAAACCTCGAAATGTCGCAAGTAGCTTATGGGACATAGTTTACCCAGAATCAAAAGTTATATAATTAGAACAATAAAATAAATTTGTTTATTTTTCTTTCCATTTATTCTCGTTATCAAAAGTTAATTCTGATTCAGGAGCGATATTTACATCGGGTCTTAAATGAGAAATATATTTTTTAGAAACCATGTAATGTCCGAGAAATTTTTTAAACTCATCAATTCGGCCCAATTCATTCATTTCTGTAAAATGTGCAAGTGGTTTACTCTCAGGAGTATATTCATAATGACCTCTAATTTCCCCATCACGAAAAATCCGAATATGATACTGGTTATCGAAATTCTCTAATTTTCTCCAAGATAATACTTGCCCTTTATCGTGCCAAGCCACGAAATGATTGCCGAAACCCCATTCAGTATGAAGATGTTTTTCCAATTCTTTTAAAGTTTTTCCAGGAGCAAGCCAGCCAATATGATAAGGCTGACGTCCTTTTTCATGCCAAGCCAAATGCCACTTCAGAAAATGTGTTTGCATCCATGGAAAAATGGGATATATATGTCTCCATATATTTTTTTTAATTATTTGTAGAGTTGTTAGTTTTACTTTCTGATTCATAATTTTAATATCTAATATCTAATTTGTATTTATTTTTTCTGTCATACTAACATATACAAAACTTTCTAATCTTTTGGAAACAAAAACAAAAATCACAATATTCAAAACAATGAATAGTGAAATAATCATCCAGGACTTATTAAAATTTTTCATGCACTTATCATACCACCAAAGAATAAAAAAGTGAATAAAAAAAAGTCCCTTCATTGAAGGAACTTTCGTAATTATGTATCCTTTTATACTATCTGTCTGGGCAAAAGCTTTCTTCGCTTAGCTAGTTTTTCGCGAGCTTCGCGAATTTCTTTGCCATTGATACTCAATGTTGCGTGAGTCACACTACGCAACCGATCTTCATCAATTTGAACTCCTAATTCGACGCAGATCCCATAGCTTTTGTTTTCAATCCGGATCAACGCGTTTTCAAGGTGTTTGATAAATTTCTCCTGGCGAGCAGCCAGTTTACTGTTTTCTTCTTTAGAATTGACCTGGCAACCTTCCTCTAAATTTTTGAAGGAATGGAAAGTGTCATTAGTTCCGTTGGGATTACCCCTTACATCTTCATTTAACACTTCCAGCGCCTTTCGAGATTTTTCTAATTTAATTAGAATCAATTGCTTGAAATATTCAAGCTTCTCGTCAGAATATCTGTTTACCAGACTTCCATTTGAGCTATTCTGACCATTCAGGTTGTTGTGGCCACCATTAATCTGGCCGTTAATCTGGCCGTTAATCTTTTCATTCACGGGTTTTTTCATAACATTAGGGTTTACAGTTAATATCTAATTCATTTAAACTATACACTATATGAGTAAAAAGGTCAAGAAAACAAAGGATTTTTCGCTTGTAGTTAAACAAAATTAAAATTTAAAAATCTTTTTACTCAACATTACTAATAGGAAAATAAAAAGCATCAATAAAACAATCGTCCCGCCTGTAGAAAGATTAAAATAATAAGAAATAAAGATACCAGTAACTACTGAAAAAATTGAAATTATTTCAGAATATATAATAGTTTTTATAAAACTTTTTCTTAATTGTAAAGCTGTAACAACCGGGATGACGATAAGCGCCGTGATGAGTAAAATTCCTATTATGGGTATAGCAAGTGATACAGTAAGAGCAACAAGCATAATAAAAAGTGTATTTATGAATCGGACAGGTAGGCCACTAACCCTGGCAGACTCTTCATCAAATGTAATATAAACCAATTCTTTATAAAAAGTAAAAAGCAAAATCACAATAATAATTGCTAGGATGAAAATTGTCAGGACATCATTGGAAGTTACGGTCACAATACTTCCAAAAAGATAGTTGAGTAAATTTGAGTTGAATCCTTTCCCTAGGCTTAAGAGCACTGTTGCTAAAGCAAGCCCTCCGGAGAGAAAAAGGGCCAACGATGATTCTCCGTAAATTTTTTTAGTATTTCTCAATTTTTCTATGCCAATTGAAGAGACTGTCGTTATACCTATAGTGGTTAAAATCGGATTCCAACCAAATAAAAATGCCATTGCTACTCCAGCAAGTGAGACATGAGCTAGAGTATCTGCAATTAAAGAATAACGTCTTAAAACTAGAAAAATTCCAATGAGTGGCGCAATAAATGCGACAATTATCCCCGCTTCTAGTCCCCTTAATATAAAACTGTATTGTAAAATTTCTAACATATATTATAAATGGTTATGCTTGACTCCATGACTTTCTTTAAATAAATCATCAATAGTTTCATGAAAGACAAGACCTCTGTCTTTAATACATGCTACGTGCATTGCTTCATCTGCCATGCTTTCTATATCATGAGTGACAATGACAATAGTAAAATCAAACTTCTCATTTAGGTCATGGAGTAATTGATAGAACTTTTCTTTTACATCTTTTTCGACTCCAACTGTCGGCTCATCCAGAAAAATTATTTCCGGATCTCCAACTAAAGCTCGAGCAATGAAGACACGTTGTTGCTGACCACTTGAAAGATCTCCAATCTGATTATTACGAAAAGAAAGCATATCAACATTTTTTAAAGCTTGTTCTACTTTTTGTTTATCTTTTTTATTTATTCGTTTAAACAATCCTAATTTCCCATAACGACCCATCATGACAACTTCTTCCACTGTTAAAGGAAAATTATTGTCGAAATTAATTACTTTTTGAGGAACATAGCCAATCCGAGACCAATCTTTAAAGACAGAAATATCTTGTCCAAACAATTTAACAGTCCCGGATTTCGGAGAAAGGAGGCCTAAGATTATTCGAAGTAATGTTGTCTTGCCAGAACCATTACTACCGACCACTCCAAGGTAATCCCCCTTATGAATTGATAAATTGACGTCTTTAATAATCACTTCTTCATTGTATGAAAAAGAAACATTTGAAACTTCAATAATACTTTTTGTATGATCTATTGGCATTGTAGTGCTATCTTAAGATTGGTTAAATTGTTTCTCATTTCACTAAAATAATCTTTTTTTTCATTAATTTCATCTATTGTTAAACCTCCAATAGGATTTAAAACCAATGTTTTAGCTCCTATCTCTCTGGCTATTGTTTCTGAAAGTTTAGGAGAAGCTAAACTTTCGAAAAATATATATTTAACATTATTAATTTTAGCAAATTCTACTATTTTTATCATATCTTTGGGTGATGGTTCTTCTTCCGGAGAAAGGCCGGCAATAGAAATTTGATTTAAATTGTAAGCTTGAGCAAGATAAGTAAAAGCAGAATGAGAAACAACAATATCTTTACTTAAACAAGAAGATAATCCTTTTTTAAAATCTTCATCTAAAAGACTTAATTTATTTTTAAGAACCTCGGCATTAGTTTTATAAAAAGAAGAATTATTTGGATCAACTAAAGAAAGGCCTGCTTCTATCTTACCAACCATTTTGATAGCTAGTATTGGAGAAAGCCAAACATGTGGATCAGTCGCGTAGTTGTGATCACCATTTTCTTCTTCATTTTCTTCGTGACCCTCATCACTCTCTTCTTTGTTTTCTATTGTCATTAATCCCTCTCCGGCAATTACAATGTGTGTGTCCTTGTCTTTAAGATTCATCTTAATATTTTCTCCCCATCCTTCCAAGTCCCCACCATTTAATATTAATAAATTACTATTTTCAATATTTGTAATATCCCGCGCCGTCGGCTCATAGCCATGTGGTCCTGCCCCAGTTGGAATCACATTAGAAACAATGGCTCTATCTTTTGTGATCTCAGTAGCAAAAAAATAAAGTGGATAAAAACTAGTGACTACTTTAATCTTGTCGCTTGAAACAACTTCCTGTTTTTTATTATCAGATATAATTAAAAAACCCATTATTAATATAATTATTATACTTAAAACTAAGACGAATTTTTTATTCATATATTTGTATATCACAATTGTTAATCATTTACATTTAGAATTATATACTATGATTTAACTAATTGCAAATAGATAACATTTAGTATAATATAATAGTATTATGATAAAAGATTTTAGCTCTCTGCTTAAAGATAAAAGGTTCAAAGTAACAGGAACAAGACTAGATATTCTTGATATATTTTCAAATGACTGTAAACCAATAAATGCTCTATATATTCACAAAATACTAAAAAATAAAAAGGTAAATTTAGTTACTATATATAGAACCCTCCTCTCTTTTGAAAAAACAGGTATTTTAAAAAGAGTTGATTTGCACCAAGAATCGGTTTATTATGAACTTGTGGGAGATCATCATCACCACCATATTATTTGTTTAATCTGTAAAAAAGTTTCTAACTTTAATGGCTGTAAAACTGATTCAGATTTACTAATCTCAAAAGCCTTAAAACAAAATAAAGAATTTAATTCTATCTCTCATCATTCTTTTGATTTGTTTGGAATTTGTAAAAAATGTGCAAAAAATGAAAAATAAAAATATATACAGCATTATAGGTAGTATAATTGTGGCCACTGGGCTAATAATTTTTGGACTTTATAGTACAAAATGTCAGGGAGCAGAATGTAAAGTTGAAGATATTTCAATTAATAAAAAAACAGAAAGTTTTGTGATGGATCCAGTATCTATCAATAGCATGGTGGAGAAGAATCAAATCGTCTTACTTGATGTAAGAGAAGATTCTGAGTGGAACGAAGGTCATATTAAAGGAGCTTTACATATACCACAAGGAGATTTAAATATTGAGAAAACAAAAGATTTGCCGAAAGATATTCCAATCTATATATATTGCAGATCAGGCCGACGAGCAATAGAAGCAGAAACTAAATTAAAAGAGTTAAATTTTAACAACACAAAAGTACTTGGTGGCATAATAGAGTGGCAAGAAAAAGGTGGTACTCTTATCATCGACTAATTCTTTAGTTCTTATAAACCAAACTTCCAAACCCCGGGGGTTTGGAAGTAAAGTACCGCAGGGTACTTTTTCGTCTCTGCGGAGGTGGTGAGACCGTGAGTACACTTTTCGACCTCGACTAAAACTTTTTCGTCAAAAAGTTTTGTCTGGTCACCAGCTCGTCTATTTTCTCTGGTGAGAAAATATGACTCCGCTGTTCGAATCTCACACGCAAGTACCGCAGGACACTTGCTCACCTCCGCAAACAAAAATGGTCCAACATAAAGTTGGAATCATTTTTGTATTTGCGGAGGCGGTGAGATTCGAACTCACGGTCCTTTAAGGGGACGACGGTTTAGTAAACCGTTGATTTAAACCACTCATCCACGCCTCCAATTATCATATACTAGCATATTTTAAATTTTAATAAATAGATAAAATGTGATAATGTAAAATTATATACGGAGCCGTGTCAGAGTGGTCTAACGTACCTCTTTGCTAAAGAGGCAGGGGATAAAACCCCTCGCTGGTTCGAATCCAGCCGGCTCCGCAGAGACGAGAAAGTGCCCTGCGGCACTTTTGTGCTAGATTCGAAAGACTTTTCTTTATCGAAGATAGAAAAGTACCTGGCTATGTAATAGCCGAAAAATGTACTCATGGTCCAGCCGGCTCCGCAAAAAATCTACGCAATTGAGTCAGGTAAAACCATACTCAGTTTTGGGTTGTATTTTAAATTTAGAATAATATTTTAAAATTGTGATATAATACAACAATGAAAGAAATCGATACTTTAAAGAAAGAAAATAAAAAATTAAAAAAAATAAATCAAAATAATTCAAATCTTATTTCAACTGTTGTTCATGAAGTCAGGACTTCGCTTTCAGCCTTAAAATGGAGTTTTGAAAGTTTACAAGATGAAAAAGAAAATACTCCCGAGCAAAATAAAATTCTTTTTAAGAAAGCTCAGAAAAAAACGGGGGAATTGATCTCTTTAATAAATGATTTACTGGCCATTAATCATACGGAGGAAGCTACCTCTCAATATAATTTCAAAAAAATTAGTATCATCGACTTAATCGAGGAAACAATTATAGAATTTAAAGAAGAAGCCAAAGGCAAAAAAATTAATCTTGTTTTAAATAAAGAAAGGAAACTATTTTCATTGGTCAAAGCTGACAGTTGTATGCTTCATATTGCTTTTCAAAATCTAATCGAAAATTCAATTAAATATAGTTCTAAAGGAGAAAAAGTTTTCATTAATATTACCCAAAATAAAAATTTTATTCTTATTTCTATTACAGACTGGGGTATCGGAATAAACAAAGAAGACAAAAATAAAATATTTAAGAAATTTTTCAGAGCAGAAAATGCTAAAATAAAAGAAATGAATGGATCGGGGTTAGGACTCTTTACAGTTAAACAAATTATATTAAAACATAAAGGTCAAATAGGATTCGAAGAAAATAAACCAACTGGGACGAAATTTTTTATTAAGTTGCCTATTTGTTAAATAATATAGTATAATTAAAAGACAATGAAAAAAGTATTAATAATAGAAGATGACAGTTTCCTGCAGGGACTTGAAGCAAATAAACTTGAGAAAAATGGATTTGAGGTTATTACTGCTTCTTCAGGAGAAGAAGGAATAAAAAAAATAAATGAACCCAATATTGACGTAATTTTACTAGATTTAGTTTTGCCAGATTTCGATGGATTTGATATTTTGAAAAAAATTAGAGAAATCGATAGTTTGAAAAAAATACCAGTTATCATATTTTCTAATCTTTCAGATCAAGATAGTCTCCGTAAATCAGAAAAGCTTGGGGCGACTAGTTTCATGGTCAAATCAAACTTTACCCTTGAAGAATTAGTCAAACGTATAAATAGTCTCTTAAAGAAATAAAATAAATCCGCTTTGAAAGCGGATTTATTTTATTTTGATATTGTCCATGTGATATAATACAAGAATGAAAGAACTCAATAAAACAGAACTTATAATCCTTTTAATAATCTTCGTGGCTATTGGAGGAATAATCCTTTATGGGAAAAATACAACAAATAATTTTTCTCCATTTAATTATGCAATTAAACGATAGAATTGAATCTCAATTTAAAATTGATCTTAATCAAAAAAAAGCTCTACTTAAACTTGGAGTAGAAAAAATTTCTGATTTACTATACTATTTCCCAACACGTTATACTGATATTAGTGAATTTCGATATATAAACACTTTAAAAGATGGTGATTATGCCACCATTATAGGAATTGTATCCAATTTAAAAGTGAAAAAAGGATTTAAAAGTAAAATCCCAATGGGCCAAGCAACTATCTCGGATTTAACTGGTAAAATAAATATTGTCTGGTTTCATCAACCATATTTAGTTAAAATGCTAAAAGAAAATGAAACAGTTAGAGTCACTGGTAAAATATCTGAAAGTAAATCATACGGCCTGACTTTAACAAATCCAGAAATAAATAAAGAAGATATTCTGCCTATCGATATTCATGATTCTTTGTTTAGCAAAGGAGGAGAATCAAACCAATATGGTTACCCAGTTTATCCTGAGACAAAAGGCATAACTTCCAAATGGATATATCATGCTATAAATAAAATATTAAAACAAAATTGTGTAAAAGATATAAATGATTATTTAAATAAAGAGATACTAGGAAAGTATAAATTACCAAGTTTACATACTGCTTTAGTCTGGATTCATTCGCCTCAAAAAAAGGACCATGCTCAAATTGCTCGTAAAAGATTTGCTTTTGAAGAGGTTTTTTTTATCCAGTTAGCAAGATGGCAAGAAAGAAAAAAATACGAGGAATTATTTTCTTATAAACTGGAAGTTAAAAATAGCAACATAAAAGATTTCATATCTCAATTCCCCTTCGAACCAACTAATTCTCAAAAAAATACAATCAAAACAATTTTAGAAGATTTAAAAAAAGACAAACCAATGTCGAGGCTTATTGAAGGTGATGTCGGAAGTGGCAAAACTTTTGTAGCTGCCACTATCGCTTATGCTGTCATTAAGAACAGGCCAGTCGGACAAAATTTTGGTAATCTCCAAGTGGCCTATATGGCTCCAACTGAAGTTTTAGCTATTCAACTATATGAAAATTTTATTAAATATTTTGAAAAATCTGGTGTTTCTATTGCTTTAATTACATCAAGTGGTTGTCGTAAATATCCAAGCAAAACAGCCAAGTGGGAGAATGGAAAACAAATTAAAACCTGGACACCAATTGCCAAAAACCAATTACTTAAGTGGGTCAAAAATGGAGAAATCCCAATTGTCATTGGCACCCATTCTTTAATATCAAAATCAGTCCAATTTGAAGATTTAGGCTTAGTTATTATTGATGAACAACACCGCTTTGGAACTAACCAAAGAATGAAATTAGCCAAAAAAGAAGGCCATTCCCCTCATTATTTATCGATGACGGCCACTCCTATCCCACGAACCTTAGCCCTCACTATTTATGGCGACTTGGACCTATCTATTATTGATGAAATGCCAAAAGGGCGCAAAGAAGTTACAACTGAAATCGTTCCCGAAAACAAAAGAGCTGAGGCTTATGAAAAAGTAAAAAAAGAATTAATTGACGGCCGACAAGTATATGTAATTTGTCCAAAAATTGGTGAGGATATCATAGATAGTGGTTTTGGAAGCCTTTCGCAGGCCGACGGGCCGAGAAGAGAAATTTTCCAGCAGGAAAATATTCGAGCTGACAAAACCACTAACTCTGAACTCCGAACTGTTAAAGAAGAATCTCAAAGATTAAAGCGTGATATTTTCCCCGAATATAGAATAGACATTATGCATAGCCAAATGACTAAGGATAAAAAAGAGAAAGTTATGAGAGATTTTGCTGAACATAAAATCGATATCCTTGTTTCTACTTCAGTCATTGAAGTTGGTGTTAATATCCCCAATGCCACTTCTATTATAATCGAAGGAGCCGAACGCTTCGGCCTTGCTCAACTTCACCAATTACGTGGCCGAGTCATCCGCTCAACTCATCAATCATATTGTTATTTATTCGCTCTTGCTAAGTCAGACAAGACAATTAATCGTTTAAAGGCTCTAACCAAAGCAAGTAATGGGTTCGAACTTGCTGAACTCGACTTATCTCTTCGTGGAGCAGGTTTACTTAGTGGCGACAAACAATGGGGCATTACTGATTTAGGAATGGAAGCTCTCAGAAATATTAAAATGGTTGAAGCCGCTCGAACAGAGGCGATAAAAATTATAGAAAAAGATATAGATTTAAAATCCTCCCCTCTTTTAGCGGAAACCTTAAAAAATAAAAACCTCAAACTGCATTTTGAATAAAAAAATTATCTTAAAACCAAACCAGAGAAACTCCTTTCTCCTGTTTGTCTAGCACTACCAGATCCAAACTCAACATAGTTATCACTAAAAGCAGATTTTGGTATATTTACATTTAATTCTGTAAATTCATCCATATGAATATTATCTTTTAATATTTCACTCAATTTTTTCTTTAAGATTTCAGAATTTAACCCAACGCTCGACATAGCTTCATTTGAAATAGAAATAGATATTCGAGCAGATGGACTTACTTTTTTAAGTGCTTGATATTTTTTATATACAGATAAAATATTACCAACAAGTACATCTGAAGATTTTGAACCATAAACTCTATCTAAAACAAAAGACATTTCTTCTTTACCATTTGAGGCTTTAGTTGGTACAAAAAATACAATTTCATCAGAAATACTACCTTTTTCTTTTTCAGATTGGTTCATCATAAAGAATTTATTGTAATCTCCAAAAGCAAGATTCGTATCATTGTTTACTTCTTTTCTCATACAACCAAGACATTGACGCATGTTTTCAATGATTAAATT
>Ga0335397_10007279_pt1 | contig 14124 bp, 14 predicted proteins | sample MAT04_FD_205740 | JGI IMG/M metagenome (GOLD analysis project Ga0335397, IMG submission 205740) | Freshwater microbial communities from Lake Fryxell liftoff mats and glacier meltwater in Antarctica - MAT-04 (spades assembly) (version 2) ...
GGATCAGCGGCGAGGTAGTCGGTGCTACCAGCTCCGCCAATATCGTACTTCTGCGTTGTGAACGTCTGCGCGTGCAGGAGTGCAGGAAGACCCAGAACGCCGAATGCGACGGCAAGGGTCCGGTTAGTGCGATTCATGCGCAATCCGTGGCGGGGGTGATGGGGCGGTACGCACAACGTTGGCGCGGAAATGTGTCAAAACGATGACAACGGCTGGGCGGCACCGGCATCCGGACATTCTCGCAGCCGCCCTTTCTTGAGTGCAGCCAAAGTTTCTCTTATCACAAACTGCGAAAGTGGGCCTTTGTGACAGTGTGGGACAGGAAACGAATCGTCAGTTTGATACCGGACCACAATTCCGGTCGGCAGCTGCCCCCCGCCCTGCCGCACCTCGCAGAGAAACGACGTGACCCACATCGCTCCTCGCAGGAAAGGCCTACCGATCGCTCGCGCCGCTACCACCCTTGCGGCGATCGCCGGCCTCGCGCTCGCCGCAGCGTGCTCCAACGACGCCGTGACCTCGCCCACCGTCGTGCCGGAGTACAAAACCGTAAAGGTGTCCGTAGGAGGCTCGCTCAAGAGCCTGTATCCAATGGCACCGCTCTCGCGTGATGTCGCTCTGAGCTCACCGATCGTACGGTCGTTCACATTCGACAAGAAGGGCGGCAAGATCGAAATCAAGGAAACGGGCCTGCGCATCGACGTACCCTCCGGAGCAATCCCCGGGAGTTCGCTGACAATTACGGTTACGGCTTTGGCGGGATCCGGTATCGCCTATGATTTCCAACCGCACGGCACGGTGTTCCTCAAGCCTTTGGATTTCGAGCAAGACCTGGACGGTACGTCTTGGGAGAAACTCAAACTCAAAGGAACGCTACTCGGTGGCTACTTTGCCGATCCGTCGCAGCTGAACGTTCTTGGCAACGGCCTCGCACTGTTGGACGAACTCTTTCCCGTAACGTTGAATAAGAATACGGCCAGCTTCGACATTCGTCATTTCTCCGGCTACATGGTCTCAGGCGGCCGACAGGCAGCGTACGCCGACAGCGATTTCTAAGGCGGCCGCGCATGTACACCGTGCAAGTTGATTGAGGGAGTGAACGCACCTCTGGAACGCCCATCGGCTTCGGCTGGTGGGCGTTTTGCGCATACCCTCGCGACTGCCCGCTAATTTCCGACATGATCCCCCTCGTCCTCCTCGCCGGCTTCCTCGGCGCAGGCAAAACGCGCTTCCTGACCGAGCTCATTCCACAGCTCAACAACGCCGGCGTTCGCGTGCGAGTGATCCTGAATGATTTCGAGAATGCGAACATTGATGCCGAACGTTTGAGCGCGCTCAATGCGCTGATCACACCGCTCAATGGCGAATGCGTTTGCTGCACCACCCTGCCCGAATTGATGGACACACTCAACGCGGTTCCCGCCGACCCCGGGAGTGTCCTGCTCATCGAGGCAAACGGCGCGACCGATGCCGTCGAACTCATTGCCAATCTCACGACCGATCGGCGCATGGCGCACTTCACGCCGCCCTTGCAAGTCACGGTCATTGATGCGGCACGGTGGCAAAAACGCTGGTGGCACAATGAACTCGAACGCTCACAAACCAGCACGGCCACACACGTATTTCTCAACTGGACACACAAACTTTCGGCAGATAAGCAGCAATCCGTCGCAACATCGATTCTCGGCATCACACCGCGTGCTGAATTTACTTCGCCGGTAAGGTTTGCCGTCACGCTGGTTGCGCTGACCGAAAAGGTGCGCGACACGCCGCGGCGGCGCACGACGCTTCCCATCGCAGAAGTCGCAGGCAATCCGTCGCACGAACATCATCACACACACGGCGCGCATCCGTTCGCCAGTATTGCGCTGTCGCTACCCGCGATGGTCGACCGCGAACCATTTCTTGCGTTTGTGCGTTCGCTGCCAAATGAAGTGGTGCGCGCGAAGGGCTTGGTGCGATTCGGAAATGAACCCGACGCGATGTACGTCTGGAATCGTCTGCCCAATCGCACGCGCGTTGAACTCGACCGCGTGTATCCGCACGAATCCGCTCAACCGAGCGCGCTGTTTATTGGCGTTGCAATGCCCGTCGCAAACCTGGCCGAACGTATTTCGGCAATGACCAGAGCCGCTGCGATTTAGTACCGGCGTGCGGCCGGGACGCCGTCGTTATTTCCGACTGCGCCAGGGATCCGAAAACAGACGTCAGGTTGACAAGAACGGTACCAGTGCCGCGTTTACTTCGTCGGCGTGCGTCCACAACATGCCGTGCGGCGCACCCTTGATCACCACGTACTGGGCGCCCTTGATCAGCCTGGAGGTGCGATTTCCAGTTGCCGCGATTGGCAGAATGCGGTCAGCATCGCCGTGCATCACCAGTGTTGGAATGTCAAAGCGTTCGAGATCCTTGCGGAAGTCTTCGTACCACGTCGCAACACACGCAAACGCCGCAGTCGCCGAACAGCGGGCCGCCACACCCCCGCTCGCGTCAATCGCCTCCTGACTGATGCGTTTGCCCAGTGTTTCGTCAGCATTGTAGAAGTTGCCGAAAAACTCGCGGAAAAACGCAAAGCGATCCTTCTGCACGGCCGCGCCGATGCCGTCAAACATCGCCTTGTCCAACCCTTCTGGGTTGTCCGGTGCCTTCAACAAATAGGGCGGCACACCTGAGACAATTGCTGCCTTGCGAATTCCGTCCGAGCCAAACTTGCCGATGTAGCGCGCGACTTCACCACCTCCCATCGAGAACCCGGCAATCGCAACATCGTCCAGTTTGAGTGTCGTGATTACCGCGCGCAGATCGTCCGCAAACGTGTCATAGTTGTATCCCGATGTCGGTTGGCTGGAGTTGCCAAAACCGCGGCGATCGTACGCAATCACGCGGCACCCTGCCTTCAGCAGCGCAGCCGTCTGCTTCTCCCACGACGCGCCGTTGAGCGGGTAACCGTGAATGAGAATGACCGGCTTCCCCTCGCCATGATCTTCGTAGTTCAACTCGATATCGGTCGAGTTCTCGGTACCTACTTTGACAAAACCCATCGGAGTCTCCTGGCGGAATGTGGTTCGTGACGAACAACGGTCGTCGTCGACGTGCGTGTGTGATTCACCGGCCGAGTTCGTGTTGTTCCGCGTCGCCAATCTGTTGCGAACACACACTCACGCGCTCAGGCCCGCCGATGTTGCTCCAGAAACTCCGGGTGAAACCAGACGTGCCGCTCGTGATTCTCAATTTGCCACCTGATTGCAAGTCGTTGTTTGACGACCGCGAATACAAAACGTCGAAACCTCGCACCGGAGCAATTGAGCAGCTGATCTTCTTTGCGAAAGACGCGGCGACTCTGGAGGACCAATTCGTGCCACTCGTTCCACAACTGGTGAGCGATCCGTTGGCGTGGGTGCTGTATCCCAAAAAATCTGGCAGCATTGCCAGCGATCTTTCCATGACCGAAGGGTGGAAGCACAGATGCAGACGAAATCCGCAAAGAAGAAATAGAAGTAGGTATCCGGTCATGGCGAGGGTGGCGTCACCAAACCGGTCACCGTCGCAATTTTTCCGTCGCCGTTCAACAGAAACACGTTCACGCCCATCATCATCGGCTTGCCATCCGGTCCCGCCGCAACCCAGTCGGCCAGCATCGTGCCCTGACAGTGCCGAATGTTTCCTGCACGCGTCATGCGAATCCCGGGCATGAAGCGCTGCGTCGCCGTGATGTGCGCCAGCAGATCATCCAAACCATCGTTCAGACTGTAGCGATCGCGAAAGCGGATGTCTGCGCTCGCGATTTCTGAAAGTTGCTGGCGACGCGCATCCGCGTCGCGATCGGCCCACAGCGCAAACCACGCATCCGCCACGTTCGCCGCGCTGGAATGTTGTTCGTCGGCGACCGCGTTGCCAAACAGCGCCAACTGGTAGCGCCAGCCTTGCACATGTTCGTCGCGTGCCACCTCCTGCGGAAATTCGTGCGTCAGGCTGAGCCGAGTAGCCGTGCCCGCGGGCTCGAGTCGTATCGTGACGCGTGATTCGCCAGCACCAAATGGTTTGCCAGACGCGTAGCCGTACGTGAACACCAATCGAGCCGGCACCGAAATTTCGAGAATCTCGCCCGTCACCTCAACATTGCCTGGATGGCGAATGTACACGCGGCCACCCACGCGCGGATCGATGGTTGACCCGGTGCCCCACCATTTGGCCCAGCGCGTGTCGTCGGTGAAGAAACCAAAAACCGTTTCGCGTCTGGCTTCGATAGTGACCGTGCGATCGAGTGTGAATGGCAGGGCGTTCATGTCGATTTCCGTTTGTAGAATGTTGACGTGATTGGCGTTTTTGTTACGCGCGTTTTCCCGAACGCTTGCGGGGCGAACGCTTGCGGGGCGAACGCTCGCGTGCCGGTCGTGGACCACGACGCGACTCTTCCAACTCGGCGGCCAGCTTGAGGGACCAGAGTGCGTCATCCCACATCTGCTCCAGCATCGCTGCCGCCGGACCAAGTGCACTCGGCCTGGCGCGATAGAAGCGATGGCGATCTTCGACGCGAACGGCGACCAGATTGGCCTGCTTGAGCGCGCGCAGTTGGAGGGAGACGGCGCCAAACGTCACGTCGGGCATCGCGCGGGAGATCTCGCCGGCCGACAGTTCGTGGTTCCACACCAGCCGCAGGATTTCGCGGCGCCGGGGCGACGCGATGGCGGACAGGACGGAGGGGTCAACGGTCATTTGTGATTTTACTTTAAACTAAAATGATTGTCAATTCTTCGTTCGCCCTACTCCCACAGCCTTCTGTACTCCAGGCTACCTCATACCGACTGACGCACTACGGCCATAGGTAAATCGTTCGCGCGTCCCCACTGCTCCCAGTCAGCCGCCGACCGGCGCAGAAACAATTGCTCCAGTAAACCACGCAACTCCGTGCTCGACGCGTTTAACGCCTGAACACGCCCCTGCTCGGCAACCGACACGTCCATTCCGTTCAATTCGCTCGGCAGCAACTGCAGCAACCGCCGCCAAAACTTTTCCTCCAGCACCGCGAGTGCCAGCAGGCCGCTCTTCGTCTGATAGATGCTGTAAAACGGATTGGTGCCGCCCAGAACACCCGTTGACGTGGTGAGCCCAAGACGCAGCGGTCCCGCGAAATCGTGCGCTGCTTCGGCAAGCGAAACTTCGGCGTACAAATCACCTCTCCCATTCGCACGCGCCAACAACAACGCAAACGTCGCACTCACGACGCGTTCAATACCAACCAAATCGGCAATCAACGTGGATGGCATCGCTCCTCCAGATAACAGGCCCGACGCAGCCTGATACGTCAGGTCATGTCCCGCTATGTCGCCCGCGGCTCCGGACTGTCCAACGACGGCCACCTGACACAGCCGTGGAAACTTTGCGCCAATAGTCGCGGCATCCAGTGCCAATCGCTTGAGCGACGCGGGTCGAAACGCAGTGATCAAGACATCGGCATTGGCCAGCTGCCGATCGAACAGCGCTCGCGCTTCAAGATCCCGCAGATCGACGCGCTGAATTTCAACCCCCGCGTGCACTTCGCGATAGAACTCTGGTTCCGTCTCCGCAAACCGATCGCCGACCGCCGGTTCAATCTTGATGACCGATGCGCCGTTCGCTGCCAGGCGCGCGCCGGCAGCGGGCCCGGGAAGATTGAGGGCAAACACAACCACGCGCGTTCCCGCGAGCATCGTCGATTCGTTCACGGGGCGCCACTGCAAGTGTCTGGAAAGCGTCATGCTTCAAAAATACTCAAGGACGGCAGCGACCGTAACAACAGCCGTGTTTGACTCCGATTTTCGGCGCGTCTTGCTCCGCTATTCGGCGCGTCTTGCTCCGATATTCGGCGCGTCTTGCTCCGCTATTCGGCGCGTACTGCTCCGCTATTCCGCGCGCCGCTTGTTGCGGAGAAATACGCGGGCCCTGGCGCGCGGGAATCAGACGTGCCAGCGCCGCCATCGCCAGCAACAGCAGTGCTGTCAACAGCAACGACTGCGCGTCGGTGGGACTGACATTGAACAACATCGCCAGCAGGAGTTGATTCAACCCAAGTGCAGCCACGATTCCAACTGCGCTCCCATAGCGGCCAGCGTGACTCCGCGACGCAGCACCATGAAACCTACGCTCGCCGATGATGCGCCCAGTGCCTGCCGTATTCCAAACTCGCGCGTGCGCTGTTGCACCATCGTGGCCATGACCCCGAACAGTCCGATGCTGGCCAGCATCACGGACGCGCTCGCGAACACCGCCAGCAGCATCGCATTCGGTCTGGGTTGCGCGAGCGGCGCATCAAGAAACGCTGCAAACGACGTGATTCGTGCAACGACTACTCCCGGGGCCTTGTCGTTTACCACTCTGCGCAGCGCGGGCGCGATGGTCGTGATCGAGGAATTCGTGCGAATTACGAGATTTGCTGGAGCAAATGGAAAGAGCGATTGCCGCAACGGGAAATAGATGCTGGCTCGCGCCAGGCGCAGATCGCGATACCGCGTGTCCGGCACGACACCAACGACTGTGAACGTACGGCGTGACGCCCCTGTTCCCATGAACAAACGTTTTCCGATCGCGCCCTGCCCCGGCCAGTATTGTTTCGTCGCCGACTCGCTGATCATTGCAACGGGTGGCGCACCTTCGCGATCCGTTTCATCGAACGCGCGACCATTCAACGCTTTGAGCCCCATCGTGCGGAAATAATCAGGTCATGCGAGCTCCATTTTCAGCAACGGATTTGCCGGGCCCTGGTCGGCCGTTTGTCCTTTGGCGGACGGCGTTGCGTCCCAACCGACAGCGCTAAACGGCACCGCGACAACCGGGGTCACGCCGCTGACCCCAGCAATGGCCTGCACGACCGGTATCAGTGTGTTCAGCATCGCCAACTGCGTTGCTGCAGAGTTGTACCGATCAGCGCGCAACGACAATTCAGCAACCACCAGCGGCGCGGCATCAAACGATAACTCGGCGCGTTGCAATTTCATCAAACTGCGCCCGACCAGCATGGACGCTGACAATACCAACAGCGAAAGTGCGACCTGCGATACTACCAATCCTTCGGAGAACAGGCGTGAAATTCGCGTCCCTGTCTCGCGTGTTCCCGAGCGTAGCGTGTCCGCACCGCGCACACGGCCCGCCAGCCACGCGGGCACCAGTGTAAACAGTAGCATCGCCAACATCGTCGTTCCGCCAGTGACGAGCAGCGCCAGTCCATGCAGCGTGATTTCGTCGACGCGTGGAAGCGATGCTGGCGCAAAGTTCACAAACAGTTGAACGGCGACTGCGGCAACCGCGATTGCCAGCACGCCGCCTGAAATTGCGAGGATGGCGTTCTCGGCCCGCACGTGCGCGATTACGCGACTGTGGGAAGCGCCCAGCGCGATACGCACGGCAGTCTCACGCGTGCGACGCAGACCGCGCACCAACAGCCGGTTCGCAACGTTTACGCACGTGATCAACAGCAGTAGAATGGCCGCCGCCGCGAATGCGAGCACGGCGGGCCTGGTGCTGCCAATGACAAGTTCCGCACGCGAAGTTGCACCCCTGCGCATTTCGCGTTCAAACGCCGGGGCGCCTTCGCGAATCCAGAAGTGCGACGTTTCATCGGCTGCGGATTCGACCGTCGACCCGTTCGCTGAGCGTCCAATCACGTTGAGCGACACATATGGAATATTCTGCGCGGGGATTGCGGCAAACATCGCGGCCTACGCGTCGGCGCCTCGCGGAAAATCGAGTCCTTGCGGCATGACACCAACGATTGTGCAGGCATGGCCATCGTCGTACAGCGCAACGCGACGGTCAAGGATATTCGGGTCAGCGGCGAATCGTCCGTGCCAGGCGCGATGACTGAGCACCAAAACGGGTGCAGCGCCCGCGACGTCATCTTCGGTGCGCAACGCGCGGCCCATGATGGGGTTCGCACCCAACAACGCGAAGTAGTTGCCCGATACCAGCGCGCGACGCAGCGGCGTGATGACGTCACCACTCTTCATCGGCTTCGATGTGGCGCCCTCATACGTGAAGAATGCAGCGCCCGCCAACGCGCGACTCCCGCGCACGAACTCCTGCGTGCCTTGCACATTCAGCGGATAGTTGGTCGTCTTGCCGTCTTTCGTAATTCCGGCAACGACCACCACCCGACCCTGATCGCGGATCGGCAGTTTGCGCAGCAGGAGTGCGTGGGCAATGGTGAAAACGGCCGTGGTGAGACCGATACCAGGCGCGAGTGTCAGGATGGCGGCGGCGCTGAATGCTCGCGCACGGGCCAGGCTGCGCGCGGCGATGCGCCGGTTTTGCAAAAGCGCGCCAATCAGTTCGGTTGCGGGTCCTTCATCAGGTTCATCGCGAACAGTCCGAGAACGACAATGAACAGCGCGACGACGCCGTACGGAGCGATGGCCGTGAGTATGCGAAACAGGAATGACGAGACGCTGAGCAGCCCAGACACCAGCGGGAGAAGCCAGGCGGTGGGATCGACGGTATGGCTGAAAAACGGCATGCGGTTCTCGACGAGTGAAAGCTTGGGTGTGGCCGGTTTCGATACGGTCGAACGATAGCAGGTGGGTGCGCGGTTCGGAACGGCAGTTCCGGCGGTGGGTAGTCGGGCTGTATACCATCGGTGGCGGGGCGGCGACGTCACAGATAAAATCGGCTTGATTTCCGAGCGCGATCCGGCATCGTGCGGACGCCCGGAATCCACCATGCGACACCCTGTCCCTTCCCGCGAGACAGGAATGATCCTCAGTCCCAAAGCCTGCGCCGCGGCGGAATGGATTCGGCGACCGCGATCAATCCGTTGCTCGTCTCGTTCGGGGGTGGTGGCGATGCCCGCGCTCTCGGGCAACGTGCTTTCGGCGCAGTCGGCCACCGTCCACGACAGCGCCGGTATCAGAATCGTGTCCAACCCTGCGCGTAGCGCCGCGCCGGCGGTCTTCAGACTTGGCGATAAGCCGCTGATTCGCGTTGGTGGGCTCGAGTCCAACCCCGATCTGGAATTCGACTTCAAAAGCGGATATGTGATGGCCGTTCGTTTGTCGAACGGTGGTCTCGTGGTTGGCGACAAAGTTCGCCTGCAATTCTTCGATGCCAATTCGAAGCGTACCAGAATACCTGGTCGGTTTGGCAGCGGTCCGCAGGAATTCCAGATCGCTGGCACCATGTGCTTGACCCGTGGTGACACGCTGGTTGTGCAGGATGAACCAAACGGGCGACTCGCTATTGTCGATGCACGCGCCATGAATTTCGTGCGAACCATTCCGAGAATGGGTTACGGCTCACTCCCCGCGCATGCCTGTTTTGGTGACGGCAGGTTTCTCATGCGAAAGGGGTTTGGTCCAACCGCAACTGTGGAGCGGTTATTGCCAGCGATTTTGGTGAGTTCACCATCCCACACTTTGAAACTTTGGTGTCAGCTTTCCTGCGGTTCCATGCGTTCGGCAGTCAATTCGTGGTGTCGAACACGCTCACCAATGATCTGCTGTTGCATAGTTCCTCGGGGAAGCCCACTTCGATCGTGCGAACCAACGATGCGTTGATTCGTGTCACGGGTTCCGACATGCGGCGGACCGAAGGGGCAGGTTGCAACGCGTGTGATGGGCTTCGGGCCAAACGAAATTCGGCTCAGGACGTTCGATGAGGATGGCGCGTCGTACTTGAGTGTGTATCCGTTGGAGCGGATACCGCCCAGGTAGGACATGCCTGTGAGTAGTCGCTTCAGAGGACTGTCGTCACGTGACTCCGCAATTGATGGCGGCGACCTGGGTACCCGTTGGGGAATTTTTGTGTCAAATTCTGCGAGCCCCGCACGGGGAACGCCACAATTTGGCCGTCACCATTTGTCCGGGAGATCGATATGCGCGACCTCGGTTGCAGTCCCGCGTTTTGTTTTCGACATTTTGGGAACGTTGTCAGTACAATTGTTTTGCTCGGTACCGTGGCTGGGCATGCAACCAGACTCGCCGCGCAACCCCCCACCGTCCGCGACAGCGCGGGCGTGAAGATCATCTCGGCGCGTGCTCGAAGCTCGGCACCAGTTGCCTTCAAGCTCGCGGACAAGCCCACGCTCAGCGTTGGCGGCCTGGAAGATGATCCGAACGTTGAGTTCAATCACAAACAAGGATATTTGCGGGCGGCCCGGCTGTCGAACGGAGGCTTGGCGGTGATCGACGAAGTTCGTCTTCACTACTTCGACGCGTCATCGAAACGACTCGGCATTGTTGGACGCAAAGGCGCTGGACCGAACGAGTTTCAGTATGTGATGAGCATTTGTGCAACGCGCGGTGACTCGATCCTGGTAAGCGACAGCCGCAACGCGCGCATAACCGTTCTTGATGGAACGGGAAAATTCGCTGGATCGTTCCCGCAGGAATCGTGGGGCAGTCCGGGGTTCAGCTCCTGCTTCAACGACGGAACGTTCATGTTGCAAAAGTCGCTGGCCGTCTCTTTTAGTGATCCTCGCAAGTATCGAATCACGCGCATGCGGCTCAATGGCACCGTGGCCAACGAAATCGGCGAATTCACTACCGCACCGCTGGATATGGTGACGCAGCGCGAGATGACTTTTGTTGCGTCCGGAGAGCGCCTGTATTTCGCCGAGGGTGTCGCGAATGAAATACGTGCGTACGATATGTTTGGTAAACTTCGGGAAATTTTTCGGACGGGTGATCCGATCCTGCCGATCACCAGTGCTGAGGCAGAAACCCGAATGGCAAGCACAATACCGACAAATGTTTCGACTGCGGAACGCAACGAGCGCATGTCACGAATGCGCGGTCAGTCATACGCGAAGTCCTGGCCGGCCTATAGTCGTGTTCACGTCACTCCAACCGGCCAGTTGTGGATTCAGGACTATCGCTCAAAATACCCCGCACCGGATGGCTGGACCGCCTACGACGCGGACGGGACATTGGTGGGTCGCCTCATCTTTCCGGCCAGCACCGCGACAGCTAGAGCACCGGAGGTTATCAGTTTCGGTCGGAGCGACGTCTTGCTGCGAACGCGAGACGATGAAGGTGCCGCACACCTGATGGTCTATCCGCTGGTCCGCGTCAAGCCGTAACGACCGCCTTGCTTTTCTTCACCCGTTTCTTCCGGGGCGTCCCCCGCCGCCCCACCAGAATCGCCGGAATCACAAACATCGCGGCCAACGTTCCAGCCACCGTCCCACCCGCCGTCGCCAACGCGATCGCACCAAACATGTCGCCCGTCTTCGTACCAATCGACAACGGGGCCAACGACGCGAGCGACGTCAATGTCACCAGAATGATCATGCTCACGCGATCAAGCGCAGATTGCATCACCTGGCCCGCGTGCAGCGCGGCCTTACCACCGTGCTCCGTACTCGCGCGACGTTTGTGCAACGCGGCATCGACCAGCAAAATGGATTGATGCACGGCGAGTCCCACAACGAGAATGACACCAACAGCCGCTTCACGCGTGAAGGCCGCACCAAACGCCCAGAACGCAGCGCCGACGCCACCCAGAGCCATGGGAAGACTCAGGAACACCATGCCCGAGCCCCACACGGAATCGAACACCAACGCGACGACGAGCACCACCAACGTGATGCCCATCGCGAACACGAGATACAAGCCCTTCTCGCTGTTATCGCCACCGCCGCCACCACGGTAATTGCCATCCTTCGCCGTGTACCCCGACGGCACACTGATGGACTTCATGAAGCCATCGTGCGTGCGCTGCGCGAGTTTTTGCGGACCGCGAAAGTCGTACGACACGGTGCGCACATACTGCTGATCTTCGCGCGTCACCTGCGTGAGTGCTTCCTTCGCACTGATAGTCGCAAGATCGCCCAGACGCACCTGCGCGCCCGCGCTGGATTGCATCATCGCGCCCTGCAACTGCTCCATCGTGCGTTCACGGACCCCGGCCGACTTGATGCTGACATCCAACTCCTGTCCACCAATCATCAACTTGGTTGCGCTCGCGGGACCGCGAATTTCGCGTGACAACGCGGCGTTGAAATCGCGCGTGGTCACACCCGCGTGAGCGAGCGCGGCACGATCGGGATCGAGCACCACAATGTACCCGCGCTCCGATCCGCCAAAGTTACCACCCGCCGTGATGCGGGTTTCCTTCACGCGTTTGATCAATTCGAGCCGACGCTTGAGATCTTCCGCCACCTTCGTCACCCCTTCGTACGAATACCCCAGCACCTTGATGCTGAATGACGAATACGATCCACCGCCACCGCCGGCGCTGAATCCTGGACCATCGCCGCGCACGTACACCGACGCACCGCCAATCAGCACCGCGCGTTGCGTGAGCAGCTCTTCCAGTTCCATTGGCACCGACGTCATTCCCCCGTCGCGCGTGAAGATCACGCTCATTTGCCCGCGCTTGCCGTCAGAGCTGCTGGCTTGCACAAACTCAACTTCGGGCCGTCCCAACACGATGTCTTCAAATTCGCGAATGCCGCGATCAACAGTTCCGGGATCCGATCCGCGCGGAAAGGACAGCGACGCATTGAGCGTCGTACGACGACCATCACCGAAACCACTGCCCCACGAATACCGGGGCACTTTCTTGACAAATCCCCAGCCAATCACCGCGAGAATCGCAACGGTCGCCGTGAGCGTCAGCCAACGCCAACGCAAGCTGCGCTGCAAACACCAGCGATACACGTTGGTCGTTCGCCGCCACTCCACTTTGCGTCGCGAGGTGCCCAGGCCAATGGCCGGCACCACAAACAGCGCCGTGAACACGCTCCAGAAAGTGGCCATCACAAACGCCGCCGCAAACGGAACGAATGCAGATCGCGCGTCGCCCTGCAGGTAAAGAAACGGAAACAACACCACAGCGGTCGTCAATGTCGATCCCACCACCGCCGGCATAATACGTGACGTCGCGGCCGCACGATCTTCAGGAGTGTCGGGAACCGTGCTGAGTCGATTCACCACGATGATCGCGTTCTGCACCAGAATGCCAATTCCCATTCCCAAACCAGCCAGCGTCAACAAGTTGGCGGGAATGTCCAACAGATAAAGACTGAGTGCGGTACCCGCAATCGCGACCGCGGTGCTCCCCATGATCAGCGCAACCGCGCGCCACCGTTGCAGCAAAATCGACAACACGACCAACACGGCGAGAAAGGATATCGCACCGCGTCTGGCCAGGTCGCGCAAGTCGTCGGCGAGATCGGTACTCTGATCATTCTGAATTGTAATCGTGACCGCGCGCGGCATTTCCTTGCGCAATTCAATCACCGCTTCGCGCAATTTGGCGGCCGTCTTGATCGCGTCCGCTGTGGGTTGGCGACTGATGGACACGGTCACCGCCGGACGTCCGTTGATGCGACTGAACGAACCATGCGTATCTTCATCGCCGCGAGCGGCCGCTAATTCTCCCAACGGGAACACGCGCAGCCCCTGACCCCGAATGGGCAACCGCATCACGTCGTCAAGGTTGTCGGGTTGATCACGCAGAATAACCGGACGCGTATTCACTCCGTTGCTTTCAATACCCAACGACCGAACAATGCGTGCATCGGCCACCGCCGACGTCAGCGCGTTTGGCGACATCCCAATGCGTCGCATCAACGTCGCGTCGTAGGTAACGGACACACCCAACGTTGCCCCCGAACTCACACGGACACTGGCAACACCCGGCGCCGCACTTAAGCGCGGCACCACACGATCGTTCAGCAACTTCTGCAGCGTACCCGTGGTGTACGGGCCCGACACCGACAGCGTAAACAGCGCCTGCTCCTGCAACGCATCGGGTACGTAATTCTGCACCTGGATGCCGGTCACACCATTGGGAAATTCGGTGCGCAGCAGTTCGAGGCGCTCAAGAATGGCCAGACGGGTAATCTGCACGTCGGCGTCCGGCTCGAGATTCACCGTCAACGATGAAGAACCGTCCTGCGAATTACTGTCGACGCGACGCACGCCGCGCACGCCCTGTACCGCCGCTTCCAACGGGGCCGTGACGTACGCCTCCATCACTTCAGCCGACGATCCCGACCACATACCGCTGACCTGAAGCCTCGGCAACACGACCTGCGTGCGCGTCGCCAGCGGTAACCTGGTAAACGACACTGCGCCCGCCAGCAACAACATGATCGACAAGGCCCACACGACTGAGGGGCGCCGAGTGGCGAAGGCAATCATGCGAGGG
>Ga0335397_10007280_pt1 | contig 14121 bp, 12 predicted proteins | sample MAT04_FD_205740 | JGI IMG/M metagenome (GOLD analysis project Ga0335397, IMG submission 205740) | Freshwater microbial communities from Lake Fryxell liftoff mats and glacier meltwater in Antarctica - MAT-04 (spades assembly) (version 2) ...
GATGCGTTAGCTTTCTAGCCCCCTAAATCCCCCAATTCTGGGGGACTTTGAAAGGCTCGGAAGTCCCCCAGAATTGGGGGATTTAGGGGGCGGATCGGGACGTTATTTCATTGCTACTCCCTTACTGACTGGTAGTGACTTCATAGTGTTTTCTTAACATTGCTATGGAATCTTGGAGTCAGAGGTAATTTTGAGAAATTCATCTCTGACTGTTTCGTGTCGCGGTTGACGGTGGGTTTGCCACTCAACCCCGTACTTTTATGGGACAGGTGCATTTTCTAGGCATTGGTGCACATTATTCAATGCTAGAAGCCCTTCCTGGAAATTGATTCTAGGAATTGATTGGGTGACTTTGTCAGGGCTTGAGAAAACGACGCCATCTAAAAGCTGTATGCAGCCTGAACCATTCTGGCGGCTTCTAGATGTCTAGTTTTTACAACCCTTGCTTTTTGCTGTGCCCCACTTTGGATGGGGACGGCTTTTACCCTTGCACATCAACGTTGACTCCTATCCATAACACTAAACTATGCCGACAAAACTGCTCATTTCAGAACTCTTGCCAAACCCTAGTGGCACAGATTCTCCTTTTGAATATGTCGAGTTAATTGCAACTGAGACCATCAATTTTTCAGTGACTCCCTATACCGTTGTGTTTGCCAACAATGGCACAGCGACTCCCGACGGCTGGGTCAGCGGGGGTGGCATAACCTACGGGTTTAGCCTCACTAGCGGCGTGGTTAACGCAGGAGAAGTGGTCTATGTGGGAGGATCTTCTATGGCGCCTACAGGGGCTAAAGTCCGAATAATTGACACAGGGACGACGGGGGGCGATCGCTTTGGAAGTGCCAACAGTGCAGGGGTATTGGGCAACGGTGGCGCTAACGCAGATGCGATCGCCATTTTTGATCTTCCCATCGCTAGCCTCACCAGCACCACAGTTCCCATTGATGCTATCTTTTTTGGCACTGGCCTGGGTACAGCTTTTCTGAGCACGACCGTGGGCTATCAGCTTCCTCTCAACGATCGCTACAGTGGCGGCAAACTGCAATCTACCAGCTTTTTAGCCCCCGATCCGGTTAGCGGCACATTGGTCGCCAGCGGTGTCTACAATCCTGAAACCGGAGCTTTTAGCGCATCCCGGACTTGGGCAGCAGGAACATTAACAGATGGCACTTCGAGTCTTACCCTTGCCGCCACGCCCCCCGGATTGCCCGGCGGTTCGACCAATACGGCTCCCACTATTAGCCCGATCGCCGCCCTTTCGGGAGTCATTAACGATCTGACCAATCCTGGCGTGAGCTTTACAGTTAACGATGCTGAAACGGTGTTGAATGATCTGGTGGTCACAGCCACCGCGACTACCAATGCCAGCGTATCGGCTCCGACCAATGTTAGTGTCACTGGAACGGGAGCAACCCGGACAGTGCGCGTCAGTCCAGTGGGAGTGGGCTTTGCAAATTTAACTATTACCGTTACGGATGGGGGCGGGCTGACGGCAAACACTGTCCTCAACTATGCGGCTTCGGCAGCGGCAGTGACGCCTAGCATCAGCCGTTTTCATACAGGCACCAGTGATGCATCAACGGCGATCGCTATTGATGCTGACTATATGTTTGTGGCAGATGACGAAGATCAGAAACTCCGGCTATACGATCGCAACGACTCCGGGCTACCGCTTGCCTCCTTCGACTTCACCACTGCCCTCGGCTTAACCGACCTGTCAGGCGGCATCCCCCGCGAAGTTGATATTGAGGCTTCCACCCGCGTGGGCGATCGCATTTACTGGCTGGGTTCCCACAGTAATGCCAGTGGGGGTAACAGCCGCCCTAATCGCTCGCGGTTGTTCGCCACCGATATTTCGGGAACCAGGGCGAGTACAACACTTGCCTATGTGGGACAGTACAACAATCTTCGCACCGATTTAATTGCCTGGGGAGACACCAATGGCTATAACCTAACTGCCAGCGCGGCTACGGGTAATATTCCTGAAGATCCTCAGCTAGATGGCTTCAACATTGAAGGATTAACGATCGCCCCTAATGGCACCACTGCATACGTGGCGTTTCGGGCGCCCAATGTGCCCCCGAGCAATCGCACCAAAGCCCTGATTGCCCCGATCACCAACTTTGCCGACCTGATAACGGGTGGAGCGATCGCTGCTACCATTGGTGCGCCGATTGAACTTGACCTGGGCGGGCGGGGGATTCGCAGCATCGATCGCAACAGCAGCAATCAATACGTGATTATTGCCGGCCCTGCCGATAGTGCAACGGGTACGGCTCCCAAAGATTTTCGCCTTTACACCTGGACGGGCAATGCCGGAGATGCTCCGCTGCTGCAAGCTGCTGACCTGACTGCCCTCAATTCGGGAGGTAGTTTCGAGTCTATTGTTGAAGTGCCTGATAATCTGACCGATACCACGCAAATTCAAGTACTTGTAGACAATGGCGATACCCAATGGTACGGAACTAGCACTATTTCTAAAGAACTGCCCCAAGACAACTTCCAGAAATTCCGAAGCGATGTCATTACCTTAGGTATGGCAACACCGCCTGGATCAACAGTGCGCATTCGAGATATTCAAGGTTCTAGCCATCTTTCCCCGTTAGTTGGCACCACCGTCACCAATATTCAGGGGGTTGTCACTGCTATTATTTCGACCGGTTCAGGTCGAGGCTTTTATCTGCAAGACCCTAACCCAGACCGTAATAATGCGACTTCAGAAGGCATTTTTGTCTTCCGAGGCTCAACTTGGACTCCGCCCGCTGGATTTGCCGTGGGTAGTTCGGTGCAAGTTGCGGGACGAGTTGAAGAGTTCCGCCGGGGCCGTGGGGGCGGTGATCCTAATAATCTGACAGTGACGCAGATTAACACGACTAGCTCCGTTGCGGGTGCTTCTGTAGAGGCGATCGCTTCTCTTGGCAGTATCACCCCGACCCTGATTGGCGCAGGCGGGCGGGCGGTTCCCAATTCAGTCATCAATAATGACTTTGCAGTAAGCGGCAACGTTGAAACTAGCGGCGATTTTGACCCTATTAACGAAGGCATTGACTTCTACGAAAGTTTAGAAGGCATGTTGGTTCAAATCAACAATCCCCGTGCAACATCGCCCACCAACTCGTTTGGCGAAATTTGGGTGCTGCCTGATAACGGCGCAGGTGCAACAGGAGTGACTTCACGGGGTGGCAGTATTATCAGCCCTACTGACTTCAACCCAGAGCGTATTCAGGTTGACGATGCACTCCTCGCTGCTGTCTCTCCAGCCGTGAATGTCGGCGATCGGCTTAGTCCCGTAACTGGGATCGTAGATTACAGCTTCAGCAACTATGAAGTTCTAGCAACGACCCTGCCGACAGTCGTTTCATCCGGTGCCCTAACTCCCGAAGTCACCACCCTGACATCGGGGGGAACCAACCAACTCACAGTAGCGACCTTCAACGTTGAAAACCTTGATCCTAGTGATGGTGCCACTCAGTTCAATGCCCTCGCCACCCGGATTGTTAAAAACTTAGGCGCCCCAGACATTGTTTCTCTTGAAGAAATCCAAGACAACAATGGTGCCATTAATGATGCGATCGTTGATGCCTCGACGACCTACAACACACTCATTGCCTCCATTCAAGCCGCTGGAGGCCCAACCTATGAGTTCCGTCAGGTCAATCCTTCTGATGACCAAGATGGCGGTGAGCCGGGAGGCAATATTCAGGTAGGGTTCTTGTTTAACCCGGCGCGGGTTCAATTTGTCGATCGCCCAGGTGCAACTTCCACCAGCAGCACAAGTATTAATAACATCGGCGGCAAGCCCCAACTTTCTGCCAGCCCTGGTCGAATTGACCCGACCAATACAGCTTTCTCTAGCAGCCGAAAGCCATTAGTGGGCGAGTTTGTGTTTAATGGCAAAACTATTTTTGTAGTGGGCAATCACTTCAATTCAAAAGGAGGCGATCAGCCGCTCTACGGTCCAAATCAACCGCCAACACTCACTTCAGAAATCCAGCGCCGCCAGCAAGCACAAATTGTCGACGATTTTGTTGATGGCATTTTGGCGGTTGACTCTGGCGCCAACATTATTGTTCTAGGGGATTTGAATGATTTCCAATTTTCAGAGCCGCTCAACATCCTAAGAGGCATTCCCGGTGGCGCAGGCACTCCTGTACTGCAAAATCTCATCGATACCTTACCTGTCAACGAGCAGTACACCTACAATTTTCAGGGCAATGCTCAGGTTCTAGATCATATCTTGGTCAGCAATAGTCTGTTTAGCCAACTGAATGGCTACGACGTTGTGCATATCAACTCTGAATTTGCAGACCAAATCAGTGACCATGACCCCAGTGTGGCTCGGTTCAATATTACAGGAGCCAATCCAGGAGCCAACACAGGAACCAATCCAGGAACCAACACAGGAGCCAACACAGGAACCACGGTAAGTACACCTGGCATTGACAACTTGGCAGGGACGGTTGGCAATGACGTGATTAAGGGCTTTGCAGGCAATGATACTTATCGGGTAAATGGGGCATCGACCATTACTGAGGATATTGATGCTGGCATTGATACCGTTCGCGCTGAAGTCACTTGGACACTAGGAGATAACTTTGAGAATTTGGTGCTACTGGGCAGCAAAGCTATCAATGGGACGGGCAATAGTGCCAATAACGCGATGGCGGGCAACAGCGGCAAAAATCTGTTAAGAGGTAGAGCTGGCAATGATGTGCTGAATGGTCGGGGCGGTAACGATGTTTTAGTGGGCGGTCGGGGTAGCGATCGCCTCACAGGCGGCTCTGGCAGAGACATCTTTACCTTCAATACCAGCAACGAGGGGATTGATGTCATTACCGACTTTGCTGCTGGCGATCAGCTCAAACTCGGTGCCCTTTTCAACAGCCTGGGCTATGGCGGAACCAATCCAATTGCCGATCGCTATCTGCGCTTTAGACAGGCAGGAGCCAATACAGTGGTGCAATTAGATGCCAATGGCGCCACAGGAGGGGAAACCTTCTTTAATTTGGTTTCGCTGTTGAATATCAACGTCTTAACCCTGGCGTTAGGTACAAACGTTTTGGTTTAGCACTCAAATAGGTTAGAGAAAACCCGTTTAAATTCTGCTTCCCTTATCTCTCCAGGTATTTGCTTTCCCCATCTCTCCAGGTATAAAGAGAGGTGGGGAATTTCTTTTCGTGTCGTTTGCCCCATGAGCACTATGGATTCTGTGATTACGCTACAAATTAACGGCGATCGCCGCCAATGCCCGCCCCAAACCTGTCTGACTACACTACTCACCCAGTTGGGCATGAATCCTCGACTGGTTGCAGTAGAATACAATGGTGAGATTTTACATCGGCAATTTTGGACTGAAACAGAAGTGCAAGAGGGCGATCGCCTGGAGATTGTGACAATTGTGGGGGGCGGGTAATAGAGGATAGGAGAAGGTTCGGTAATCCACTCTCAAGTCGCTCTTAAGACCCGCCTGTATATGGCTCAGAGAAGATAAACTAAAAGAAATAAATAGTTTGTAACGTTTGGTTAAGCCATAAGGTTAATTGAGAATCTATAGCCTCAGCCAACGTCAACCCTCATCAGTTTGAATCGGCATGGCACTATGAACAACAACCTGAACAAAAAACTCTCTAGAATTATCAAATCATTGATTAAGCCTCTCTTTGCAATCTGTCTAGTGTTTACGCTAGTTTTTAGTCAAGCAGACGGAGCCTTGGCTGCTCGAAGTGGTGGTCGGGTAGGAGGCGGTAGCTTCCGAAGCGCACCTCGAAGCGCACCCCGAAGTGCTCCCAGCTATGGCGGTGGCTATGGTGGCGGTTATGGTGGTGGTTACTATCCCGGTGGCGGTGGCGTTGGATTTCCGTTCCTCCTGCCCTTGTTTGGCTTTGGTGGCGGTGCAGGTGGACTATTCTCAATTCTGATCTTTTTTGCGATCGCTAGTTTCCTTGTGCGGAGCTTCCGCTCAGCTCAAGGTGGCGGAACTACCAGTGACTATGGTTATTCCACTGGGTCGCCCACCGTTTCTGTGGCAAAAATTCAGGTTGGCTTATTGTCTGAAGCTCGGAGCTTACAGGCTGACCTCGATCGCATTGCCAAAACTGCTGACACTAGCAACTCTGCGGGCTTAACGCTTTTGCTACAAGAAACCACTCTCTCCTTGCTTCGTCACCCAGAGTACTGGAGTTATGCAGGCAGCGACACTCAGCAAACTCGCTTGGAAGCTGCGGAAGATCAGTTCAATCGCTATTCTTTGGCAGAGCGCAGCAAGTTTACTGAAGAAACCCTTTCTAACGTCAACAATCAATTGCGCCAATCTACTCCCAAGGATTTGCTTCCTGGCTCAGGTGGGCAGTTAGCTCAGTCTGATCAAGACCCTGGTGCTTATATTGTTGTGACGCTGTTGGTGGCAACGCAAGGCAATCTCAAGCTACCTGTCATTCGGACTTCCCAAGACCTGCGTCAGGCGTTAGGGCAACTAGGAGCGGTTTCTAGTGATAACTTGCTAGCGGTCGAGGTGATGTGGACTCCTCAATCTGAAGGAGACACTCTTTCCTCTGACGATATGTTGTTGGGATACGCTGACCTAAAATTAATCTAGTATTTCTTGACCATTGCAGAATGCACAGGGGGAGCTGAATAACTAGCTCCCCCTGTGTTTTTGTTTAAGAGGTTGTTTGAACAGGATCGCCAATCATCCGTAGAGGCGAGGCATTCGGCTAAAAAATTCTCGGACACAGGAAAAACGATTGTCCGAATGCCTCGCCCTCGCCCCCCGGTCACATCTTTTCAAATATTCTCTAAGCCTCTCGCACCTTTGGACAAGGCTCTAAAGAGGGCATCACACCGCATTGATTCACTAAACAGGGCTGCTGATAAGCCGCTTCCTGCTCCAACGGTGGTGGCACCTGCCCAAATACCATCTCGCAACTCAGGTCTTCAAAGTTAGGAGTCATTGTTAACGGAATCCCTAATCCTTGGGTAATAAAATTTTGTGTAGGCATCTTGCACATATTGATGCACATGCCCACACAGCCAGTCTGCTCTAAATATCGGCACTTTTTCATGTACACGCCGCTTCTCTGAGTTCTCACCTGCTGATCTAGCCCCACCACTTCAACTTCTCGCACTTCACAGGGCCCTACCAACCATTCAAACAAGAGAGACGCAAACCAAGCATTCGACTCACAGACCCACTGGGTCGGTGAAAATAATGTGCGAATTAGGGTCGAAACTACAGACGGAACCAAAGAACCAAGCACCTTTGCCACAACTGCCTGCTGCTCTTTAGCATTTCGTCCCTGCATGATTTTCTTCGACAGATCTACAAATCCGTCGTAACCCTGCAATTTTGTATTTTTACCAATGGCTTTCGCCATCTTTTGGGAAAGCAGCCAAATAAAGAAGCGATCGAGGCGATCGTCGTGATAAATTTCTTTTTCTACCATAGTCAAACGCAGAGGAGTGGACGGAGTTTTTTAAAGGATTGAAAATCTTAAACTCTCGAAAAGTACAAAACCTAGAAATCCTCCCCAAAAGATAAGAATTTCAGTAAGGTTCTGATCTACCTTAGAGGTTCATTATAGATATCCTTATGAAAACTCCCTATTGGCTAGTTGCTATTTTTGCCGCGATCGCCGCTGTCATTGGAGCCAGTCTCGCCTCTTATCCTCCGGTATCTCCTACCCCGATCGCTTCAGTATCTCCTTCGCCATCTCCTACGATATCCCTCAGCCCATCGCCTTCTCCGTCTGCCTCTCCAGACCCCAAGCCCGCTCCCGCTCCTTCTACACCCAAGCTCACCGAGCAATCTAAACTGGTGATCAACGGCATTCAGCCCATCAGAATTGGCATGACCGTTATAGAAGCTACAAAAGCAGTGGGTTTACCCGCCAGAACAGACGGAGATGTGGCAAGTCAGGGTTGCTTCTATTACAAATTTCAAGGCGGAGTCCCTGGTCTTTCAATGATGGTGGTGGGCGATCGCCTTGTCCGGGTAGACATTGGGCAAGGCAGTAGAATCACGACCCGCAGCGGCGTCGGCATTGGCTCCACCGAAAACCAAATCAAAGCGCTATATCCGGGGCAAATCGAAGTCACGCCTCATCCCTATGTCAACGGCGGGCATTATCTTACCTTCGTGCCCAAAAGCGTCGCCGACAGCAAATATCGTATTATTTTCGAGACAGACGCAGCAGGCAAAGTTACCACATTTCGCGCTGGACAGATTCCTGAAGTTGGCGCAATTGAGGGATGCGCGTAGGATTAGACTCAGAAAGCGATCGCTGTTTCTCTCATAAATTTTCTGCTCTATGCGCCTGTTCCATGAACCCTTCCCCACTAGAGATCTTTGCCTCCCGCCACTTCGTCGAATGGCTGAATGAACAGCAGCTTAGCCTTGCCCTGACGACTTACCAAACTTCCCGCCTCATTCTTTTAGGCGCAACGCCCGAAGGACGAATTTCAGGATTTGAGCGGCTTTTCGATCGGGCAATGGGGCTGTGTGCCACCACAGAGCGGCTTTACCTCAGCTCTAAATACCAAATTTGGCGATTTGATAATGTGCTGGAAGCAGGGCAGTTGTACAACGGCTACGACAAGCTCTATATTCCCCGAATTGGCTATACGACGGGGGATTTAGATATTCATGATGTGGTGGTCGATCGCACGGGCAGGTTAATCTTTGTCAGCACTTTATTGAATTGCTTAGCCACGGTGAGCGATCGCCATAGCTGTACTCCCCTTTGGCAACCTCCCTTCATTTCCAAACTGGTCAACGAAGATCGCTGTCATCTCAACGGGCTGGCAATGGTGGCAGGCGAACCGCGATATGTGACCGCCTGTAGCCAATCTGACATCATCGACGGTTGGCGCGACAAACGGCGGAATGGTGGCTGTGTGATTGATCTACGCTCTAATCAAATCATTGCTACAGGCTTGTCCATGCCCCATTCGCCCCGCTACTACCACGATAAGCTCTGGCTACATAACTCTGGCACTGGCGAATTTGGTTATCTGGATCTGCAAGCTGGAACCTTTGAAGCGATCGCCTTTTGTCCCGGCTACCTCCGAGGCTTAGCCTTTTGGCAAAACTTCGCCATCGTCGGACTCTCCAAGCCTCGCCGGGAAGATCATACGTTTTCAGGACTGGCGTTAGATGACCACTTAGCCGCCAAAGACGCTGAAGCCCGCTGTGGTTTGATGGTGATTGATCTACAGACGGGCAGTATTGTCCATTGGTTACGATTAGAAGGCGTCATTACAGAGCTTTACGATGTACAGGTTTTGCCGAATGTGCAGCGACCGATGGCGCTAGGTTTCCAGACTGATGAAATTGCGCGATTGCTGACGATGGATGGGATGGGGAGCCTTTAAAAAACAAATGGGGCACGATCGGCACCCCAGAAAACTTGTGAAAGTAAATTACAGATCAATCAATCTAATGAACCGCAAAACCGAGGACTGCCAGCAATCCACCAATTAAGTAGAAACGAGAAACCACGGTAGTTTCAGACCAACCCGTTAATTCAAAGTGATGATGCAACGGAGCCATCTTGAAGAGCCGCTTGCCCACGCCATCACTATTCTTCGTTGCCTTGTAGTAGCCTACCTGAGCAATCACCGACAGCGACTCAACCAGGAAGATACCGCTCAAAATCAGCAAAGCAAACAGCGAATGACTGAGTAAACCCACGGCTGCCAAAGCGCCACCCAGCGCCAAGGAACCCGTATCACCCATAAAGACTTTCGCTGGGTTGTGGTTGTGTGCCAAAAAGCCCAGGCAACCGCCGCTAAGACAAGCACAGAAAATCATCAGTTCGGGAGAAGTCGGAGCAATCAGCGCACCCAAACCCATCAGTGCGATCGCCCCCGTTCCACCTGCCAAGCCATCTAACCCATCAGTCAGGTTCGTCGCATTGCTTTCAGCAACCAATACAAACCCAGCCAACAGCCAGAACCCCGCACCCAAGGGAATTGTCATCCCTAGCGGTAAAAGAATGGTTGTAATGTCCCAGGGCTGGCTCCATGCCATCCAAACGCAGAAGAGCGCTGCAAACCCCATTTGCAAAGCCAACTTCGTTCGAGCCGAAATCCCTTTGTTCGACTTCTTCAAGAGGATTTGCCAATCATCTAAGAACCCGATCGCCCCATAAGCCAGCGTCAGTACTGATACGGCTACCACATTGGGGTTAAAACCAGTCCAAACCAAAGCCAAAATTACTGCAATGGGAACAAAGAAGATGCCTCCCATCGTCGGAGTACCTGCCTTCTTCAAATGTGCTTGGGGTCCATCTTGGCGAATCACCTGCCCCGCTTTGAGCGATCGCAGCATCGGCACAGCCCAAAAGCCAACTCCCGCCGTCACTAGAGCACAGATGACAAAAGGCAAGGTCAGCCCAATTTCTGAAAAAAGCGATCGCCCAGCAAACCAGTCGAGAACCAAAGCGACGACGCTTAGCCCTGCTCCTAACGTTAAGAATAGATGGTAGCCCACAAGACCGCTGAGGGGTCTATCCGGGTGCAATTTTGCATCCACAAGTTTCACTCTCACATTCCACACCACTCACTACACTAGCACCCTGACCCTTTACGGAAAATTTATAAATTAAATTTCAAGAGCATTAAAGCCTACAGAAATGCCTGTAGTCAAGCTCTTCCGCTACCAAAGGGCTGAAGTTCCCCTAAAAATATCTCAACTTTGCAATTTTGGATCAAGTTCTTTAAAAAAAGTCTCCTGTAGGCAAATTTGCTACAGGAGAACGGCTAAATGCTAATCGTCTAAATCAAGTGCATCGTCGTCATCGTCATCAGCCTCGAAGGCGTTATCTTCACCTGCCATCAGGTCAGTAATTTCTTCACCGTCTTCACGGTAATCAAAATCTTGAACGTCGCGGGCAAGCATCCGCCCAGTTCCTTCTAACCAACCTAAGATGGAAGCATCTCGTTGCAGGGGAATGACTGCCGCAGGTTGATTTCGGGGAAGTTGGTGTAGCGCAGGGTTTTTCCTTTCCATGAAGCTTCTATACCTGTAATAGTTTCTGTTAGGTTCATACATTGTATGGTGAAGGTAGGCAAAAATGCTTGGTAAATCAGCTTTATTGGAGGCGATCGCTGGGAAAAATCGCGGCTTGCTAGCGACTGATTCTGAGCGGCAGGCGATTTTAGCAGCGGTAGCACAACTTGAGGAACGCAACCCAACGCCCCGACCATTGGAGGCGATCGACAAACTCAATGGCAATTGGCGGCTGCTGTTCACCACCAGTCAGGGATTATTGAAAATTGACCAATTTCCATTCGTCAAACTAGGACAAATTTATCAGTATATCCAAGCCAGTTCTTCCAGCATTTATAACGTGGCAGAAACTTCTGGTTTACCTTATCTCGAAGGGATGGTGAGCGTCACAGCAAAGTTTGTGCCCTTGTCCGATCGCCGAGTAAAAGTGAACTTTGAGCGATCGATTATTGGCTTACAGCGTCTGGTCGATTACCGCTCAGTCGATCACTTTATTAAACAAGTTGAGGCAGGAGAAAAGTTTAAGGCGATCGACTTCAGCATTACCAACCGCGAACAAAAAGGCTGGCTAGATGTGACGTACTTAGATGATGATCTGCGGATTGGGCGAGGCAATGAAGGCAGCGTATTTGTCCTCACCAAAGCTTAGTTCTAGGTTCGTCGGCCTGGATCACTTTGAAAGGTTTTAATCAGCTCGGGATAGTTTTCAATGTCGTCAATTGACTGCAATGGTGGATAGGTGATTCGACCCTCTTCGGCAGCCACGCGATCGACATACAAGTAGAATGCCTCTTCATCATTGCGATGGGTGAGGACATAGTTTCGGAGTTCCACCTTACTCATTCCTTGGAAATTAGGTTTCATACTGCTACCTGATCCACTCTCCGCTGGGTTCAATCTCAATCTCAATCTCTTCACCAGCCAACATGAAAATATTTCCTGTCCGTTTATCCAGTCTGATCAAATTAATGGGGACGTACATCTCTGTGAGCCAGTAACCCAGGATAAAACATTGCAAAATCTGTGCGTTAGTTGGAATCGTAATTACACCCAGATTTCATCACCACTAACTGAAGTATAACGCCCAGGGGAGAGATCCCTGTGAACTAGTGAGCGACAAGAGAAAAGACCTAACAGCCCCCTGCCAGGTCTTTATGAACGTCACTTATCTTTCCTTAAGATAGGCGGAATTCCTTGTTCTCACTTCGTTCTTTTGGGTGATTGGATCGGGTGATGGGTGGCTCATGCGATCGACTATGCCAGAAGTTATGATCTTTTCTATATCCTCTCGTTAAACCCCATGTCACATTCAGAGCCATCGATTGAACAGGTGATGCAGTTGGTCAAGGAATTGCCGATCGCCAGTCAACACATCCTTCTCTCAGCGCTCAGTGCGGAGCTAAATTCCCAGGAAACGGATGTAGAAACCCAGGAGTGGTTAGAGGCAGACTTAGGAGAAGATTTACCACCCTATGAATGGGGCGAGGAAGGGATTCTTCAAGGGAAGCCTGTTCGATATGTGTTGGGACGGGGATTGGTTGTAGAGGGGAGCAAAGACCTTGCTGGCTGATCTCGCTAGAGGTGACGTAATTTTAGTAAAATTCCCTTCTCATCAACCGAGAGGGCGTGAACAAGAGGGGCAGCGTCCGGCTGTGATTGTAGGAATACCACAGGGAACTGTTCGTTGCCCAGTTATTCTGGTTGCTCCTTTAACGACTCAAGTGGGAGATTGGGCGGTAGAAAATCCAACTCTATATCCTCGATTGGAAGCGGGAATAGGCAGGCTTTCTAAAACTTCCATTGTCTTAATTGACCAGTTGAAGGCAATCGATGTTAGGAGAGTCATTGCTTATTTGGGGACGTTACCTGAAGAACAACTACGCATTATTACAACGGGGCTGAAGCAAATTCTAGAGACTTGAATCTTCATCCCATGCTGAATTGAAGCAGTAGCAGGTAACGGATCGTTGAAGAGGAGTTTTTTGCTATGGATTAGGCTCTGAAATAAAACTTTAAAAAAGGCTAGGACTGTGGCGTGCTACATTTTACAATTTTCTAATAAAGAAAAGAAGCTCTCAAGAGCAGAATGTATCATATCAGCTTCATCTTGATATCCAGAGTAGACAAGAAGAAGGACAGATAAGAAAGGACGGTGTCCCAGCGGGGCTGAGATACTGTAACTTGATGTTAACAAAAAATCGTCTTCCAAACCAGAGAACCAGGAGTTATGCTTCCCCCATCCTATTTCCAGACCAAATTTATTGATGAGTTCACGACACTCATGCCAGCTCATATCATCCTGAGTTGCCAAATTAGCACACTCTCGCCATACTCGTTTCTGAACACTGAATCCAAATCGACCCTGGCTATACCTCAACCATAAGCCATCGATCGCCCTCAAATCATCACAAGGATATTTCAATAGCTCTTCTTCCTCAAAGTACTGCCCCAACTCCTTTCCTACGGTCGTAATCATCAGTCGATGGGTTTCTTCGTCAGCATCTTTCCATTGCTGGTTTTTCAGATGCTCCTCAAGCTTCAGATACCGTGAACTCTGAACGATCGCTGCTTCCTGCCGCAATGCCTGTAACTCTTCCAATTCTTCCTTCAGATCATCGTCAATCCGCTTGCTCGTTTCCTGCCAGCAAGCATAGGCAAGATCTTTCGCATCCATTATCATTGCCGCCCGTATCAGACTGCTCGGCTTTTTGACTTGAGCCACATACAACAAAATCACAGGCTTCCACCAATCTTCGCCCAGGTGTTCATACAGCAGACTTTCTTGATCGCGGCGCACGACTTCTTTTGCTGCCAAATACTCTTGAAAACTCAGGTGCGGAAACTCAAACTCTTCGGGTTCTCGCTGCACCAACAATTCACTAATCTGCTCAATTTGCTTCAGAAACTCTGTTGCCGCGATCGCTTCCTCTTGTTCTTTCAAATAGCCTGCCAACCGTTTGAGCAGTGTAGCTTGATCGACCCGCTCTTCTTTTTGCTGCATCATTTCCAGCGCCAGCATTTGCAGAATTACTTGGGCAGTGACATAAGCCTCATCGCTGTCTACTAACCACGCCTCTAGCTCCCGTGCGCCAGGGCGATCGCGCAGTTGC
>Ga0335397_10007281_pt1 | contig 14121 bp, 12 predicted proteins | sample MAT04_FD_205740 | JGI IMG/M metagenome (GOLD analysis project Ga0335397, IMG submission 205740) | Freshwater microbial communities from Lake Fryxell liftoff mats and glacier meltwater in Antarctica - MAT-04 (spades assembly) (version 2) ...
GGTCAGGCGGCGCTCAGGCGGCGCTCAGGCGGCGCTCAGGCGGCCGGCAGCTCGACGCGCGGCGCCGGTTTCCAGCCCTTCTTGCGCTGCTCCACCGTCACGCAGGTGCGGATGCCGCCGCGCACGAACCAGTCGGCGTGCAGGCGGATGAAACGCGGCGCGATGGCGGCCACGATGTCGCTGACGATGGTGTTGCTCACCTTCTCGTGGAAGGCGCCCTCGCTGCGGAAGCTCCAGAAGTACTGCTTCAGGCTCTTGGTCTCGACGCAGAACTTGTCGGCGACGATCTCGATCGTGAAGTGCGCGAAGTCGGGCTGGCCGGTCAGCGGGCACAGGCAGGTGAACTCGGGCACGTCGAAGCGGATGACGTAGTCGCGCTCCGGCGCCGGGTTCGGGAAGGCCTGCAGGTCCTTGCTCGGGGCACTCGGCGCTTGCGCAGGTCTGGCGCGTTCCGGTGGGACGGCTGTCTTGGCACGTTCGGTGGGGGTCTTGCGGGCCATGGCGGAGCTGGGTTCTGGCGGCGGGGCCGCGGGGGGCGCGATGCTATCATCCAGCCCACTCTGCGCCTGCCTGCACGGCGCATTTTTTCATTCAAATCAAGCACTTGCGTGCGCCTGGCGGTGATGCCGGGTGTGCGCTTCGGCTGCCGATGCGCCTCAACCAGATCAAGCTTTCCGGCTTCAAGTCCTTCGCCGAGCCCACCACCTTCCAGCTGCCCGGGCAGCGTGTGGGCGTGGTGGGGCCGAACGGCTGCGGCAAGAGCAACATCATGGACGCCGTGCGCTGGGTTCTCGGTGAGAGCAAAGCAAGCGAGCTGCGCGGTGAGTCGATGCAGGACGTCATCTTCAACGGCAGCGGCAACCGCAAGCCGGCCAGCCGCGCCAGCGTCGAGCTGGTGTTCGACAACACGCTGGCGCGCGCCGGCGGGCAGTGGAACAGCTTCGCCGAGATCGCCGTCAAGCGCGTGCTCACGCGCGACGGCAGCAGCAGCTACTTCATCAACAACCAGCCGGTGCGCCGCCGCGACGTGCAGGACGTGTTCCTGGGCACCGGCCTGGGCCCGCGCGCCTACGCCATCATCGGCCAGGGCACCATCAGCCGCATCATCGAGAGCCGGCCCGAGGAACTGCGCCTGTTCCTCGAAGAGGCCGCCGGGGTCTCCAAGTACAAGGAACGCCGCCGCGAGACCGAGAACCGGCTCAAGGACACGCGCGAAAACCTGGTCCGTGTCGAAGACATCCTGCGCGAGCTGAACGGCAACCTCGAGAAGCTCGAACGCCAGGCCGAGGTGGCCACGCGCTTCCGCGGCCTGCAGGACGAAGGCACGACCAAGCTGCACCAGCTGTGGTTCCTGAAGCACCGCGACGCGGCCAGCGAAGAAGCACGTGTCGGCCTCGCCGTGCTGGAAGCCACCAACGCGCTGGAATCGCGCCTGGCGGAGTTGCGCGCCGTGGAAGCCCAGCTCGAGCAGGTGCGCCAGGCGCATTACGCGGCCAACGACGTGCTGCACGCCAAGCAGGGCGCGTTGGGCGAAGCGGCGCTGGAGGTCAGCCGCCTGGAAGAGCGCATCCGCTACGTCGTCGAAGGCCGCCAACGCGCACAGCAGCGCCTGGCCGAGCTGCAGCTGCAGAACACGCAGTGGCAGGAACGTCAGCAGTCGGCGCACGCCGAGCTGGACGACACCGCGCTTCAGATCGAAGGCGCCGACGAACAGGCCGGCGTGCTGGCGGCGCAGGCCGAGGAGCAGGGCTTCGAGCTGCCGACGCTGGAAGACGCGGTGCGCGGCGCGCAGTCGGTGGCCAACCAGCAGCGCCAGCAGGTGGCGCAGGTGCAGCAGCAGATCCAGGTGCTGGCCGCCGAAAGCCGCAGCATCGAGGAGCAGTCGCGCGGGCTGAAGGGCCGACGTGAGCGCCTGGCCGGTGAACGCCAGGGCCTGCAGGCGCCCGAAGGCGACAAGATCGAGGCCTTGCGCAGCCAGGAGACCGACGCCAACGAACAGCGTGACGTGCTCGACGCGCGCCTGCACGAGCTGCAGGAGCAGGTGCCGCTGCTCGACGAACAACGCCGCGCCGCGCAGTCGGCCGTCAACGCCGAGTCGGGTCGGCAGGCCGACATCGGCGCCCGCCTGGAAGCGCTGCGCGCGCTGCAGGAGAAGGTGCAGACCGAGGGCAAGCTCAAGCCCTGGCTCGACAAACACGGTCTCACCGGCCTGCAGGGTCTGTGGACCCAGGTGCACATCGAGGCCGGCTGGGAAACCGCGCTCGAGGCCGCGCTGCGCGAGCGGCTCAACGCGCTGTCGGTGGGCCGCCTGGACACCGTGCGTGCCTTCGCCGCCGACGCGCCGCCGGCCAAGCTGGCCTTCTACGCGCTGCCGCAGGGCGTGGTGCCGAACACCCACCGCACGCTGCCGCGCCTGGCCGAGCAGTTGCGCCTGGGGCAGTCCCACGACGGGGCCAGCCTGAAGGCGCTGCTGGAAGACTGGCTGGAAGGGGTCTACACCGCGGCCAGCCTCGACGAGGCCCTGGCGCAGCGCGAGAAGCTGACCCAAGGCGAGGTCATCATGACCCGCGAGGGCCATGCCGTCAGCGCGCACGCGGTGGCCTTCTACGCCCCCGACAGCGAACAGGCCGGCATGCTGGCGCGTGCGCAGGAGATCGAGAACCTGACGCGCCAGCAGCGCGCGCAGGCGCTGATCGCCGACGACGCCAAGAGCGCCAGCGTGCGCCTGGAAGCCGCCTACACCGACGCCAGCCAGCGCCTGCTGCAGGCGCGGCGTGAGGCCGGTGAAGCCCAGAACCGCGCCCACGCGCTGCACGTCGAACTGCTGCGGTTGACGCAGCAGGCCGACGCCGCGACCTCGCGCCGCGAACAGCTGAGCGAAGAGCTGGGCGAAATCGATGCCCAGCTCGAGGCGCTGGAAGAGCGCAAGGCCACCGGCGAGGCGCGTTTCGAGGAACTCGACATCGGCTTGGGCACGGCGCAGGAGCGCCACGCCGAGCTCGAAGACGCCGTGATCGCCGCCGAGCGCAAGCTCGCCGATGCACGCGAGCAGCAGCGCGCGCTGGAACGCCAGGCGCAGGAAGCGCGTTTTCAGGCCCGCGCGCTGGCGGCGCGCCGCGACGAACTGCAGCGCAGCATCGAGACCGCAGCCACCCAGGTGGCGGCGAACCTGCAGGCCGGTGAACAGCTGCAGCTTGAACTGGGCGGCTTCGACGACGCCGCGGCGCAGAGCGGGCTGCAGGCGGCGCTGGAACTGAAGACCGAGCGTGAACGCGCCCTGGGCCTGGCGCGCAGCGAGTACGACGACTTCAGCGCCCAGCTGCGCCGCGCCGACGAGAGCAAGCTCGGCTTCGAGCGCAGCCTGGAGCCGCTGCGCGAGAAGATCACCAAGCTGCAGCTCGAGCAGCAGGCCGCGCAGCTGGGGGGCGCGCAATACCTCGAGCAGCTCAGCGCCGCCGCCGTCGACCTGGAGGCGCTGGCCCAGGGCATCGAACGCGACAGTGTCAAGCTGTGGGGCCTGCAGACCGAGATCGACCGCATCAACAAGGACATCGCCGCTTTGGGCGCCGTCAACCTGGCGGCGCTGGACGAACTGAGCGCCACGCGCGAGCGCAAGACCTTTCTCGACGCGCAGAATGGCGACCTCAACGAGGCCATCCAGACGCTGGAAGATGCCATCCACAAGATCGACCTCGAAACGCGCGACCTGCTGGCTTCCACCTTCAACCAGGTCAACGAACACTTCGGCCGCATGTTCCCCACGCTCTTCGGTGGTGGCAACGCGCGCCTCGTGATGACCGGCGCCGAGATCCTGGACGCCGGCGTGCAGGTGATGGCGCAGCCGCCGGGCAAGAAGAACAGCACCATCCACCTGCTGTCTGGCGGCGAAAAGGCACTGACCGCGATTGCGCTGGTGTTCGCGATCTTCCAGCTCAACCCTGCGCCTTTCTGTCTGCTCGACGAAGTGGACGCGCCGCTGGACGACGCCAACACCGAGCGCTATCGCAAGCTCGTCACCGAGATGAGCAAGGGCACGCAGTTCCTCTTCATCAGCCACAACAAGATCGCGATGGAGATGGCCGAGCAGCTGATCGGCGTGACGATGCAGGAACAGGGTGTCAGCCGCATCGTCGCGGTGGACATGGAAGCCGCGGTCAGCCTGGCGGAAGCGGCGTGAACATGGCCGCCCCCCGAAGCGCCTGCGGCGCTCCCCCCCGGGGGGGCGATTCCAGCGGCCCGGCGGAGCCGGTTCCGCGGCATCCGCTTGATGGCGCAGGCTGCCGGTTGAACGGCCCGCTTCGGGCACGGGCGGGTGCTTGAGATGAACCTCGGCCTCGGCACGGCGTTGGCGATCTTCGGCGGCGTGGTGCTGCTGGTGCTGGCGCTGCACGGCTGGTGGACAACGCGGCGTGTCTCGCCCAGAGCTTCTGCCGCGGCCGACGGGGCGGCCGAGCGTGTCGAGCCGTCGATGGAAAATGCGGTGGCGGCCGTCGGGGCCGAACCCGCTGCGCTGCGTCAGCCGCCGCGCCGCATACCGCGGCTCGATGCGCTCATCGATGCCCTGATCCCGCTGGCGCTCGACGCGCCGATCAGCGGCGACATGGCGCTGCAGCACCTGCCGCCCAGCCGGCGCGCCGGCGGCAAGCCCTTCTACATCGAGGGCCTGGACGCCGAGACCGGCACCTGGGAGCCGCTGGCGCCGGGCCGCCGCTACGGCGAGCTGCTGGCGGGTGTGCAACTGGCCAGCCGCAGCGGGCCGCTGACCGAGATCGAGTATTCGGAGTTCGTGCAGAAGGTGCAGGCCTACGCCGATGCCGTGGGTGCCAGCACCGACGTGCCCGACATGCTGGAAGTGGTGGCCCGCGCGCGTGAACTCGACGCGCTGGCCAGCCCGCTGGACGTGCAGCTCACCATCACGCTGCGCACCAACGGCGTGGCCTGGTCGGTGCCCTTCGTGCAGCAGGTGGCGGCGCGCCAGGGCCTGGTGCCCGCCGCGCCGGGCCGCCTGGTGCTGCCGGCCGACGAGGAAGGCGCGCCGCCGGTGCTGGTGCTGGCGGTCGATGCGCAGGCCGCGCTGGCGGCGCTGGGCGACGACCCCCAGGCCGCCGCCGTGCGCCAGTGCACGCTGACGCTGGACGTGCCGCAGACCCCTGCCGCCGCCGAGCCCTTCCCGGCCTGGCACCTGATCGGCAAGCAGCTCGCCGACGACCTGGACGCCACCGCCGGCGACGACCACGGCGAGCCGATCTCGCTGCACGCCTTTGCCGCCATCGGCAAGGAACTCGACGGCATCTACGGGCGGCTGGAAGCGCTGGACCTGGCGGCCGGCTCGGCCGCGGCGCGGCGCCTCTTCAGTTGAAGACGCAGCCGCGCTTCCGTCTGGCCGTGCCGGCCGACGTGCCCACGCTGGCGGGCCTCTACGCCAGCGCGGCGCGTGAGCTGGGCAGCTGGTGCTACTCCCCCGAGCAGGTGGCGGCCTGGTCGGCCTTCGGCGCCGACACGCCGGCTTTCCGCGACTACGTGCTGGGCGCGCGCACCTGGCTGGCTCTGCCGGCCGAGTCTGTCGACGGTAGCGAAGACGGCGGCGCTGAAACCGTGCTTGGGTTCTGCGGCATCGACGCCGAAGGCCACGTACCCTCGCTCTACGTGTGTCCCGATCACAACCGCCGCGGCATCGGCACGGCCTTGCTGGCCCACACGATGGCCGATGCTCGCCAGCGTGGGCTGCACCACTTCTCGGCCTGGTGCACACCCTTCAGCGAGCCCGTCTTCGCGCGCGCCGGCCTGGTGGTGGTCGAGCGCCCGCTGACCGAGTTCGCGGGCGTGAGCTTCCGCCGCTGCAGGATGGCGACGCCGGCGGGCTGAATCTGTGCCGGCCTCAAGGCGGCATCAAGGCGGCCGCGAACGACTCAGGCTTGTTCGGGCAGCGCCGCCAGCACGGCCGCCGATGGTGCGCACCAGCCGACGATGCCGCCCTGCGCCACGATCATCTCCAGCGCCGCGCGCTTGAAGGCGGGGAAGTAGCTGTCGGTGGCGTCCTCGACGATCAGGCAGCTGTAGCCGCGGTCGTTGGCTTCGCGCATGCTGGTCTGCACGCACACTTCGGTCGTCACGCCGGTGAACAGCAGGTGCGTGATGCCGGCCGCCTGCAGGCGCGCGTGCAGGCCGGCCGGCGCGCAGGTGTTCCAGAACATGCCCTTGCCGGGCTTGTCGATGACCCACTCGCCCGGCGTCGGCGCCAGCGCGTCGATGATGTCGGCGCCGGGCTCGCCGGCCACCAGCAAGCGGCCCATCGGCCCGGGGTCGCCGATGCGCAGCGCGGGTTCACCGCGCTCGCGCTTGGCGGGTGGGCAGTCCGACAGGTCGGGGCGGTGGCACTCGCGGGTGTGCAGCACGGGCCAGCCGCGTGCCCGCCAGGCGGCCAGCAGCGCGGCGATGGGCGCGATGCTGGTGTGCAGCAGCCTGACATCGTTGCCCAGGCTGGCCCCGAAGCCGCCGGGTTCGACGAAGTCGCGCTGCATGTCGACGACCACCAGCGCGCTGCGCCCCTCGGGTGCCAGCGCGAAGCTGAAGGGCAGGGCGGCCACGGTGATCATGCGGCCGCACGCTCGATCGGCGCCATGACCGGCGGCACATCGCCATGTCTGCCGACATGACCGCTGCCGTGACCGCTGCCATGACCGCTGCCGTGACCGCTGCCGTGTCCGCTACCCTGACCGCCCATGTAGGAGCCCAGCGTGCGCCGGTCGGCGCCGGCAGCGGCGCACTCGAAGACGATGCGGCCATCGCTCATCACGACGATACGGTCGCTGAGGTGCAGCAATTCGTCGAGGTCTTCGCTGACCAGCAGCACCGCGGTGCCGCGGTTGCGCGCCGCCACGAGCCGGGTGTGGATCTCGGCCACGGCCGCGAAGTCGAGCCCGAAGACCGGGTTGCTGACGAGCAGCAGGTCGGCGTCCTCGGCCAGCTCGCGGGCCAACACCGCGCGCTGCACGTTGCCGCCCGACAGCGTGCGGATCGCCGCGCCTTCGCCCTGCGTCTTCACGCCGTATTCGGAGATCAACGCCCGCGCCTTGTCGCGCAGCACGCCGAAGCGCAGCCAACCGCCGCGTGCTGCGGGCTCGGCGTCGAAGACCCGCAAGCCCATGTTGTGGCCGACGCTCAGCTCGCCCACACACGCGTTCCGCAGCGGTTCTTCGGGCAGGCTGCGCACCTTGAGCTGCCGGTTCTGCGCCCGCGTGGCGTGGAAACGTTCGCCGCTGACACGCACGCTGCCGCCGTCGATGGCGCGCTGGCCCACCAGCGCTTCCATCAGCTCACGCTGGCCGTTGCCCGAGACGCCGGCCACGCCGACGATCTCGCCGCCGCGCACTTCCAGGCTCAGGCCCTGCACCGCGAGTTCGCCGCGGTCGCCGGCCACTTCCAGCGTGTGCACCTGCAGCCGCACCGGGCCGCCGCCGGCGTTGCCTTCGCGCACCAGTGCGGCGGCCTGGGCGCTGCGGCCCTCGCCCACCATGGCCGCGGCCAGCGCGTCGGCCGACACGTCGGCGACCGCGTGGCTGGCCACCAGCGCGCCGCGGCGCAGCACGCTCACGTCGTCGGCGTGTTCGGCCACCTCGCGGAACTTGTGCGTGATCATCACCACCGTGCAGTCGCCGGCGTGGGCGCGGGCCTTCAGCAGGCCCAGCACCTCGTCGGCTTCCTGCGGCGTCAGCACCGAGGTCGGCTCGTCCAGGATCAGCAGCCGCGGCTTGAGGTAGAGCTGCTTGAGGATCTCGAGCTTCTGCTTTTCGCCGGCCGAGAGGTCCTGCGGCGTGGCGTCGAGGTCGAGCTTGAACGGCGTGGTCTGCAGGAAGGCCGTGAGCTCGGCGCGTACACGCTTCCAGTCGATGATGGCGGGCAGACGGCCACGGGCCAGCAGCAGGTTTTCGGCCACCGTCATGCCGGGCACCACGGTGAAGTGCTGGTAGACCATGCCGATGCCCAGGTCGCGGGCGATGGTGGGCGAGGTGATGGCCTGCTCGCGGCCGTCCACCAGCACGGCGCCATCGTCGGGTGCGTAGTAGCCGACCACGCACTTCACCAGCGTGCTCTTGCCGGCGCCGTTTTCGCCCAGCAACGCGTGCACGGTGCCCGGGCGTACCTTCAGCGACACGGCGTTGAGCGCAGTGAAGGCGCCGAAACGCTTGGTCAGTTCGTAGGTGTCCAGCCCCAGTGCGTGCATGCTCAGGCTCCTCGCAGGGATTCGATGGTGGCACGCGAATTCGACACCGCGCCGAACACGCCGCCCTGCATCGTCACCATCTTCAGCGCGGCGTCATGGTTGCCGCGGTCGGTGGCGCCGGTGGCGTCGTCGACGATCAGGCATTCGAAGCCACGGTCGTTGGCCTCGCGCATCGTCGTGTGCACGCAGACGTCGGTGGTGATGCCGGTGAGCACCAGGTTGCGGATGCCGCGTGTGTGCAGGACGAGTTCGAGGTCGGTGGCGCAGAAGCTGCCCTTGCCGGGCTTGTCGATGATCACCTCGCCGGGCAGCGGCGCCAGCTCGGAAATGATCTGCCAGCCGGGTTCGCCGCGCACGAGGATGCGGCCACAGGGTCCCGCATCACCGATGCCTGCACCGATGCGCTGCGAGCGCCAGCGTTTGTTGGCGGGCAGGTCGGAGAGGTCGGGCCGGTGGCCTTCGCGCGTGTGCATGACGTGGAAGCCGCCGCGGCGGAAGGCCGCCAGCAGCGCGCGTATCGGCTCGATCGGCGCGCGGGTCAGTGCCAGGTCGTAGCCCATGCTGTCGACGTAGCCGCCGACGCCGCAGAAGTCGGTCTGCATGTCGATCACCACCAGGGCGGTGTTGGCCGCGCGCAGGTCGCCGTCGAAGGGCCAGGGGTAGGGGTTCGCGGTGACGAAGCTCACTTCGACATCCCCAGTTCCAGCGGCGCGCCGTTGATGCTGCGCTTGGGTGAGCAAGTCCACACCAGGATGGCCAGCGTCAGCAGGTAGGGCACGGCGTTGAAGAGGTGGTAGTGGCCGCTGACGCCCACGCTCTGCAGCGCCGGCCCGAGTGCACCGGCGCCGCCGAAGAGCAGCGCCGCCCACAGGCAGCGCACGGGGCTCCAGCGCGCGAAGATCACCAGCGCCACCGCAATCAGGCCCTGGCCGCTGGACAGGCCCTCGTTCCAGCTGCCAGGGTAGTAGAGGCTGAGCGACGCGCCGCCCAGCCCGGCGATGAAGCCGCCCCCAGTGGTGGCCGCGATGCGGATGCCGTTGACGCTGTTGCCTAGCGCGCGTGCGGCGTCGGCGCTGTCGCCCACCATGCGCACCAGCAGTCCCCAACGCGTGTTCATGAACGCCCAGCCCATGCCCACGGCCAGCAACACGCCGAGCGGGAACAGCGCGTTGATCTTCAGTGCGGCCTGCACCTGGCCGGAACTGCTCCACCAACCCAGGTCAATGGACGGTATCTGTGGTGCCTGCGGCTGGATCAGCGGCTTGCCCAGGTAGAAAGCCAGGCCCGCGCCGAGCATCATCAACGCGATGCCCATCGCGATGTCGTTCACACGCGGCAGCGAGCACACCAGACCGTGCAGCAGCGCCAGCAGCGCGCCGCTGGCGCCGGCCAGCAGCACGCCCAGCCACGGTGAACCGCTGAGGTACGCACCCCCGAAGCCGGCCATGGCGCTGAACACCAGCACACCTTCCAGGCCCAGGTTGATACGGCCGCTCTTCTCGGTCAGGCACTCGCCCAGACTGACGAAGAGGAAGGGTGTGCCGACGCGGATGGCGCCGCCCAGCACGGCCAACAGGACGTCGAAGAAGGCTTCCACGCGGTTTCTCCTGCTACGCGCTGCGCGCTGCGCCGTGAACGTCGGCCCGCGGCCCGTTGCGGACGTTTGCGTCTTCGTTGCTGGCTGCGTGCTGGCATTGCCGCGGGAGCCGGCCGGCGGGGTGCTCTGCTGCGTTCATGTCCCCCGACGACGGCCTGGCGGCCGCCGTCGCCTCCTTCACTTCACTCCGCAGAACACCCCACCGTCCTGCTCCGCCAACCCTGGTGGTGCGCTTGCAGGCGTGCCCCGCACGAAGCACGCGCGAACCACCAAAGCAAACATCGCCGAACGTCCGCAACGGGCCGACAGCCGCCACTTCACCCAGGTTGCAAGGGAGCGCCCGCCGTGTCACTTCAGGCGCCCTTCACCGCTGGCTGCGGCGCGCGCTGCGGCAACAGGCTGAAAGGCAGCAGCCGACCGCGCCAGGCTTCGGTCGCGAGGATCAGAACGAAGGCAAACCCCAGCAGCACCTGCACCGAAGCGTCGGGCAGCCCCATGCGGCGCTGCAGCAGGCTGCCCGCAGCGCCGAAGCCGCCGAAGAGGATGGCCACCGGGATGATGGCCAGCGGGTGGTGGCGAGCGACGAAGCTGACCAGGATGCCGGCGTAGCCCAGCCCGGCGATCAAGGACGCATTCGCCGAGAAGTGCACGGCAGCCACCTCGATACCGCCGGCCAGCCCGGCCGCCGCGCCGCCCAAGGCGCAGGCGGTGATGATGAGCCGGTGCGCTGGCAAACCCACGAGCCGCGCCGCGCGGGCGTTGCCGCCGACCACGCGCGTGGCAAAACCGTGTGTCGAGCGCGACAGCCACACCGCTGCGGCCAGGCAGGTCACGACGCCGAAAGCCAGACCCCAGTGCACGTCGTAGCCGAACATGGTGCCTATCTGCAGCCCCTCGGGCAGCGGCAGCGTGCTGGGCTTGTTCAGGCTCGCCGGGTCGCGCATCGGGCCTTCGACCAGGTGCTTGAAGAAGGCGATGGCCACGTAGCTCAGCAGCAGGCTGCTGATGGTCTCGTTGACGCCGCGGTACTGGCGCAGCGCGCCGGCCAGCGCGATCCACAGTGCACCGGCGGCGGCCGCTGCGGCCAGCAGCAGCGTGATGCCGAAACGTCCCTCCGGCACGCCCACCAGCACGGGCAGCGCGGCGCAGGCCAGGCCGCCGAGCACCAGCGCACCTTCGCCGCCGATGACGGTGAGCCCGGCACGTGCCGGCAGCGCCACGCACAGCGCCGTCAGCATCAGCGGCGCGGCGCGCTGCAGCGTGTTCTGCCACGAGAAGGCATCGCCAAAAGCGCCCAGGAAGAGCAGCGACCAGGCCTGCACCGGGTCGTGGCCGCCGAACCAGACCCAGGCGCCGAACAGCAGCAGCGCACCGCCGAGCGCCAGCACCGGCAGCGCAAAGGCCTCCGCGACGTCGTGCCAGGTTTTGCGTGGCAAGCGAGTTCCTTCAGCGCGCGTCCATCGCGCGGACCGAGGCGATCAAGCTTCCCGCCACGGAACCGGCTCGGCCGGTCCGTCGGCGGACGGCCCCCTCGGGGGGTAGCGAGCGATGGCGAGCTTGGGGGCTCACAACTTGCCCACGACGCCTTCAACGAGGTAGTTCATGCCTTCCAGCACCGGGTCGGTCTGCTTGAAGACCGTGCCCTTGGGGATCACCACCTTGCCGGTGTTGTCCCTGAGTTCACCGCCGAAGATGTCGAAGCCGCCGGCCACCATCTTCGCTTTCACCGCGTCGGCAGCCTTGCGTGCGCCCTCGTTCACCATCGGGCCGTAGGCGCTGGTTTTGACGAAGCCCTCCTTCAGGCCGCCGCGCACGAAGTTCGGGTGCGGCTTGCCGGTACGTGCCGCGTCGATGATCAGCTTGTAGGCGGTGAGCCAGTTCCACTCGGCGCCCGTGAGGTAGGCATTGGGCGCCAGCCTGGCCTGGCTGGCGTGGTAGCCGCAGACCATCTTGCCGCGCTTGGCTGCGGTTTCCACCACCACCTTGGGGCCGTCGACGTGCATCGTGAATACGTCGCAGCCCTGGTCGGCCAGGCCGTTGGTGGCCTCGGCTTCTTTCACGGCCATGCTCCAGTCGCCGGTGAAAATGACGCTGGTGGTGATCTTCGGGTCGACCGAGCGTGCGCCTAGCGTGTAGGCGTTGATGTTGCGCAGCACCTGCGGGATCGGCTTGGCGGCCACGAACGCAAGCTTCTTGCTCTTGCTCATGTGGCCGGCGACCACGCCGTTGAGGTACTGCGCCTCGTCGATGTAGCCGAAAAAGCTGCCGGTGTTGTCGGGGTGCTTGCCCTTGGTCCACATGCCGCCGCAGTGGCTGAAGCGCACGGCTTTGTTCTTGGCCGCGATGGCCAGCATGTGCGGGTCGAAATAACCGAAGCTGGTGGGGAAGAGCAGCGTGGCGCCGTCCTGCGAGATCATGCCCTGCATGGTCTTCTGCACGGCCTGCGTCTCGGGCACGTTCTCTTCCTCGACGACCTTCACGCCGGCCATCTTCTTCACCTCGGCCACCGCCTCGGCGTGGGCCTGGTTGTAGCCGAAGTCGTCCTTCGGGCCGACGTAGATCACGCCCACGGTGATGGCCGCCTGCGCGCGCGCCCAGGGGCTCATGGCGGCCAGCGACGCGGCCGAGAGTTGCGCCAGGGCGCGGCGGCGGGAAACGTCGGTGGTGAAATCTCGGCGCATGGCGGCTCCTTGCAGGCGGTGGGCGGGATGACGGGCTGTCCAGCCGCGCCGCTTTGGGGCGTCAACTGGTATACCAGTCGGTATCCAGCAAGAGCCGTGCCGAATCTGCGGTGGGCTTCAGGCGCTGTGCGCCTGCGCCGCGGCAGGGGGCAGCTCAGACGCTGCGCGCCCTGGCTTCGTGCAGCGTGGCCAGCGTGATCTTGCGCACCTCGGCCTTGCTCTGCTCGATGTGCGTCTTCAGCAGCAGCTGGGCCTGCTCGGGCTTGCGCTGGATGATGCTGCGCAGGATCTTGGCGTGTTCGGCGTAGGTGGCGTCGACGCGGTCGGGCCGCGTGAAGTCGAGGTGGCGGATGATGCGGATGCGTTCGGTGACGTCCCAGTGCACACGCGCCATCTCCTCGTTGCCGACGGCGCGCACCAGCGTGGCGTGGAACAGTTCGTCCAGCGCACCGACTTCGCGCCCGTCGGCCAGGCGTTCGGCCACCGGCACCAGCCACACCGCCTTCAGCGCGTCGAGCTCGGGTGCCGGCTCGGCGCGGGTGCACAGGCGCTGCACGCTGGCCGATTCGAGGATCACGCGCAGGTCGTAGAGCTGCTCGAGCTTGTCGAAGTCGATCGGCCGCACGAACCAGCCGCTCTTGCTCTCGACGTCGAGCAGACCCTCATTGCGCAGGCGCAGCAGCGCTTCGCGCACCGGCGTGCGGCTCACGCCCAGCTGCACGCTGAGCTCGGCTTCGCTGAAACGGTCGCCGGGCACGAGGCGGAAGTCGTGCATCTGCGCCTTCAGGTCGGCGTAGACCTGGTCGGCGAGGTTGGCACGTGCCGGCGCCTCGCCGGGGCGTGGCAAGGCGACGGCTCTCATCGTTTCAGCCCGCCAACAGGCTGACGTGCGCCGCAACGACACGCCAGCCGCTGCCCGACGGGCCCCCGAAGCGCACCCAGGTCTGGCTCTGGCGCCCGCTGCGCGCCTGGCCCTCGCGGGTGAATTCGGTCATCGCGGTGGCGAAGTCGCGGCCGTAGGTGGTGATGACGGTGTGCTGCAGCGTGCGCGCCAGCCCCGCCGACGGCCGTGCTGCGCGGAAGGCGCGGATGGCCGCGATGCCGCGCAAGTTCTCGCCGGCGCCGTAACGCACGGTGAATTCGCCGGGCCAGAAGAGTTCGTCCAGCACCTCGACCTTGTTGTGCACCAGCGCATCTTCGTAGCGTTCGAAGACGGCGCTGACTTCGGCGTGGGTCTCGGGCAGGTTGATGTCCATGGTGCGGGCTCAGTCGAGTGCGGCGACCGGTGCACGGACGATACCCCCAGCCTCGAGCGCTGCGGCTGCGGCCAGCACGCGGTCTTCGCGCCACGGGGCGGCGATGAGCTGCACGCCGATCGGCAAAGCCGGGTGCGCGCCCCACACCGGCACCGTGCACACCGGCAGCCCGATGCACGACACCGGCTGCGCCAGCAGGCCCAGGCTGGGGCGCGCGGGCAGGCGCAGGCCGCCGATGTCCAGCCACCCGGTGCCGATGGGCGGTGCCGCGCAGGGCGTGGCTGGCGCGATGAGCAGATCGACGTCGGCAAAACCCGCCGCCACCTGGCGCGCAAACCAGCGCCGCACCCGCTGCGCCTGCGA
>Ga0335397_10007282_pt1 | contig 14121 bp, 11 predicted proteins | sample MAT04_FD_205740 | JGI IMG/M metagenome (GOLD analysis project Ga0335397, IMG submission 205740) | Freshwater microbial communities from Lake Fryxell liftoff mats and glacier meltwater in Antarctica - MAT-04 (spades assembly) (version 2) ...
ACACGTCGACCGAATCGCCCTGGCCACGGGGGACAGGCCGATCGTGGTGCTCGACCTCGGCACCGGAACGGGTGCTGTGGCCTTCTCGATCGCCGTCGAGCGGGTGGGCACGTCGGTGTGGGCCACCGACCGGTCGCCGGACGCGTTGGCGCTGGCGCGGGCCAACCTGGCGGGACTCGGGCGACCGGCGACGCGGGTACGCCTTGCCGAGGGATCGTGGTTCGACGCGCTCGACCCGGCGCTGGCGGCCGGCATCGACGTGATTGTGTCCAACCCGCCCTATGTCGCGGACGGTGATCCGCTGCCCGACGAGGTGCGCGACTGGGAACCGGCATCGGCGTTGCTGTCAGGAGCGGACGGACTCGACGATCTTCGTGTGCTCGTGGCCTCGGCGCCGGCCTGGCTCGCACCTGGGGGAGCGTTGGTCGTCGAGCTCGATCCTGCTCAGGCCGCGACGGTCGCCGAGCTGATGACCGCCGCCAGTCTGGTGGACGTCGCCATTCGCCAGGATCTCACCGGCCGCGACCGGGTGGTCGAGGGCCGTCGAACTTGATGGTGTCTATTTGGCCGCGACGCTGGTGGGGATGAACATCTCGACCAGCCGATCGTAGAGGGCCACTTCATCGGCCCCGTCGAGGAACGCCGCCGCAACGAAGACCTGGCCGTCGATCGCAATGAATCGGGAGCGCACCACTCCCGCCGACGACGCCTCGGGCCAGCCGGTGTAGTTGGCCCGCACCTCGAACTGCCGGCCCGAGGGCGGGTCCTGCACCTCGGTGACGTCGATCTCGGCCAGGGTCACCCCGGGTGCCAGGGCGGAGAGCGTCTGGTCGGCGGACGCCGCGATGTCGCCCGGAGCGGTTCCGACCGCAGTGGTGAGGATGGCGTACCTCTGGGCGCGGGCCTCGGCGAGCGCACCGATCGACTCGGTGTTGTCGTCGCGGACCTTGTCCCAATGGCTGTTCACCCACACGGTGGCGGTGGTCAACGGACCGGCCGGGCCGGCGACCTGTTCGACCATCGGGGTGCCGGGAAGGTCGGCGGTGTACTGCGGCTGGTCGCGGTACACCTTCCAGGTGTTGCCCTTGGGAACCGGCTTGGGGTCATGGGCCCAACTGGGCCCGTAGCCCCCGAAGAAGTAGTTCGCGCACAAGGCGATCGCCACGAGGGCAACCAGGACGACGTATGGATTCGTCTTCTGGCGTGAGGCTTTGCTGGCGACCTTTCGGGCCCACAGCGCCTCTTCGTAGACGGCTTGGCTGGGGAGCGGATCGTTCTCGAGCGGCCGCGTACACGTCGAGCACCGTCGGGCGCCGATGGGGTTCTTCGCGCCGCAGAGCGGGCACTTGGCCGTGTTCTTCTCGAGCAGCTGCATCAGTGATCCTCGTCCGATCTCACAGTTGTCATCGGCAATCGGCTGAGAAACCTGAGTTCTACATTCGCGCCGGTATCCTCCGCAGGATGCACCCCGCGATCACGAGCGATGTCGACGTAGTCGGGAAGCTCCTCGTGGCGGGAGCCTGCGTGGGCCTGCCCACCGACACCGTCTACGGCCTGGCTGCCCGGCTGGCATCGCCCGACGCCATCCGCGATCTCTTCGAACTGAAGGGCCGATCACTCACCAACGCGATTGCGGTGCTGGTCGACTCGACGGCGACAGCCCAGCAGCTCGGTGTTCTCGACGAACGGGCGCTGGCCATCGCCGAGCAGTTCTGGCCCGGCCCGCTCACCATGGTGGTGCGGCGCCGGCCCGGGCTCGATGTCGACCTCGGAGGTGACGCGGCATTCATCGGTCTGCGCGTGCCCGCCCACGAGCTGATCCGCGCACTTGCGACGCTCGTCGGACCACTGGCCACCACCAGTGCGAATCGCGCCGGCGAGCCCACGTTGGGCTCCGCTGTGGAGATCGCCGAACGTTTCGGAGCGTCGCTGGGAGCGGTGCTTGACGGCGGTCCCAGCGCCGATTCGGCGTCGACGGTGATCGATGTCGGCGGTGATGAGCTGATCGTGCTGCGTGAGGGCCCGATCACCGCGGCGCAACTGCGTTCCCTGGCCTAGGCTCGCCTTCGGGCAACATTCACAAAGGGGGATGACGCGTGCCGTTCTGGAAGCGAGATTCGGAGAGCGCCGATTGGTTGGCGCAGGTGGCGTTCTTCGAGGGTTTCGAACCCGAGCAACTTCGCCGCGTTGCCGCGTTGTCGACCGAGCAGGAGGTTACGGCCGGCGAGACCCTCATCGATCAGGGTGATGCCGGGAACGACTGTTACGTCATCGTCGACGGAACGGCGTCGATCTACACCGGGGGCGAGTTCGTCACGTCACTCGGGCCTGGCACCATGGTCGGCGAAATGGCCCTGGTCGATCACCGGCCCCGCTCCGCCAGCGTGATCGCCGATGTCGACCTCAAGGTGCTGCGCTTCGGGGCCCCCCAGTTCCGCCAGCTCCTCGATGAGATGCCCAAGGCGTCCGAGCGGGTCATGATCCTGCTCCACGACCGTCTCGGCAGAGAGAGTCGTTGAGTCAACCCAGCGCCAACGCGGAGTCGGCGCCGATGGTGACGGCCTCGCCGATGAGGTCGGCGGCTTCCAGCGCTGCGGCGATCTCGGCATCGTTCGACACCGCCCAGGCCCGGGCGCCGCTGGGGGTGCGCAGCACGGCGTGGGCGCGCCCGGCCGAACCGTCGCGTTCGTGGATGACCGTCCAGGTCTCGATGGTCGCCGGGCCCTGGTAGCCCTCGGTCACTTCGCAGCGCTGCTCAGAGTCGATGGCGAGCTGCGGGGTGGCCGTGCGGAAACCGGCGGCCGGCGGCTCGGTGGAGTACACCCCAAAGCTGTGCTTTTGGATGTTGCCGCCGTTGGCGGTGACCAAGCCGAAGCTCGCGGGATCGTCGCGCAGCACCCCGACCATGGCCGCAATGGCGTGACCCACCGGGTTGTTCCACGGGCCGCCGGCGAAGCAGAGTCCGCCATAGACGGTGAGTTGGCGGTCGAGCGGAATCTCGAGCTCGGAGCAGGCGATCTCGACCGCGGACGGGAAGCAGGAGTAGACGTCGAGGTGGGCGATGTCGTCGATGGTGACCCCGGCCAGATCGAGCGCAGCGCGCCCGGCGTAGCGGATGGCCGCCGATGAGGTGAACGAGGTGCGCTCGGACAGATACGGGTCCTTGCCGTCGGCGCCGCTCTGCGGGAACACCCAAAGCTCGCGGGGCACCCCCAGCTGAGTGGCGCGCTCCACCGAGCAGATGATGGTGGCCGACGCCATGTCGACATCGGGGTTGGACACCATGTGCTTGGTGTACGGGAAGCCGACGATCCGGTTCGACGCCGTGACCGTGGCGATCTCGGTGGCGCTGTACCCGGTGCGGTCCCACGCCAGGGGGTTGGCGGCGGCGACCGCGCTGTAGCGCGCCCACAGCTCGGCGATCACCGTGGTCTGTTCGGCCGAGCTGCGCCCGGCCTGGTGGGCGAGGGCGTTCTCGAAGAGCGGATAGGTCTGGGTGGGCATCATGATGCCGAGGGCGAGCTCGGCGGGGTGGCCCATGTCGAAGCTGGTCGAATCGGTCCAACTCGGCACCAAAGCGGGATCCTGGCGGTCCCAGTCGAGAGTTGCGCCGCCCTTCTTGGCTCGCATCCGGGTGCGGTACGCCTCGGCGCCGCACACCAGCGCCGAGCTGATCTCGCCGGCCGCAATGCGTTCGCAGACCCGGTTCACCAGCATCTGCGGGGTGTTGCCGCCCATGGTCGGGTGCAGGGTGAGCGACGGCTCGGCGCCGAGCGCAGCGGCGATCAGGCGGCCGGGGTCGGAGTAGCGCCACGACACGATCGGTACGACCGCAATGGCGTCGAGGTCGTCCAGCACGGCCCGAGCGGTCGAGTCGTCACCGGCGAGACGGGCTGCGGCTACGGCCAGGGCGATGGGGTCCATCGGTGCGTCGTCGTCCCGATTGAGGAACTGGCCGACGCCGATGATGACCGGTGTGGTCGGGGGGAGTGGTGCGGAGGCAGCAGCGGGCATCCGGCGAGATTAGGTACGCCTCGCGGGCCAACTACAATCCGGCCCATGTCCCACTTCGTCCTCGGTGCCGACCATGCCGGTTTTCTGTTGAAGAACGCCATCGGCGAGTACCTGTTGGGTCTGGGTCACAAGGTCACCGACCTCGGCACCAACAGCGCCGATCGGGTCGACTATCCCGATTTCGGCGCCGCGGTGGGGCGCGCCGTCGCCGGCGGTGAGGGCGACCTCGGCGTGCTCGTGTGCGGCAGCGGCCTCGGAATCTGCATTGCCGCCAACAAGGTGCCCGGGGTGCGCGCCGCCACGGTGCACGATTTCACTTCGGCGCATCTGGCCAAGGAACACAACGACGTCAACGTGATCTGCCTCGGTGAACGACTCACCACGCAGACCGTGGCGCTCGACATCATCGACGCGTTCCTCGCAGCGACGTTCGAGGGCGGTCGTCACGCCGGTCGCGTTGCCAAAATCGACGCCCTGCTGCCGCGCCGCTGACCTGCCTCCACTCTCTCCACTCTCTCCACTCTCTCCACTGTCTCCTCGATCTTCCCCTCCCCGAAAGGTGTCCCATGGGCTGGCCCACTGAACGCGATACAGAGCTCTTCGACATGATCGACCGCGAGGTCGACCGCCAGAACACGGGGCTACAACTCATCGCCTCGGAGAACTTCACCTCGCCGGCCGTGATGGAGGCGACCGGGTCGGTCCTCACCAACAAGTACTCCGAGGGCTATCCCTTCAAGCGGTATTACGGCGGCAATCAGGTCGTCGACGACATCGAGACCCTCGCGATCGATCGGGTGAAGTCGTTGTTCGGTGCCGAGTTCGCCAACGTGCAGCCGCACTCGGGCGCCAATGCCAACCTCGGGGTCTACCTGGCGCTGCTCGAGGCCGGCGACACGGTGTTGGGGATGAGCCTCGACCACGGGGGCCACCTCACCCATGGCAGCCCGGTCAACATTTCGGGCCGCTTCTATCACTTCATCGGCTATCAGGTCACGCCGTCCGATGAGCGCATCGACTACGACCAGATCCGCGATCTGGCCATGGAGCACCGGCCCAAGATGATCGTCGCTGGGGCCACTGCGTACCCCCGCCAGATCGACCCGGTCATTCTGCGATCCATCGCCGATGACGCCGGCGCGCTGTTCATGTTCGACGCCGCCCACATCGCCGGGCTGATCGCCGGCGGGGCCCACCCCAACCCGGTGCCGCACGCCGACATCGTCACCTTCACCACCCACAAGACCCTGCGCGGTCCCCGGGGCGGGGCCATTCTCAGCCGTGAGGAATACGGGGCGGCCATCAACAAGGCCATCTTCCCCGGCCTGCAGGGTGGACCGCTCGAGCACGCCATCGCCGGTAAGGCCGTGGCCTTCCGCGAGGCCGCGCACCCGTCGTTCAGCGCGTACGCCCACCAGATCGTCGCCAATGCCCAGGCCCTCGCGGCTGCGCTCGGCAGCGAGGGCTTCCGCCTGGTGTCGGGCGGTACCGACAATCACCTGATGCTCGTCGACCTACGGCCGTTCGACGCCGAGCTCACCGGCAAGGACGCCCAGATCGTCCTCGACGAGGCCGGCATCACGCTCAACAAGAACACCGTGCCCGACGACCCCCGGTCGCCGTTCGTCACCTCCGGACTGCGCATCGGAACCCCGTCGGTCACCACCCAGGGCATGAAGGAGCCCGAGATGGCTCTCATCGCCGGCTTCATCGCCACCGTGCTGCGCGAGCGCGATGATGCCGCTGCGGTGGCTGCGGTGCGGACCAGGGTCCGGGAGCTCTGCGAACGGTTCACGCCGTACCCGGCGTGAACCGAAACCACACGGTCGTGCTCGATAGGGTGATCGTGTGATCCGTTCCTATGCGATCGTCCTGGCGGTCACCGCCGGGGTGACCGCAGCGTTGGTTCCGCTGATGGTGCGCCTCGCCGCCCGCTTCGGCGCCATCGCGGTGCCGAACGATCGCAAGGTGCACGAATCGCCGACGCCCACCTTGGGTGGGGGAGCGATGTTCCTCGGCATGGTCGCCGGCCTTGGCGTCGCGGCATCCCTCGGCCAGTTCGATTCGATGTTCGAATCGCCGGCCAACGTCGTCGGCGTCGTCGCCGCCGCACTCGTGATCTTCGTCACCGGTGTCATCGACGACATCCGCGAGGTATCCGCTCCCGCCAAGGTGGCGGGCATCGTGTTGGCCGGGTCGATCCTCGCGTTGGCCGGAATCTCGATCGTCAACGTGCCGCTTCCCATCGTCGGGTTCACCGTGCTGTCGCCCGACCTCGCTGCGCTGGTATCGGTGTTCTGGGTGCTGGTGATGGCCAACGCCGTGAACCTCACCGACGGCCTCGACGGCCTGGCCGCGGGGGTGATGGCCATTGCGTCGGGCGCCTTCCTTCTCTACGGCATCAAGCTCGACCGGTCCGGTGCGCTCTTCAGCGGCAACATCGGGCCGCTCATCGCCGTCGTCACCTTGGGGGTATGCCTGGGATTCCTGGTGTGGAACTTCCATCCCGCCAAGATCTTCATGGGCGACAGCGGGGCATTGCTCCTGGGCCTGTTGATGGCCTCGTCGACCATTGCGGTGGGCGGGCAGAGCGACGCGTCGTTCACCGGTCAGTCATGGTTCTTCTTCGCGCCGCTTGTCATCCCCGTGCTCATCTTGGGGGTGCCGCTGCTCGACATGGTGTTCGCCATCCTGCGCCGCACCACGCGACGAACAGGTTTCGCCACCGCCGACAAGGATCACCTTCACCATCGCTTGCTGCGATTGGGCCATGGCCACCGTCAGACTGTGGTCATCCTGTGGTGCTGGACTGCGCTGCTGTCGGCGTTCGCGCTCTACCCGGCGATCACCGGGCGTTCGACGCTGATGATCCCCATCGCCGTTGCGGCCGGTGCGCTCATGGTGTTCACGCTGCTGGCCCCTCTCGTGGGCCGCAAGCGTCGGGCTCTCGAGCCGACGCCGGCCGAGCCCATTGTGGTGGGGCAGCGGCTGGAGCCGTCAGCCGATGCTGACGGTTCGCGTGTCGCTCCCTGAGCGGATGACGCGCCCGGGCAAGGCATCGGTGGCGACGCCGTCGATCACGATATCCACCCCGGCAACCATGACCCGCCTCACGCCGATGGCATCGGCGACCAGGCGACCGGTTCCGCCGGGTAGGTCGTTGATCATCTCGACCGGGCCGGCATCGACCGTTTCGGGATCGAACAGCACCAGATCCGCGATGTAGCCCTCGGCGATTCGGCCGCGGTCGGTGAGGCCGAACAGCTGGGCGGGAGCGTCGGTGAGGTGCTGGACGGCCCGTTCGAGGGTGGCGAGCTTGCGGCCTCGTAGGCAGTCGCCGATCCACTGGGTGGTGTAGGGGGCGCCGGCCATGCGGTCGAGGTGCGCTCCGGCGTCGGAGCCGCCGATCATCACCGACGGGTGTTCCCAGGCCTCGCCGCGCAGCTTCCAGGACTCGTCGTCGTCATCGGTGGGCCCGGGCCACAGCACCGTGGCGAGATCGTCCTCGAGCACCACGTCGAGCAGAGCGTCGAACGGCTCGAGGCCGCGCTCCGCGGCGATCTCCGCGATGGATCGACCGGTGAGGCCCTCGTTGGCTGCGCAATAGGTGTCGCCGATGACGTAGCGCTCCCACCCCGTGAGGCGGGCGAACACGCCGGCCTCGGGGGAGTTGGCCCGTTCGAACATGTAGGCCCGCACCTCGGGGTCGCGCAGGCAGGCCTTGCGGGCCACCAGCGGCAGGCCGAGGATGGGACCCCAATCGGGCATCATGTTGAGCGCGCAGTACGTGAGGAAACTCATGTTCATGCCCACGAGGATGGGCATGGTCAGCGCCACCACTTTGGCGCCGGCTTCGGTGCATTGCTCCATGGCCACCAGCTGGCTCTGGTAGCGGTCGGGTTCGTGGGAGTCGACCGTGAGCACGTTCCAGTTGAGCGGCCGCTGGGCCGTGGTGCTGAAGTCGATCATGAACTTGATGTCGTCGTCGTTGAACCCGTCGAGGCAACCATCCGACGCGTATTCCAGCGTGGTTCCCTCGTGCTCGGACACGGCCTTGGCGAACGCCATCAGCTCGTCGTTGGGGGCCCAGCGCGACGCGACCGGCTGGCCGTCGCCGTCGAGGTGGGTGCGCGACAGCGTGGTGGAAAATCCGAGGCCACCCGCATCGAGGGAGGTGTGCAGCAGGTCGAGCATCTGCTGGAGCTGTTCGGGGGTGGCGTCGCTGCCGATCGCTGCGGTGCCCATCACCCGGCGGCGTAGGGCACAGTGGCCCACGAGGAAGCCGGCATTGACGGCGGTGTTGCCATCAAGCTTGTCGAGATATTCGGCGAAGGAGTCCCACGACCAGTCGACACCCTCCTCGAGCGCGATCAGCGGCATGCCTTCGACCTTGGCCATCATGCGGCGGGTGTAGTCGGCGTCGCCGGGGGCCAGGGGTGCAAGGGTGAACCCGCAGTTGCCGCCGATGATGGTGGTGACCCCATGCAGGTTGGACGGGGTGGCCTGCGGATCCCACATGAGCTGGGCGTCGTAGTGGGTATGGGGGTCGATGAACCCGGGCGTGAGCACGAGGCCCTCGGCGTCGAACTCGGTCGCGGCGCCCTCGGTGATGGCGGTGCCGTCCTCGAAGATGGCGGCGATCCGGCCGTCGGTGACGGCCACCGAACCGCGCCGTGCGGGGGCGCCCGTGCCGTCGACGATCGTGGCATTGCGAATGAGCTGGTCGAACATGCGGGGCCTCACTGGAGTGGTCGCGGAGATGGACATCACAAACCTGACGGGTCGTCAGAAACCATACCGGATACGCTTGCGAACTCGCGGCCGACGTGTTTGGATTGCGCCGTCTTAAGGAACCCAGGGGGAAACGAATGAAGCGTCGTGCTCTTGCATGTCTGATGGTTGCGGGGGTTCTGGCTTCGGCGTGCGGCGCCAAGGGGGCCGAAGATGCCGCAGACAAGGACAGCGCGACGGCGAGCACCGATGTCGGGTCCACCGAGACCACGGCTGCTGCCGACACGGCGTCGAAATTCGGCACCATCGAGTCGCCGTGCGGCAAGGGCAGTACCCCCGCCACGGTGAAGGCCGACGAGGCCGGCACCGGAACCGACAAGCTCTACATCGGCGTCGCCAACGACCGCGACTCCATCCGCCCCGGTCTCCTCAAGGAACTGTGGGACGGCACCAACGCCTTCGTGAACTGGTGCAACAAGCAGGGTGGCATCGGTGGCCTGCCCCTCGAGGCGGTCGACCTCGACGGTCGCGTGCTCGAGGTCGAGGCCGCCATGGCCAAGGCTTGCACCGACGTCTTCGCCATCGTCGGCGGCGGTTACGCCCAGGACAACTTCATGTTCACGGGCAAGGAAGGCTCCGACTTCCACCTCTGCAAGCAGATCGCCTTTCCCGGCTTCGCCGTCTCCACCGACTTTGCCGAAGGCAGCGACCAGGTGCAGGCCTTGCCCAACCCGGCGTACAAGAAGCCGACCGGCGCCTTCGAGGCCCTCGCCGGGCTCTACCCCGACGATGTCGAAAAGTTCGGAGTCGTCTTCGGCACCCTGCCCTCGATCATGCAGAACAAGGACCAGATCATCGGCGTCGCCAAGCAGACCGAGGGCTTCGGCACCTTCGCCGAGATCGGCTACGACATCATCAACCAGGACTGGGCCGTTCTCGCCCAGCAGGTGATGGACCAGGGGCTGCGCATCGTCAGCTTCGTCGGTGAACCGCCGAACATGTCGAAGTTGTCCCAGGCCCTCAAGGACCAGGGTTTCGACGGCGTGCTCATCGCCGATGCCAACCAGTACGACGAGCGCCTCATCGAGGCCTCCGGTCCCGACGCCGTCGAAGGCGCCATCGTGCGGATCGCCTATCACCCGTTCGAAGAAGCCGACAAGTGGCCGGCGATTCGCCAGCTCGTCGACACCCTCGACGCCGAGGTCCCCGACTGGACTCGCGCCGGACTCGCCATCCAGTCGTTCTCGGCGGCCCTCATGTTCGCCACGGCGGCCAAGACCTGTGCCGACGCCGGTGAGATCAGCCGGGCCTGCGTGCTGCAGGCCGGCCTCGACATCCACGAGTGGGACGGCGGTGGCCTCCACGCCCTCGCCGATCCGGGCGCCGAAGAGCCCGCCGACTGCGCCATGCTGGTTCAGGTCAGGGGCGGCACGTTCGAACGGCTCTACCCCGAGCTGGGTTCCGAAGCCGACAACGGTGAAGGCTTTTTCTGCTCCGATATCGTCACGCTCACCGGCGACTTCGGTGAAGGCAACGAGACCTCCTCTATTCTTCCGGCGTCCTAAGACGCTGATCCCAACGGCGTCTGAGGCCTCACTCTGATGACGACCTTCCTCAACTTCACGATCGTCGGCATCGCCACCGCCGCGGTGTACGCCATCTCGGCCAGTGGCCTGGTGGTCACGTACACCACATCAGGCATCTTCAACTTCGCCCACGGCGCGATCGGCATGATCTCGGCGTTCCTCTACTGGCAGGTCAGCGCCCCCACCACCTCGGGCGGTTGGGGGTGGCCGATCTGGCTGTCGTTGATCTTCGTGATCTTCATCGCCGCCCCGCTGCTGGGCGCAGTCATCGAGCGGGTGATCATGCGGGGGCTCGAAGGCGCCACCGAGGTGGTCAAGATCGTCGTGACCGTCAGCCTGTTGCTGGCCCTCGTGGGGCTCTCGCAGTGGATCTGGCCGGCCAACGTCACCCGGTCGATTCCCCGGCTGTTCGCCGGTGACTCGGTGCGGTTGGGATCGGTCAACGTCCCCTATCACCGCATCATCATCCTGATCGCCGCCGGCGTCGTTGCGGTCGTCCTGCGCCTGGTGCTTTACCGGTCCCGCTCCGGAATCGCCATGCGCGCCGTGGTCGACGACCGCAACCTCGTACGGCTCAACGGCGCCCGGCCCGGCCGGGTCTCCATGCTCGCCTGGGCGATCGGTGCCTCGCTCGCCGCCCTGTCCGGGGTGCTCGTCGCCGCCCTGCAGAACGTCGACGCCGTCACCCTCACCCTGCTGGTGGTCAACAGCTACGCGGCTGCGGTGGTCGGCAAGCTCAAGAGCCTGCCGCTCACCTTTCTGGGCGCCCTCATTCTGGGCCTGGGAGAGGCGTACTGCGCCGCCTACCTCACCGGCTCCAAGTCGATCGGCGGCTACTCGCTCGGCGGCTTCCAGTTCGCGCTACCCGCCATCATGTTGTTCGTCGTGATGGTCGTCCAGCCGCAGGCCCGCCTTCGCTCCGGCGGCGTACAGCGGGTCCGCGAGTCGTGGCGGGTCCCCACGATGAACACCACCTTCCTCGGCGCCGTCGGCCTCGTGGTTTCGGTGTACGGCATCACCGAACTCATCGCCAGCGACGCCCAGCGCCTTCCGGTGGTCAGCGCCATGTTCTTCGCCATCGTGTGCCTGTCGCTGGTACCGCTCACCGGTTTCGCCGGGCAGATCTCGCTGGCACAGATGAGCTTTGTCGGCCTCGGCGCCGTGGTCATGAGTCAGGTCGGCGACGACGGTGCCACCCCCGCCGGTGTCATTGTGGCGCTGGTCGTCTGCGGCATCGTCGGCGCGCTGGTGGCGCTCCCGGCGTTGCGCCTCACCGGCATCTACCTAGCGCTCGCCACCGCGGCGTTCTCCATGTTGATGTCCAAGATGGTCTTCAGTCAGACCAAGTTGGTTTCGGGCGGCACCATTCGTGTCCCCGGGCTCGACCTCGGCGTGTTCGCCCCGTCGGACAACCAGCAGCAGGCCGTCATGTTGGCGGTGGTCTTCGCCCTGCTCGGGGTATTCGTCGTGTGGTTACGGCGGGGCTCGTACGGCCGCCGCCTCATCGCCATGAAGGACAGCCCGGTGGCGTGCGCCACCCTTGGTCTCGACCTCACCCGCACCAAGATCGGCGTGTTCGCCATGTCGGCGTCCATCGCCGGCCTCGCCGGAGCGCTGGCCAACCGTTCGATGCCCACCACCGAGTTCGAGCTCCTCAGCTCCATGTCGGTCACCATGCTCGCAGTCGTTGGTGGCATCGGTGCCATCGGCGGGGCCGTGATCGGCGGCTTCCTGCTCGGCACGTTCCAGTCGCTGATCCCCACCCTGTTGCGGGAGAACACCGTGGGCGTTTTCCGGTTCGTGCAGGTGTCGGTTCCCGATCTCATGAAGTTCACCCCTGGGTTCATGGGCATCAGCCTCGGTCGCAATCCCAGCGGGGCCATCGGCGACATCGGCAACGCCTACCGGGCGGTCGGCGATTCGAAGGAAGCAACGGGGCTCGCCCTGTTCGGCCCGATCGCGCTGTGGTTCCTGGCCCGCAGCGACACCATCAGCAATTGGACCTTCGTCGCCACGATCACTGTGATGCTGCTGGCAATCATCCCGCTGCTGCCGGTGCTCATCCGCCCGATCCCGGGTGGTCGGGCACTCCCCGCCGGCATCGTGCTCATCGTCGGTCTGGTGGCCACCGGCTCGCTCGACTGGGGCACCGCCATCGACTCCACCGGCATGCGCCTCGTGCTCATGATCGTCGCCGCCATGGTTACCGCCGGGCTCGCCACCGTCGTGCACGGCGCCGTGCCCAACGATCGACCCGTCGAGGCGTCCCCCGACATGTTGGGCATCGATCGTCCGCTGTCGCGCAGCGATGTGTTCGAGGCCGATCAGGCCCTCGGTGTTACGGAGGCGGATTTCCATGGCGTTGCTTGAGACCCGGGCGCTCACCATCCGCTTTGGCGGTCACCTGGCTGTGTCCGAGGTTGATCTGTCGGTCGAGGCAGCGGCGGTCACCGGGCTGATCGGCCCCAACGGCGCCGGCAAGACCACCATGTTCAACATGATCTGTGGCGTACTCGCTCCCACCTCGGGCACCGTCTACCTCGATGGCAAGGACGTCTCCAAGCTCGGCACCCACAAGCGGGCCCGTCGCGGTATCGGCCGGACGTTCCAGCGGCTCGAGGTGTTCAGCTCGATGACCGTGCGCGAGAACATCCTGGTGGGTTGCGAGATCCGTCAGGGCTGGTCCCGCTCGACGCCCGCCGGCCCGCAGCTGCTCGCCCCCGACGGGGCCGACCTGTCAGCCTCCGACGAAGTCGAACTGCTGCTCGACCGCCTCGGCCTCACCGAATCCGCTGACGTCCGGGTCGGCCAGCTCTCCACCGGTCGGGCCCGATTGGTCGAGTTGGGCCGGGCGCTCGCCATCCGGCCCCGGGTGCTGCTCCTCGACGAACCGGCATCGGGCCTCGATGACACCGAGACCGAGGAGTTCGGCAACCTGCTGGGCGAACTGGCGCGATCGGGGTTGTCCATCCTCATGGTCGAACATGACGTGCCGCTCGTGATGAAGGTGTGCTCGCAGATCTACGTGCTCGACTTCGGCCGGATCATCGCCACTGGCGGCCCGACCGAGATCCAGGCCAACGAAGCGGTCCTCAACGCCTATCTGGGCAGCGTGGCCTCGTGAGCGCACCGATCGGACAGCTCTCCGTCGCCAGCCCTGGTGCCCCCGCCGAGGGCTACCTGCTCGAGTTGCAGGGTATTCGTGCCGCCTATGACGCTATCGAGGTCCTCCACGGCGTCGACCTTGCGGTGCCAGCCGGCTCGGTGGTGGCGCTGCTCGGTCCCAACGGCGCCGGCAAGTCCACCACCATGAACGTCGCCTGCGGGCTGATGGTGCCCACGGCGGGCAAAGTGATCATCGCCGGACGCGACGTCACCGGGGTCGCCCCCGAGGAGCTGGCGCGGCGCGGTGTCATCACCATCCCCGAGGGTCGCGGCATCTTCCCGAACCTGACGGTGCGCGAGAACCTGCAGATGGCCACCTACTCGGGCCGGCCACTCAACGAGGTCGAAGCCATGACCTACGAGCGCTTTCCCCGCCTGGGCGAGCGCCGTAGCCAGCTGGTCGGCACCATGTCGGGCGGCGAGCAGCAGATGCTGGCCATGGCCCGCGGCCTCGCCTCGAACCCCGCCATCCTGTTGCTCGACGAGCTGTCCATGGGCCTAGCCCCGTTGGTGGTCGAGGAGCTCTACAACATCGTCGCCCAGATCGCCTCGACGGGCGTCTCGATCCTGGTGGTCGAGCAGTTCGCCCGCACCGTGCTCGGCATCGCCGACTTGGCGGCCATCA
>Ga0335397_10007284_pt1 | contig 14119 bp, 9 predicted proteins | sample MAT04_FD_205740 | JGI IMG/M metagenome (GOLD analysis project Ga0335397, IMG submission 205740) | Freshwater microbial communities from Lake Fryxell liftoff mats and glacier meltwater in Antarctica - MAT-04 (spades assembly) (version 2) ...
AGCCGATCGGGGCTGATCGGGGCGGCGATCGCCATCGTGGGAACACTGGTGACCCGACCGGGTCTCAGCACCGGACGCCGGTCACGGGTCGCGGTGGGAGCGGTCGTGCTCGGGGCGCTGGCGTTCGCCGGTGGGTTCGTCGCCAATCCGTCGAACCTCGATCGTGGCTTCGCCGACCGTGGCGCCGGGCGGCTCGACTTCTTGACGGTGTCTCTGCCGCTGATCAAGGAACAGCCGATCATCGGGCACGGATTCGGCCAGCTCCGCCTGCTGATCCCTCCGCAGTTGCGATTGACCCCCGGGAGCCAGCAGCTGGACGAAATCCGCGAGGACGTGTCGTCGCACAACACGTACATCGACACCACCGGAGACCTGGGGCTGATCGGTCTGTTCCTGTTCGGCTCGGTCGTGGTCGTCGCGATGGTCGGTCTGGTGAGGCCTCGATGGCTCCAGCTGAAGGAGCTCTCCACCACCGTCATGGTGATGTTCCTGCCGGTGATGACCGGTGCGTTCTTCCTCCCGCTGTTGAACAACAAGCTCGCGTGGGGGGTGATCGGTCTCTCCGCGGCCATGCAGGTGCCGTCGTGGAGATCGCGTTGGTCCGGACTGGCGGGCGCCACGGCCGGCGCTCCCCTCGTCCAGACGACCCTGCCGCGCGGTATCGCGATGGGTTCACCGGCGAGATCCGACGTCATTGCTCGACCTGACCCCGCAGGGGTGCCGGGCAGCTTCGCTTCACCCAGCCTCGACGCGCCCGAACCGGAGGAGCGACTCGCCCGCTGGGACTTGCGGGTCTCGCGCCGCGCGAAGCGGGGGATCGTCCTGTCAGCAGTGGCGGGTGGCCTCCTGGCGGGGATCGTGGCGGGCGCTCTGCCGACGCACTACAGCGCGACTGCAGCGGTGGTCTCACGGCGGGTGGACACCTCCGTCGGTCCTGAGTACGTCAGCATCGACCGCGAGCGGCTCCAGGGGATCCTCACCCTCGTCGTGTCGGGCGCCTACGCCGTCGAACTGCAACGTCTGTCCGGCGTCGACCTGACACCGGTGCAGATCCGCGACCGCATGGCGGTCACACGACCGAGATCCGGGAACATCGTGCAGTTGGTGTTCAGCGACACGAGCCTGTCCAGGACCGAGGCGATGATGCCGTACCTCGTCCCAGCGCTGGAGAACATCTTCGCCGGCAGTCGAGCTGCGGCCGAGGAGCAGGTCCGCGACGAGGTCCGGCCGGCGGTTCCCGGCGAACAGCGGTACTACGAGGGCGCCTACTTCACGCCTGCGTACTCGGGTGCCACGCTCGAGATCGACCCACCGCCGGCGGCGTGGATGGTGTTCGTCGGCGCGCTCGGTGGCGGTCTGTCAGCGATCGGCTACGTCTTCGGCGGTTCGCGGCGCGCTCGGATCGAGTCGGCGGACGACTTCCCGCGTGTCGCCGGTCTGCCTGTGTGGACACACGTCGGGTCCGGCAGCGGACGCCGACGTCGAGCGACGGGCGAGCAGTTCGCTCAACTCGTCGCTGCCGCCGTCGATTCGCACGACGTGGAGTCCTTGCCGTCGCGGGTCCTCGTGACGGCACCGACCGCCCGGTCCGAGTCCGAGTCCCGCCAGATCGCGCTGGGGGTGGCGGCTGCGCTGGTAGCTGACGGCCGTCGGGTCGTCCTCGTCGATGCGCAGCTGGCGGCCCCGCGGCTGAGCCGGCGTCTCGCCCGCAACTCCTCTCGCGGTCTGGCAGATCTGGACCGACCCGGGGCGTCGGTGGCGGACGTTCTGAGACCGGTGTCGCGGCATCGAATGCCCAAGGTGCAGCGACAGCTCGTCGGTTCCTCGGTGGACCAGCTGCGGTTCATCCCGGCAGGGACCAGGAGCGCACGCTCGAAGAAGCTGATCCGAACGGACTGGCTCGAACAGCTCGATCCCGATGTCGCGGTCGTCGTGCTCGCGCCGCCCACACTGGGCGACGTGCCGGTCAGCGATCTGCTCGAGTGGAGCGATGCCGTCGTGCTCGCACTCGTCGTCGGCCGAACCACCACGGCGGACGCCGAGGACGCCGCTGGTGTGACGCACCTGTTCGCCCAGGCGCCGTGTGGCATCGTGCTCGTCAATGTCTGACAGCCCTGACGTGGACGGCGGCCCGGGGCTCGCCGGTCCATGGGTCGACAACCACTGCCACATCGCCGACGTCGCGGATGTCGCCGCCGTCCTCGACGAGGCGACCGCGGCCGGTGTCGTCGCGATGATCTCGGTCGGGACGGATGCCGACAGCTCGGCCGCGTGTCTGGCTCTGGCCGGAGGTTCCGACACGATCTGGGCCACCGCTGGAGTCCACCCGCACGAGGCGACCGCGGGCACCGAGGATCTGAGGCGCGTGGTGGCTGGGGCCCGTCACGGCGAGCGGTTGGTCGCGATCGGCGAGTGCGGGCTCGACTTCCACTACGACCACTCACCACGCCCGGTGCAGCGAGCGGTCTTTGCCGAGCAGGTCGCGATGGCGAACGAGTTGGGCCTGCCACTCGTGATCCACACGCGGGATGCGTGGGACGAGACCTTCGAGATCCTGGTGGCGGAGTCAGTTCCGTCGCGCACGGTCTTCCATTGCTTCACGGGGGGCCCTGACGAAGCGGAGCGGTGCATCGAGCTGGGCGCGTGGCTGTCGGTCAGCGGCATAGTGACCTTCAACAGCGCAGCCCAGCTCCAACTAGCGGTCGCTGCGACACCGCTGGATCGCCTGATGGTCGAGACCGATTCGCCATACCTGACACCCGTCCCGCACCGAGGGTCACGCAATCGCCCCGCGCTCGTCGGACTCGTGGGCGAGGCTGTCGCCCGATTGCACGGTCGTCCGGTGGCCGAGGTCGCCTCGATGACCACCTCGACCGCCAGCCGGTTCTACGGACTCGATCTCCTGTGAGACGCCTGCCCGTGCGCGTGGTGGTCGCGCTCTGTGTCACCGCGCTCTGCACCGCAGTGCTCGCCGTCGTGTCGTTGCGCGGCGGTGTCGATCAGTCCGCGGCACCACCCACGACGGCGCCATCCGACGCCCAGACGACGGTGACCACGGCCGCAACGCAGAGCACCACGACCAGTTCGATCGAGGTGCTGGCGGACTGGTACCCGAAGCGGACCAGCAGGTACTCGGATCGCCGACCTCCAGTGACGGTGACGACTCTCGCGCCGACGACCTCGACGACCGAACCGGTTTCGAACAGGACGTCCCGGTCCGACGGGTCGGGTGGCTGAGCGTGCTCGGAGCCACCGAGATCAACGAGCTGATGGAGCGATTCGGCCTCGACGCCCGCAAGTCGCTCGGCCAGAACTTCGTGGCGGACCCCAACCTGGTGATGAGGATCGCCCGCCTGGCCGAGGTCGGCCCGGGTGACCGTGTCGTGGAGATCGGGCCGGGCCTGGGCTCGTTGACACTGGCGCTCGTCGACACCGGTGCGCATGTGGTCGCTGTCGAGAAGGACGACGCCTTGGTCCCGGTGTTGCGCGAGGTCCTTGCAGCGCACGACGCCACTGCGGTCGAGGTCGTGCAGGCCGACGCTCTCGGACTGGACTGGTCGGCCCTGCTCGGCGAGGCCGGGCAGGGGGTCCCGTGGGTCCTCGTGGCGAACTTGCCGTACAACGTGGCAGTGCCCCTCATCATGGACGTGCTGGAACACGCGCCGATGGTGCAACGCATGGTGGTGATGGTGCAGTCGGAGGTCGCCGAGCGGCTCGCTGCCGAACCGGGTGGCCGCACCATCGGGATTCCGTCGATCCGCATCGCGTGGTACGGCGAGGCCCGTGTTCTGGCGACGGTTCCACCTGAGGTGTTCGTACCGCGCCCTCGGGTCGATTCCGCCCTGCTCGGGATCACGCGACGAGATGCGCCGTCGACCGCCGTCACAGAGGCCCAGGTGATCCAGTTGGTTGCGCGCGCCTATCGCCAGCGTCGGAAGATGCTGCGGTCGACGCTGGGACGGCTCGTTCCGCCCGAGGCATTCGTCGACGCAGGGGTCGCCCCGACTGCCCGCCCGGAGGAGCTCGACGCGAGTGATTGGGCTCGATTGACCGAGGCGGTCCGGTCCCGGCCGACACCGCCGTCGCCGCCAGCCGGCGACGGATGAGTGTTCGGCGCTGGTTTAGCCTGCGCCGGTGTTCGAACATCTCGAGGCCCGGGCGAAGCTCACCTTGTCGCTGCGGATCCTCGGCGTACGTGCCGACGGTCTGCACGTGATCGATGCCGAGATGGTCAGCCTCGACCTGTGTGACAGATTGGTGATCGACAGTGACGGTGACGAACTCACCGTCGTCACGGGCTCGGAGCGTTCTGTCGGCCGACCGGACGATCTCGTCGTGCGAGCGCTGAAGCTGGTACGGCGTCGAGCAGGAGTCGAGCTGCACAAGCACATCGCTCCGGGCGCCGGTCTCGGCGGCGGTAGCTCTGACGCTGCGGCGATCCTTCGATGGGCGGGCGAGTTCGACCCGGATCGGGCGGCGCTCCTGGGAGCAGATGTGGCGTTCTGCGTGGTCGGAGGGCGTGCCATGGTCGGTGGGATCGGCGAAGTGATCGCGCCGATGGACCACCGGCCGGAGACCTTCACGCTGCTGACACCTCCGGTGCACTGCTCGACCCCGGTCGTCTACCGGACCTGGGACGAACTCGGCGGCCCCGTCGGGGATCACGGAAACGATCTGGAGCCTGCCGCGCTGCACGCCTTCCCGGAACTCGCCAGATGGCGCGACGAGCTGGGTGACGCAAGTGGTCAGCGACCGTTCCTGGCGGGGAGCGGGTCGACCTGGGTGGTTCGAGGAGAGCACCCGGGACCGGGTCGGATCGTGGCCCGAACCACCGGACGGCGGGACGAGCCGGGGCCGGGCACACAGTGACCGGGACCTCCGAGCGAACACCGACGCCGCAGTGCGGCGATGTCGTCGCTACTTGCCGCGAGCTCGGCGCTGGTGACGCGTGCGCCTCAGCAGCTTCTTGTGCTTCTTCTTCCGCATGCGCTTACGGCGCTTCTTGATCAATGAGCCCATGGCGCTGAGGACTCTAGGGCGAGAGTCGTCCCAGACTCAAAACCAGCGCACATGCGGAGATTTCGGACGCACCGATCTCGCCGGTACACTGCCGGAGGGCGATCATGTGTTGTCCGAGATGCCGTGGAGGCCACGGTGAACGGGACCAAGGATGCTGTGCAGCATCGGGGCGGGGTACGGGTCCGTGACGGCGACCCGGGTCTGAAGAGGAGACGATCGAGCGAATGACGCCCATGCGAGCAACATCTGGCCTGGCGGAGTATCGGGACGCTCCGCCCGACTCGGCAGAGATGCATCGATCGATCCGTCTCAGTCGCACGCAGCTGCTGTTCGTGGTGGCGGCGATGCTGGTCACTGGAGCGATCGCCGCAGCGTTGGCCCTCACCAACCCGCCCGTCTACCAGACCACCCGTTCCGTGCTCGTGCTCTCCGGAGCGAACCCCAACGACAACGAGGTGCTCGCACGGGCGCTCCAGAGCCTGCTGACGTCGAAGGGACTGGCGGCCGAGGTCAAGCGACGAGGTGATCTGCCCCAGTCGATCGACGGGATCTCCGGCATGATCAGCGCGAAAAGGTCGCCTGAATCCGCGTACATGGACATCGTCGTGTCCAACGTCGACAAGGAGGTCTCGGAACAGGTCAGCGCGCAGGTGATCCCGGCACTCACCGGGGTCTTCGAGACGACGCAGCAGGATCTTCCCGTCGAGAGCCGCATCAACGGTCCGCTCTTCCAAGAGGTGTTCGCGCGTCCGCTGCAGAGCACGTCGACCTTCCCGCTGTGGTTCGCGGTCGTGTTCGGTCTGTTGCTCGGCGGCCTGGTTCCTTTCCTGTTCTTCGTCATCAGGAACTTGCGCAGGCCCGTGGTCGAGTCCTCCCAGGACGTCACCGACGCGATCGATCTTCCGATCCTCGCCAAGGTCTCGCCCCTCAGTGCTCGTGGTGCCAACGCCCAGGACACGATCGCTGGCGTCGTTGCGGCGGTGGAGCGGTTGAGTCTGAACGAGCCCGTGCACCGTCTTGTCCTGGTCGGCTCCGACGACGGCGTCGACCGGGCGGAGATCGCCTTGGCGCTCGCATGCATGGTCGCACGCAGTTTCGGTCAGCCCGTCGCCCTCATCGACGCCGACATGGACAACGGGGTACTCACCTCCATGTTGGGCGCGACTGATGCGCCGGGACTCTCCGAATGCCTGTCGGGTCAGCTCGATCCCGAGGCGGCGCTCGTCGCACTCTCCGACGTCCGGGTGCCGTCCGCGATCGAGGCACTGCAGGCCCCGCCGGGCATGGTCCGCTTCCTCGGTGTCGGAGTCGACACCAGTCGGAACATCCTGCGCATGCGCTCCACGTTCCACCGGGTGCTCGAAGGTCTCGCCGGCCGTTACGTCGTCATCGTGAACGGGCCGAGACTGCCCGGTCCGGTGCCGACCGCTCAGTTGCTCTCCCTCGCTGATGCCACTCTGATGGTCGTGACCGAAGGTCGCACGAGTCTGACCGACGCCCAGGCAGCCGGTGACACCCTGCGGTCGTTCAGCGCTGGCGCGTCGGGCATCATCGTGCTGCGGCGCTGAGTCCGACATGGGTGGGGGCAGAGGAGAAGCGGACCCGACCGAGGGGCCGGGGCGCAAGGGTGGGGACGATTCCGTCGTTGCACCCGACCTCATCGGAGCTCTCGCCGCCTCGGGCGTGATCGACCCGGAAGGTGCCGCGGCCGGCGACGCGGAAACCGACGCGGACCCTGTCGGGCAGTCGGTCGGGACCAGCGCGTCCAGAGGTTTCCTGTGGGCGAACGTCGGCGTGTTCACGAGGTACGCCTCGGCGCTCGTGTTGGCGGCGGTCCTCGCTCGGTCGCTCAGCAGCGACGACTACGCCGTCATGGTCACGTTGATGATCGTCGCGTTCTACTTCGACAACGCCCTCGATCTGGGCATGGGTGCTGCGCTCGTCTACGAGCAGGAGACCGGCATCACCGAGCGGGTGCAGGTGGCTTTCACCGCGAACGTCGGCGTGACCGTGGTCCTGTCCGCAGCCGCCTACTTGGTGGCTCCGGTCATCGCGAACTTCTACCACCTGGAGGGATACACGGCGGTGTTCCGCTGTTTCGCCGTGGTGGTGCTGCTGTCGGGGCTGACGACGATTCCCTGGGCGCTGTTCATGCGGGGGATGAACTTCCGCACCCGCGCCGTCGTCGAGGTGTCGCGCGACATGACACGGTTCACCGTGACGCTCGGACTGGTGGCGGCAGGACTCGGTGCCTGGGCGGTGATGATCGGGATGATCGCCGCCTATGCCGTCTGGATGGTTCTGACCTGGTTGCTCATCAAGTTCCGGCCGACGTTGCGCTGGAACCTGGAGATCGTGAAGGAACTGTTCGCCTACGCGTGGCGAATGGCCGGCACCCGACTGCTGGGAGTTCTCGCGCTCAATGGCGACTACATCATCGTCGGCAACCAGCGACGCGATCAGTATCCGCTGTACTACCAGGCGTTCCGGCTCCCGGAGTTCGTGCTCGGGGCTCAACTCAACGCCATGTCGGCGGTTCTGTTCCCCATGTACGCCCGCATCCGTGCCGAGGGCCAGGTGGCGATGCGCGACGCCCTCTACAAGGCGCTCCGACTCGTCGCGTTGTTCTCGATCCCCGTCGGTATCGGACTGGCACTGGTCGCCCGCGACGGCATCCTGGTGATGTACGGGAGCGACTCGATGGTGGCCATCAGGACGATGGAGCTCCTCTCGTTGACCGGCTGTGTCGTTGGCCTCGGATATGCCACCGGTGACCTGCTGTTCGCGATCGGTCGCCCCGGTGTGATGGCACGCATCAACATGGTCATGGTGCCGGTCATGCTGAGCGCCATGTGGGTCGTCGCGAAGCACGGTGTGGTGTGGGTCGCGCTGGTTCACCTGGTGACGGCAGCCGTGTTCACGCTGATCCGCCAGCTGGTGGTGAATCGCATCGTCGATGCCAGTGCCCTGTCGGTCCTGGCCGCGCTGGCGCCGGGTGTCATCGTGTCGATGAGCATGCTCGCGGTCGCCCTCCCGGTCAGGCTCCTGACTCCACCCGGTTTCATGTCGATGGTGTTGATCGTGCTCGCAGGAGGTATCGGCGGGCTGATCGGACTGGCGATCAGCCGCTCAGCTCGTCACGAGTTGAGCGACGTCCTCGCAAAACTGCGGGGCTGAGCAGCGACCGAGCGCGGGCGGCCGCCGGGCGCGACCGGCGCAGGACCCGCTCGGCGGTGTCGAAGAGTCGACCGACGGGTCCGACACCGGTGCGACAGTGCAGGAGTTCTCGCCGTTCGGTGGCCCAGTCGGCCTTGTACGGCTCGTCGCCTCGGAGGAGGTCGTACTCGTCCATGCCGTCCTCGCAGGCATGGTCGACCAACACGGCCCGAAGCACCGAGCCGCAGCCGCGCCACTCCCGTTCGGTCCGCCGTCCCGCCTGGTAGAAGGACTGTCGCGTCCCACAGCGTAGGTCGAGCTCGACCGCGACGACATCGCCCTCGGCAGAGAGCAACTCGTGAATGAGGACCTCTCCCGCCGCTGCGCCGGCAACCAACGCCGTCCGGCAGCGGTCCCATGCCAGAAGGAAGTTCGACTCGTCGGACCAACGTTCGTCGTGCAGCGCCGCGAGTTGGTCGAGCGCCCGTGCGACATCGTCGGCGTCGACCCGTCGGAACGACGCGCCGTCCTTCACGAACCGCTTCCGCGAGCGGGTCACCGTGCTGCGCAGCCGCCCGGGTCGGGCGGCGAGATACTCCGCGCCGGTCACAGGAAGTGGGGCGTACGGAGCGCCGACGCGAGCGAGCTCGTACGCGCCGAGGGCGCCCGCCAGAGCGCCGGTGGCCGCCAGACCGTCCAGGTCCACCACACGCGAGCCGGGACGGCGCAGCCAGCCGATCACCAGCTCGAGCACTGCGGACGCTCGCCCTTCGGCGGCCACGACGTCGAGATGATCAGGCGCGAGCACGCCCTGGCCGATGCAACGGACCCGCTCCGTGCGAACCGGTCCTCGCCGTACCTGGTCCAGCTCGAACGCAGCGCCACCCACGAGCCGGCCTCCCTCGAAGCAACACAGCACGGCCGGTGCGCCGCCTGCGGCATTGTCGATCCACCAGCTCCTGAGGAATGGCGAGGGCAGCTCCTGGGTAGAGACGAGCTGGTCCCATTCCGTCGCAAGTGCTCCGAGCCGGGTGCGCACCTCGAGGCGGAGGGGAGTTGGGGTCATCGGGCGAGTGTGACCGACGCCGGGCGCCGTCGCCACACGGGCACCCGGCACCGGAACCGGCGAAGAGGTGTCGGGAACGGGTCGTGCGGGAGTATTTGCCCAGTCGATCAGGCGAACTTCTTGCGATGTCCCTTGACGATGACCTCGGTCACACGTTAACTGGAGACCAGCGAGTCTGGGGTCGGCTGGGGAAGCCGATGGCGGTCGAGTTGGCGAAGTGTGCGGACGGCTGGTCTTTCGACGGCTGTGGCGGAGATGATCGGGGCAAGATGTCGAGCTATTCCGAGGTGGAAGAACGTGCCGTTCAAGGGCGCGACGTTCCGGAGCGGTCATTTCGGGTCGGGCCTGCTTCCGCCAGCGACTCGCCGAAGGTCATCGACCTACGGACCGGCGCCGTCGTGTTGCCCGACGTTGTCCTGAACGACCCGGTCGAGGCGGTACCACAGCAACAGCGTCGAGCCGTCGGCCGGACGCTCGTCATGATGGGACACGCGTTCGACTTCGTGGCCCTGGCACTCCCGCTCACCCTCGGACGACTCGTTCTGAGCCAGCCGATCTCGTTCCGACTCATCGGCTTGTTCGCGCTGGTCGGCACTGTCCTGTTGTGGCCGACGGCTCGCCGCGGCCGGCTCGCCGTCGCGCCGAGCGAGGGGCTGTCGTCGGTGATCGCCCGTCTGGGGTTGGCGCCCGTGGTCACGCTGATCATCGTGTCGATCGTGCAGCTGGGGAAGTTCGGCACTCCCAGCGCCTCGATCAACGTCTTCGCTCTCGTCCAGATCGTCCTGGCGACCATCCCCCTCGTCCTCCTCGGGCGACTCATCGGGTTCCGCCTGGTCGGCCGCGTCCGTGCCAAGGGCTTCGACCTCGAGGACACGCTCATCATCGGCATCGGCCCGGTCGGCATCGAGGTCGCCCGAGCTCTCGAGGACAACCCCGAGTTCGGCCTGGTGCCCTGCGGGTTCATCGATCGCTTCGACGAGGACGTTCCGCTACCGCTCGTCGGCCGCCCCGAGCACCTGCCGGCGATCCTCGAGCGGACCGGCGTTCGCCACGTCATCCTCGCGTTCGGCGCCGCCGGCGAAGAGGAACTGGTGGGCATCATCCGTCGTTGCCAGGACCGGATGGTCCAGTTCTACGCCGTCCCGCGTCTGTTCGAGCTCGGTGTCTCCGCCGAGGACGTCGGCCATGAGGTCGCAGGTCTTCCGCTCGTGCCCGTGCGCCGCCCCGGTGTGTCGGCCAGTCTGTGGCCGGCCAAGCGTGCATTCGACGTCGTCACCTCCGCGGCGCTCATCACGCTGGTCGCCCCGCTACTGCTCGCCTGTGCGGCCGCTGTGAAGCTGACCAGCCGTGGACCCGTGTTCTTCCGCCAGATCCGTATCGGCATCGGCGGCCGACCGTTCGAGATCCTGAAGTTCCGTTCGATGACCGTCAACGACGACTCCGCCACGCAGTGGAGCGTCAACGAGGACGATCGGGTCACCGCGGTCGGTCGATTCCTTCGCCCGACGCACCTGGACGAGCTACCTCAACTGTTCAACGTGCTGCGCGGAGAGATGTCGCTCGTCGGTCCACGGCCGGAGCGCCCGCACTTCGTCCAGCAGTTCGGCGCAGAGATCGATGGCTACCACTTCCGTCATCGCGTTCCGGTCGGCATCACCGGTTGGGCGCAGGTCAACGGGTACTGGGGAGACACCAGCATCGAGACCCGGGTGCGACTCGACAACCGTTACATCGAGAACTGGTCGCTGTGGCGTGATCTGGTCATCGGATTGCGCACCATCCCGACCCTTCTCGGCAAGCGTCGGTGAGCTCGGCCGTCCCGCTCGACATCGAGCTCGAGGGCGGCGCGGACGTTCCAGCTCGAACCGAGCTGGTCACGGTCGTGATCCCGGCGCGTAATGAGGAGCGAACCATCTCCGCGGTTCTGGACAGCGTGCTGTCGCAGACCCACCGCGAGTTGCAGGTGCTGGTGCTCGACGGTGTCTCGACCGATCGGACGGTGCAGGTCGTCGCTGAACGTGCAGCGCGGGACCCGAGGGTGGAGTTGGTCATCAACCCTGACCGGGCCATCCCGTTCGCCCTGAACCAGGCGGTCGAGCGTGCCCGCGGCCGGTGGTTGGTCCGGGTGGACGCACATTCGCGGATCCCGGAGGACTACGTCGAACGACTCGTCGGTCATCTCCGGTCGGGCGAATGGGGGGGCGTCGGTGGCCGCAAGAACGGCGTCGGCCACACGTCGGCCGGCCGAGCGATCGCGGCCGTCATGGGATCCAAGTTCGCGCAGGGCAACTCCGTCTACCACTACGGCACCGAGCCGCAGGTCGTCGACCACATCCCGTTCGGGGCGTACCCCGTCGAGGTGGTGCGCGAGCTGGGCGGATGGTCCGAGACACAGCTGGTCAACGAGGACTTCGAATTCGACTACCGACTCCGACAGAGCGGGAGCGAGCTGCTCTTCGACCCGTCCATCGAGATCGAGTGGGACTGCCGTCAGAGTGTCGGTGACCTGTTCCGGCAGTACCGCCGCTACGGCGCCGGCAAGGTGCAGACGCTGAGGACCCATCCCGAGTCCGCGGCCCTGCGTCACCTGGCCGCGCCCACGATGATCGCGGGGCTCGGCGTCGCCGCCGCCCTGGTGCCCTGGCGTCGGACGAGAGGTCTCGGTGCCGTGGTCGCGGTGCCCTACCTCCTGGTTCTGGCGGCCGGCACTGCGAGTGTCGTACCGCAACTGGAGACGACCGACGAACGACGCTGGGTGCTGCCTGCGTTCCTCGCTCTGCACCTGGGGTGGGGGATCGGGTTCTGGGAAGAGGTGCTCGCTCCCCTGCGCCGCAGCGGCGGAGCACGTCCGAATCTGGCCGCAAGCGCCGGATCCCCGCGAGGCACGGTCTGACCGGGCACGTCGTCGGCGCTACCGTGTCGGGCGCTGAAGCAATGACTCAGTGGCGGGTAGTTTAATTGGCAAAACGCCTGACTTTGGATCAGGAGGATGCAGGTTCGAGCCCTGCCCCGCCAGCATGGACAAGCTCCACCCCACAGCTCCACTCTCCGCAGTGATCCTGGCCGCAGGGGAAGGCAGCCGGATGCGTTCCGAGCGCCCCAAGCCGTTGCATCGGCTGTGCGGGCGTCCGATGCTCACGTACGTGCTGGACTCCCTCGCCGAGGTCGAGGCGCAACGTGCGGTGATCGTCGTCGGCCACAAGGGCGACTGGGTCACGAAGACGATGCAGGAGCAGTCGCACGACGTCGAGCTGGAGTTCGTCGAGCAGGCGGTGCAGCGCGGAACCGGCGACGCCACTCTGGTGGGACTCGTCGGTCTGCCCGACGATTCCGACGAGGACGACGTCATCGTGTTGCCCGGCGACGCCCCGCTGCTGCGACCCAGCACCGTCGTCGAGCTGCTCGCACAGCACCGCTCGTCGGGCGCAGCCGCCACGGTGTTGTCCGCACGGATGGATGACCCGACCGGGTACGGGAGGGTCGTTCGTGGCAAGGATGACCGCGTCGTGCGCATCGTCGAGCACGTGGATGCCACCGAGGACGAACTCGCCGTCGACGAGGTCAACACCTCGATCTACGTCTTCCGTCGCAGCCTGCTGGCCCCGGCACTTCGCCGCATCGAGCCGGACAACCGTCAGGGGGAGTACTACCTGACCGACGTCGTCGAGGTGCTCGCATCCGCAGGTCATCGTGTCGAGGCAATGGTGGTCCCCGACCCTGCCGAGACCCAGGGCATCAACGACAGGTTGCAGCTGGCGTCGGCAGAGGCCGAACTGCGCCGTCGCACGAACGAGGCGTTGTTGCGCTCGGGTGTCACGATCGTGGATCCGTCCGCCGTCTACGTGGACACCACGGTCGTGGTCGGCACCGACGTCACCTTGTTCCCCGGTGTGATCCTGCAGGGATCGACCGTGATCGGTGACGGCTGCGAGGTCGGTCCGAACACCCGTCTCGTCGACACGGCGGTCGGGGCCGAGTGCGTGGTGCAGGCGACGACCGCCAACAACTCCGTCGTCGGGGACCGTTGCGTCGTCGGCCCCTACGCATCCCTCGCTGCCGGTTCCGACATTCCGTCGGATTCGGTCACCGGGCCGTTCTACACTGCGCTCTCCGCACTGTGAGCACATCGCTCGGGTCGGTCGGACTCGGGCGGGTGTGCGGAAGTGGACGACGGCATGGGGAGGCACACGGTGGAGCTGGTCACCAAGAAGCGGCTGACGATCGTCGCAGGGCGGGTGAATCGCGAACTGGCCGAGGAAGTGGCCGAGCGCCTCGGCCTCGGGCTGTTGCCGATGGATCTGTCCGAGTTCAAGAACGGCGAGCTCCACTGCAAGTTCGGCGAGTCGATCCGCGGTGCGGACCTGTTCATCTTCCAGGGTCACTGCTCGACATCCGACATGTCGGTCAACGACGCGATCATGGAACACCTGATCATGGTTGATGCCGCCAAGCGCGCGTCGGCCAAGCGCATCACGGTCGTGGCGCCCTTCTACGGATACGGCCGCCAGGACCGCAAGGCCGAGGGGCGCGAGCCGATCACGGCCAAGCTGCTCGCCAACATGTTCGAGGTCGCGGGCGCGAAGCGCATCGTGAGCGTCGATCTCCACTCGGGTCAGATCCAGGGCTTCTTCGACGGTCCGGTCGACCACCTGACCGCCATGCCGGTCCTGGTCAACTGGATGGCCGAGAACCTGCCAGAGGACCTGGTCGTCGTGTCACCCGACGCCGGTCGGGTGAAGGTGGCCGAGCGGTATGCGAACCAGCTGCATGCCGACCTGGCGATCGTCCACAAGCGGCGGGTGCGTGGGGCGAAGAACACCGTCGAGGCGAAGGAGGTCGTCGGCGAGGTGGACGGCCGCACCTGTGTACTGATCGACG
>Ga0335397_10007285_pt1 | contig 14118 bp, 7 predicted proteins | sample MAT04_FD_205740 | JGI IMG/M metagenome (GOLD analysis project Ga0335397, IMG submission 205740) | Freshwater microbial communities from Lake Fryxell liftoff mats and glacier meltwater in Antarctica - MAT-04 (spades assembly) (version 2) ...
GCCAGCCCACCCGCACGGCGGGCACGCGCTACGCACCGACGTACACCGGCGACTGGCGTGCTCGCTTCGAGTTCGTGGCCGTGGCCACCGACGGCGAAGCACCGACGGCCGCGCAGTTGGCCTTCCCTCCATGCACCGACACGCAGCCTGCACCCGCCATCGTGACCACCCCGGAGGTCGTGACCGAAGGCGACGAGGTGTCGTTCCGGCTGTCGGTCCCGTCGGAGGTTCCGAGCCCGACCTACGACTGGAACTTCGGCGACGGCGTCGTGAGCGAGCTCGCCGAGCCGACCCACGCGTTCGACGACGACGGCACCTACCCCGCCGACGTCACCCGCCTGGCTCCCGGTGCGCCGGGTCAGGCCGTCAACAAGGACATCGTGGTCGAGAACGCCCCTCCGGCGATCGAGGAGCTCGCCGACGTGTTCGGTCAGCAGGAGCCTTCGCTGCCCATGCGGCTGAGCGATCCGGGACCGATCGACGCCCAAGCCCTCACGGTGACCATCACGTCTCCGACGCCGGGGTTCGTGGCCCCCGGGGTGCGACTCTTCCCCTCCGGGCTCATCGATGTCCCGCTCGGCGAGCAGGTGCCGGGCACGTACACGGTCAAGGTCGTGGTGACCGACAAGGACGGCGGCAGAGCCGTCGACAGCGCCCTCGTGTGGGTCCCGACGGCGGAAGAGGCCGGCAGCCTGGGTGGTCTCGGCGCGCGGTCGTTGCCCTCGACCAACGGCCGATCGCTGGATGTGGCTGGCGCCGCCGCTCCCCGCGCCGCCGCACCCAGCGCGGTGACCGTTGCCGCCCTCGACACGAAGCCGGTGGCGGCCTACACGCTGAATGCCACGACGGCGGCGACGGGTGCCGGCCTCGTGGTGAAGAACCGGTCTCGGGCCGGCGGCGTACCCATCGCCGCATCGCTGGCGGCCGGCGATGGACGGGCGGCTGTACCCGTGGTCGCCGACGCGTCGACCACGGTCACCTACCTCGAACCCGGCACCATCGCACTCGCCCTCACGGCGGGATCGCCGGTGACGGCAACGACGTCCAGCCCCGTGGTGATCACCGGCGCGTCGCTGGTGCCCACCCTCACCTACGGCCCCGGCGGCGCCACGAGTGGCGCCCAGAACGCCCTCGTGGTCGTTCGGGCCAAGCTGGCCGTGCCGGCGGGCACCGGCGTGGGTGGGCGGACGGTCGTGTTCGGGCTCGGCCCGTCGACGGCGCAGGCCGTGACCGGCACCGATGGGTTCGCCTCCGCAACCATCGCCGTGCCCGCCACCCCGGGCGTCATCACCCTGCATGTGGATGTGGCTGCCGCCGGGCCGTCGCCGGCGCGAACGCTCGACGTCCCGTTCACCGTGGCGGCCAACCGCGCCCCGGTGGCCGACACCGGTGGGCCCTATGAGGTGGGCCTCAACGGTGATCTCGTGCTCGACGGCACCGGCAGCTCGGATCCCGACACGGGGCAGACGGCGACGTTGGTCTACGCCTGGGACCTCGACGGTGACGGCTCGTTCGCCGACGACACCACCCTCGGCACCGGTCCGCAGCCTGCGCCCATCTCGTGGGCCAACGTGCAGGCCATCGTGTGTCGGGGCACCTGCGCGCTCGGGCAGACGTACCCCATCGGGCTGCGAGTCACCGACACCATCGGTGCCTCGACCATCGCCACCACCCAGGTCAGCATCCTGAAGGACTTCGGCCTGTCGATCACGCCGGCCACGGCCACGCTGGTGCCCGGTGCGTCGGTGAGCTTCACCGTGTCGGTGTTCTCCAACAGCGGCTTCACGACGCCGGTGGCGCTGTCGACCATCGGTCTTCCTGCTGGAGTCACGAGGTCCTTGTCGCCGAGCTCTGTCGTGCCCGGCGGTTCGTCCGTGCTCACCCTGACTGCACCGGCCACCCTGCCGGACGCCGATTTCTCGCTCACGGTGTCGGGCGTGGCCGAAGGGCTCACCCGGCAGGCCGGGGGAGCGATCAGCGTGGAGTTCGGGTTGATCCCCAGCTGCCTCGGCTCGGTCACCGGACGCGTCGTGCACGCTCGCACCGGTGCCCCGATCGCAGGGGCGTCCTATCAGGGGAAGACGACGGATGCCGGCGGTCGCTTCACCTTGACTGCTGTCCCGCTCGGCATCGGCAACGCCCCGAAGTCGTACAGCGGGCAGATGTCGGCCACCGGCTTCTGGCCCATCTCGGCCGCCGGCTTCACCGCCGTGTGCGGCACCGTGCCGCACTTCGAGTTCGCGCTCCAACCGGTGGAGTCGATCACGGTCAGCGGCACGGTTCGGACGAAAGCGCTTCCGAAGGTGCCCATCGCCGGCGCGAGCGTCGGCGACAACGGTGGTGCCAACCCGGTGATCACCGACGCCAACGGCAACTACACGAGGCCGCTCACCCTTCCGGCGGGTCAGACCGAGTTATCCACGGCGACGCGCGGCACCAAGAGCTTGTTCCATGCAAGCCTCTCTGCCCCCTTCGTCGCCCGGGCCGGCGTGAACGTGACCGGCGCCGACATCGACCTGGAGGCGCTCTGCTCCTCGAAGGTGCAGGCGCGCGCCATCAACCTGGACACCGGCCGACCCATCGCCGGCGCCCGCATCACCTTCCCCACCGGACAGGGCGATGTGGTCACCGTCGGTGCCGATGGTCGAGCCACCAGCAAGGACATCTTCCTCAACCCCGGACCGTCATCTCGGCAGGTGCAGGTGCAGGCCCGGGCTCCCTCGGGGGGTCCGAACGCCGGCGGCTTCACGAACGTGGTGATCCCGGCCTGCGGCATGGTCATCCCGGTCGACATCTACCTCGACTACCCGGCAGCCGACGTGCTGGCCACGCTCGACGTGCTCGTGATCGATGACGAGACCAACGCTCCCATCGTGGATGCCACCATCTTCTCGAGCTTCGTCCAGTTCGGCGCAGGCCTCGACCTTCCGAGGACGGGAGCCGATGGCCACTCGAGCAAGACCGTGGTGCTCGGCGCCGGCACCCCCACCACGCGGCCGGTGCAGGTCCTCTACGCGTCGAAGACCGGGTACTACTGGAAGAGCACGACACCAGCCGCACCAGTGCTCAATCAGGACCAGACCACCATGGCCACCATCCGGCTCCAACGGATCCAGTACGGCGCCATCGAAGGCACCGTGCGCGATGCCGTGACGGGTCTGCCCATCGCTGGTGTGCGCCCTCGCTCCGGCTCGTTGGCGTCGCTGGCGTTGACGGGTGCCGATGGTCGCTATCGCATCGAGGGCATTCCGCTGGGTATCGATGGAGCACCGGTGGACCGCATGGTGAGCGTCCTGGAGGTGCCGGGTCAGTACTGGTCGGTCACGTCGGCGTCCTTCTTCGTGGGCACCACCACGGTGACCAAGGACGTCGAGATGATCCCGATCTGCGCCTCGGCCACGGTTCGAGGTCGGATCGTGGATGCCATCACTCGTCAGCCGATCCCCACGGCTCGGGCCACGATCCAGAACGGCCCGTTCGACGATGTTGATGCCGATGGCCGGTTCGTCATCAACCCGGTGCCGGTGTCTTACGAGAACAAGCCGCGGACGTTCAGCATCACGGCCAGTGCCGCCGGCTACCAGTCGCAGTCGAAGACGGTCACCGTGTTCTGCGGCGCCAACATCGTGGTCGACTTCGGCACCGATCAGGACGGCACCGGCACCATCGTGGGCACCGTCACCGACGACGCCACCGACCTCCCCGTGGCTGGCGCCTTCGTGGGCACCGAGTTCGGCGGCACCGACGTGACCGACGCCCTGGGCAAGTACGACATCGCTCAGGCGCCGGCCGGACCGAACAACGGTCCGCGGGACTGGGTGGTGACGGTGGTTCCGACGGAGGGATCGGGTCTGGGCGAGGCCGAGAAGACGGCGACCGTCACCCGCAACGTCACGACCACGCTCGACTTCGCCCTTGGCGAGTACGTCGAACCGCCGCCCGACAACGTGGCCCCGGTGGCCATCATCCTGGCCACGCCCTCGGCCACAGCCGTCGAGGGTGCCACCATCGGTCTGAGTGCGGCCACGTCCTACGACCCCGACAACTCGCCCGGTGGACTCACCTTCGCCTGGGACCTCGACGCCGACGGCCAGTTCGATGACGGCGCCACGGCCACGGCGAACCTGCTCCGCCCCGACAATGGGTCGGTGACGGTGGCCCTACGGGTGACCGATCAGGGCACCGTCCCGGGTCCGCTCCTCGACACCGAGTCGACGGTACTCACCTTCACCAACGCGTTGCCGGTGGTTACCGCCACCGGCTCGGCGAGCACGGCGATCAGCCGTCGGGTCGACGTCGGTGCCACCTTCACCGACGTGGGCGCGGCCGACACCCACACGGCCACCATCAACTGGGGCGACGGTTCGGCCCTGCAAGCGGTGACGGTCAACCCGGCCACCCGCACGGTGCCGTCGACGCCGCACGTCTACGCCGCGCTCGGGGCGCGCACCATCGAGGTGTGCGTGACCGATGACGACGGCGGCAAGGGTTGCCACTCGGTGGCCCTCACGCCGGTCGGCGTCGTCCCCGGACCGCCGGTCGACGTGTCGGCCGTGGGCGGCGACGGCGAGGCTCGGCTCAAGTGGAAGGTGCCGTTGAGCGACGGCGGCGCGCCGCTGCTGCAGTACGGGATCGAGACCACGCCCGGCGCGGCCATCGTGACCGTGCCGGCCACCGATCTGGCCCGCGTGATGGCGCCGCTCGTGAACGGCTCGGATTACACGTTCCGGGTGCGGGCCTCGAACCTCTATGGCTGGGGTCCGTGGTCGGTGCCGTCGAACGTCACCCGGCCGCGAGCATCGTGCACGGGATCGCGCTTCATCGACGTGCTCGAGGATCACCCGTTCTGTCCGGAGATCACGTGGATGGGTGTCGAAGGCGTGTCCAACGGCTACGCCGACGGCACCTACCGGCCCACCGCGCCCATCACCCGCCAGGCCATGGCTGCCTTCAGCCACCGGCTCCTCGAGCCGGGCGCCCCGGACCTCCCGGACTGCACGGTCAAGCCCTTCACCGATGTCGCCGTCACCGACGCCTTCTGCCCTGAGATCACGTGGATGAAGACCGAAGGCATCTCGACCGGTTACGCCGACGGCTCGTTCAAGCCCGCAGCACCCGTGGCCCGCCAAGCGATGGCTGCGTTCTTGTACCGGCTCGACGGATCGCAGCTCGGTGAGGGCCCGGCGTGCCTGTCGGACGAGTTCACCGACGTTCCCGTGGCTCACCAGTTCTGCGGGGAGATCCGCTGGCTGGTCGGCACCGGCGTGGCCGAGGGCTACCCCAACGGCAGCTACGGCGCTACCGCCGGCGTCGCCCGCCAGGCCATGGCCGCCTTCATCTACCGCTACAACATCTACGCCGACCTGATCGGCTAGGGGCCTGGTCGAGGCGGCGCGGCGAAGCTGCCGGCGATCGCAGTGTCAGTCTGGGCCGTTCGCCCCGACGGCAACAGCGATCGTCGCGACGATCTGGTTGGCGATGGCAACGACATTGACGGCCTCGGCCGCCGTGATGTCCGGAAGGTCGGCCGGATAGCGCGTGTCCTCTGCCCACTGCTGAAGGCGCTGGAGATCGAAGCTGCCGACCTCCGGCTGAACCGCTTCGGGCTGAAGCGCCACCAGCACGACGAGGTCGTGCGTCTTGCGGAACTCGATCGCAGCGTGCACCAGTGACGACTTGAGCGCCTTCTCGGCGGCCTGTTGCGCGTGGAAGCAGGCCATGCGAGGGGGTAGGTCGCCGTCGGTCAAGAGCAGTCGAGCCGCAGCGAGGTCGTCGCGGGCGAACCGAAGCCGCTCGTGCGGATCAGAGTGCTTGGACACTCGTACGCCGATAGTCCGGCCGTCCCTCGCGAGTTGGCCAGTACAGGATCGAACCGACGTCGTCGTGGCGCTCCAGCATCTCGGCCGGATCGGTGACGAACACATCGACCGGCGCGAAGGTCTTGATGGCTCATCGGATGCGCGCCATCATCGGCCGCTTCTCCGCCGGATCGATGTGCTCGAACACGACGAGCAGATCGATGTCGGAGTCGGGTCCGTCTTCGCCCCGGGCCACCGAGCCGAACAGGATCACCTCGTCCGGGTCGGTGGCGCGGACCACCTCGTCGACCACCGACGGTTACAACTCCTGCAGCGTCTTTCCGTCGTAGCGTCCCTGTTCGTCGACGAAGTGTTGAACAGGCATGGATTCATTGCACGCAAGCTTGCGAAGTGATCTGCCGGCATTGCGCGTTTCTCCGGTCGCAGCCTTCGCGTTCGTCGGCGGCACGTCGCGTCGAGGAGCAGCTCGGGTTTCGACCGTTCGGCCGCCCCCCGGTAGCCTTCGCGTCCTATGTCAGAGCACAAGATGACCGAGCGCCTCGAGGACCTGGCCGCCCGCAAGGAAGAGGCTCGCCACGCCGGTTCCGAGCGGTCCGTCGAGCGCCAGCACGCCAAGGGCAAGCTCCTCGCCCGAGAGCGCATCGACCTGTTGCTCGACCCCGGCTCGTTCCACGAGCTCGACATGCTGGCCCGCCATCGAGCCCGGCTCAGCGGCCTGGCCGAGCGGCCCTACACCGACGGCGTCATCACCGGCTGGGGCACCATCGACGGCCGCCAGGTGTTCGTGTTCTCCCAGGACTTCACCGTGTTCGGCGGTGCCCTCGGCGAGGTGTTCGCCGAGAAGATCCACAAGGTGATGGACCTGGCCCTGAAGGTCGGCGCTCCGGTCATCGGCCTCAACGACGGCGCCGGTGCCCGCATCCAGGAGGGCGCCGTGTCGCTGGCCTCCTACGGCGGCATCTTCTACCGCAACGTCCAGGCCTCGGGCGTCACGCCGCAGATCAGCGTGGTGCTCGGCCCGTGCGCCGGCGGCGCCGTCTACAGCCCGGCCATGACCGACTTCATCTTCATGGCCAACGAGACGTCCCACATGTTCATCACCGGCCCCGACGTGGTGAAGACGGTGACGGGCGAAGAGGTGACCCTCGAAGAACTCGGCGGCGCCCGGTCGCACGGCTCGAAGTCGGGCGTGGCCACGTTCGTCGGCCCCGACGAGGAAACCGTCCTCAACGACGTCCGCTACCTGTTCTCGTTCCTGCCGTCCAACAACCTCGAGCAGCCGCCGTACTTCCCGCCCACCGATGACCCCGACCGCCTCTGCCCCGAGCTGGCCGAGATCATGCCGGCGTCGCCCCACATCCCGTATGACATGAAGAAGGTCATCTCGGCCTGCGTCGACGACGGCGACTTCTTCGAGTACTTCCCCACGTGGGCCGGCAGCATCGTCTGCGGCTTCTCCCGCATCGACGGCCACCCCGTCGGCATCGTCGGCAACCAGCCCATGGTCGTGGCCGGCGTGCTCGACATCGAGTCGTCCGAGAAGGCGGCCCGCTTCGTGCGCACGTGCGACGCCTTCAACATCCCGCTCGTCACGTTCGTCGACGTGCCCGGCTTCCTGCCCGGCGTCGACCAAGAGTACGGCGGCATCATCCGCCACGGCGCCAAGCTGCTCTACGCCTATTGCGAGGCCACCGTGCCCCGCATCCAGATCATCACCCGCAAGGCCTACGGCGGCGCCTACGTGGTCATGAACTCGAAGTCCATCGGCGCCGACCTGGCCTTCGCCTGGCCGTCGGCCGAGCTGGCCGTGATGGGCCCGCAGGGCGCGGTCGAGATCCTCTACCGCCGTGAGCTGGCCGAGGCCGATGATCCGGTGGCTCGGCGGGCCGAGCTGGTCGACGAGTACACCGAGAAGTTCGCCAACCCGTATGTCGCCGCCGAGCGTGGCTTCGTGGACGACGTCATCGACCCGGCCGAGACCCGCATCAAGCTGGTGGCCGGCCTCGAGATGCTCCGCACCAAGCGTGAAGAGCTGCCCAAGCGCAAGCACGGGAACATCCCGTTGTGAGCGACGCCACGCCGTCCACCCGCAGACCGGTCGTGCAGGTGCACGGCGACCCGTCGCCCGAAGAGGTGGCCGCCATCATGGCCGCCGTCGAGGTCACGTGGCCGCGTCCCGGAGCCGCCGATGCACCGGTCGACTCGCCCCGCTGGCGCTTCTCCGGCCGGTGGTGGACGAAGCCCGTCTCCACCCGGCGCGACCGTCCCTGAGCTGACGGCGATCATCCGTGGACGAGGCGGCACCGCCGGACCCCGCGGTCGAGTCCGACCCGATCCGGGCAAGGCGGTTCCTGGTCGAGGCCTGGCAGGTCTACCGGCGCGAGATCCTGCTCGTCCTGCCCGCAGCTGTGGCGGCCCGACTTTCGGTCGTGGTCGCCGCCGTGTTCCTCGTCGAGATCCCTTCGACGGTGCTGCACCTGTTGACCGACGAGGCCATCCTGGAGGCAGTCGACGATGACATCGCCACCGACCTGTGGGTGGGTGCGCTCATGGCCACCATGTGGGCCACCCTCGGTCACCACTTCCTGTCGGGCGTGCTCGAGCGCGTCGTGGCTGCCGACCGGCACGGACATGACCGCCCGACGCTGCGCCAGACGTTCGCCGGCCTGCCGTGGGGCCGCCTCATCGTCGGCGACCTGATCCTCGGCTTCGTGCTCACCGCCCTGGCCTCGGCCTTCGTGTTGCCCCGTCTGTTGCTCGGGCCGTTCCTGCTGTGCGTGATGCCACTGCTGAGCATGCGCCATGAGAACCTGCGCACGGTCTGGTTGGCCAGCGTGCGCTTGGTGCGGGGCTCGTGGTGGCCGGTCGCGCTGGCCTTCGGCCTTGCCCTCTTCCTCGAGACGGTGGTGCTCCAGGGCGGCGGCCAGCTGGTCGAGGAGGTCACCCACAGCCACACCCTTGAGCTGGTGGCCCACGGCCTCCTCGGTCTGCTGGTGCTCCCGTTCACCGCCCTCGTGCCGGTCGTGATCACGTTCGACCTGCTCGACAAGCGCCACGAACTGCCGGACGAGCGGTACTGACAGGGCGCACAGCGACCGCCACCCGAGCTTCTGGTGTCGATCGGCAGCCCAGGAGGCCGTCAAGGGACACCAGAAGCGGAGTGGGTAGGGTGGCCGCGATGGAGCTGACGACGGTGTCCGATGATCTGGCCGTGGTGCACGACGGGCTCGACGTCCGTCGTTACGAGGGGCTCGAGCCCGACACCGTCCACGAGATCGACGGCTTCGTGCTCCGCACCCTGCCGCGCCCCGACGGTGAGCTGCTGTGTCGGTTCGCCACCGTCAACGACGTGCACTTCGGCGAGGTCGAGGCCGGCGTCATCGAGGGCATGGACCTGGGGCCCACCTTCTCCTCGGCACCGGGCGAGGAGCCCTACCCCGAGATGATGAACCGTTGCGCCGTCGACGAGATGGCAGCTGCCGCCGTCGACCTCGTGCTGGTCAAGGGCGACCTCACGTCCCGCGGCACGATGGAGGAGGTGCAGGCGTTCCTCGATTGCTACGAGGTGGCCTTCGGCGACCGACTCCGCTGGTTTCGGGGAAACCACGAGAGCTACCACAACCTTTCGGTCGGCGAGCCGGCGCCGTTTGCCATGGGCCTGCCCGGTGTGACGCTGGCCGTGGTCGACACGTCGATCGACGGGCGTCCCAACGGCGGCCTCGACGACGCCGACCTCGTGTGGCTGAAGGACCTGGCCGAGACGGCCGACGGCCCGGTGCTCGTGTTCGGTCACCACCAGTGCTGGAGCCCCGAATCGAACCAGCGGCCCGCCGACTACTTCGGTATCCGGCCCGACGACTCCGAGCGGCTGATCGAGCTGTTCGCCTCGCATCGCAACCTGCGCGGCTACTTCGCCGGCCACACGCACCGCAACCGCGTCCGGCGCTTCGGCGTGACCCGCGACGTGCCCTTCGTCGAGGTGGCCAGCGTCAAGGAGTTCCCCGGCGTGTGGGCTGAGTACAAGGTCTACGAGGGTGGCATCCTCCAGGTCGTCCACCGCATCTCGGCCCCGGAGGCCCTCACGTGGACCGACAAGACGCGGGCCATGTACGCCGGGATGTACGACGCCTACGCCCGCGGCGAGCTGAGCGATCGCTGCTTCGCCATCGCCACACAGGGCTGAGGGCCGTCGTGACGAGTCCACGTGGCTGACGATGGCGAGCCGCCGCTCGGCGGGATGCGAGTCGTCGACCTGGCCACCGTGCTGGCCGGTCCCGGCTGTGCCCGCTACCTCGCCGACTTCGGCGCCGAGGTCATCAAGGTCGAGCGACCGGGCTCGCCCGACAGCATCCGGGCCATGGGTCCCCGCCACCCCGACGACGACGTCACCTACTTCTGGAAGCTCGTCTCGCGCAACAAGCGCATGCTGGCCGCCGACCTGCGCGACCCGGCCGACCTGGCCCTGGTGCGTGCGTTGATCGACGACGCCGACGTGCTCGTCGAGAACTTCCGTCCCGGTAAGCTCGAAGCCCTCGGACTGGTTCCCGACGAGCTCATCGCCTCGAACCCGCGCCTGGTCATCACCAGGGTCAGTGGCTTCGGCCAGGACGGGCCGTACGCCAACCGGCCCGGCTTCGCCACGCTGGCCGAAGCCATGTCGGGCTACGCCTCGCTCACCGGCGAGGTCGACGGCGCGCCCCTGCTGCCGCCCATAGCGCTCACCGACGAGGTCACCGCCCTCGTGGCCGCGTTTGCCACCATGGTGGCCGTGCACGGTGGCGGCGGCCAGGTCGTCGACGTCAACCTGCTCGAGTCGCTCGTGCAGCTCATGGGGCCGCTGGTGTCGGCTGCGGTGGTCGACGGCTTCGACCAACCCCGCCTCGGTTCGGGCATCGCCTACACCGTGCCTCGCGGCACCTACCAGTGCTTCGACGGCGGGTGGGTGGCCATCTCCACGTCATCGGAATCGGTGGCGACTCGGGTCATGGCCTTGGTCGGTGCCGACGACGAACGCTTCGCCACCTTCGACGGTCGCGTGGCCCACCGCCAGGAGGTCGATGCCCTGGTTGCCGCCTGGATCGCCGAACGCACCCTCGACCAGGTCCTGGCCGCCTTCGCCGAGGCCGAGGCGGCAGCGGCGGCCGTCTACACCGTGGGCGACCTCGTGGCCGATGAGCACGTGCTGGCCCGTGGCGTCGTCGCCGATGTCGGTGACACCCCCATGCAGGGCCTCATCGCCCGACTCAGCCGCACGCCCGGGGCCCTCCGCTGGCCCGGTCGCCCCATGGATGCGGACGGCGACGCCATCCGCGCCACCGGCTGGACCTGAACCCTCACCCGCTCGAGTGGGGGATGGGGGCTCGAGCGTCAGGACTTGGGGGTGGCGGCGACCTCGATGCGGTCTTGGCGCCACTCCCGGGCCAGGTCGAGCGCAAGGTCGGCGCGGTCGAGCACCTCGTCGACGGTGAGGCCGTGCGCCGGGAAGCAGGCGATGCCGGCCCACAGCGTGACGCCTTCGTGCGTGGCGGTGAGCATCCGGCGGATGCGCTCGACCGTCCACACCGCACCCGAGTCATCGGTGTCGCCCAGCACCAAGGCGTACCCGCCGTCGAGCAGGCGGCAGGCCGTGTCGTTCTCTCGGACCGTGTGCTGGATGGCCGTGGCCACCTGGGCCGGCGGGAGGGGTTCGGGCTGGCCCGTGCCGAGGCCGGTGACGATGTCCATGAGGACGATGGCCACCGGCGTCAGGCTTCGCCGCGCCTCGGTGAGGCCGGCGTCGACGGCGACGGTGAACCAGCCCTCGCTGTAGAGGCCGGTGGCGGCGTCGAGGAGGGCATCGTCCTCGGTAGCCCGCCGGGTGGCGGTCAGTTCGACGCGTGACGACAGCGTGCGCTCAGCGTCGACCCGGGCCGTCGACTCCTTGTCGAGGTCGTCCTGCAGGTGTTCCACCCGCTCGTCGAGCTCGTCGATCCGGGCCCGGGCGGAGCGCAGGGAGCCGACCAGCCGCGCCGCGGCCACCCCGCCCACGAGGGCGAGGGCCCCAGCCGCCACGGCCACCGTGCCGGCGTCGGAGGTGGCGCCGGCGATGCCGAGCAGCACCCCGAGGATGGCGACGGCTACGCCGACGACTGCTCGTCGGTCCACCCCAACCCATCGGCCGTGTGCTAGCGGAATCAACCCCAACCCCAACCCCAACCCCAACCCCAACCCGGGTTCTGGTGCGGACGGATAGGTGGTGCACCTATCCGTCCGCACCAGTTCGAGTGGGTTTGGCGGGGACGGACGGTCAGGACTGGCGGTGGGCGGCGGCGAGATCGGCGATCTCGCCCATGATCTTGCCCAGCTCGAAGTCCTTCGGTGTGTAGACCGCAGCGATGCCCGAGGCCAGCAGGCCCGGCCGGTCGGCCTCGGGGATGATCCCACCCAACACCATCGGGGCGGTCACGCCGGCGTCGCGGACGAGCTGGAGCACCACGGGCACGAGCTGCAGGTGCGAGCCGGACAGGATCGACAGGCCGATCACGTCGGGGTCCTCGTCCCGGGCCACGGCGGCGATCTGCTCGGGGGTCAGGCGGATGCCCTGGTAGATGACCTCCATACCGGCGTCGCGGGCGGCCACCGCGATCTGCTCGGCGCCGTTGGAGTGGCCGTCGAGTCCGGGCTTGGCCACCAGGAACCGCGGCGGACCGCCGGCCATCGACTGCACGCGGCCGGCCACCTCGCGCAGGCCGTCGGTCAGCACGCCGGCGCCGAGGGCCGCAGCGACACCGGTGGGGGCGCGGTACTCGCCGAACGTCCCGCGCAGCACCTCGGCCCACTCGCCGGTGGTGCCGCCGGCGTGGGCCAGGTCGATGGTGGACGGCATGACGTTGACGCCCGACTCGCACGCCCGGCGCAGCTCCTCGAGTGAGCGCTTCACGGCGTCGTTGTCGCGCTCGGAGCGCCATTGCTGCAGCTCGGCGATGGTCTGGGCCTCGAGCGTCGGGTCGACGGTGAGGATGTTCCCCTCGCCGCCGAGCGGCGACTCGGCCGTCTCCGTGAAGCGGTTGACGCCGATGACGGGCAGGTCGCCCGACTCGATGCGCCGCACCCGCTCGGCGTTGGAGCGCACCAGGCGACCCTTGAGCTCCTCGATGGCGTTGAACGCGCCGCCCATCGCCTGGATCTCCTCCAGCTCGGCCCACGCCGCGTCGCGCAGCTCGGCCGTCTTGGCCTCCATGACGTGCGAGCCGTCGAACAGGTCGCCGTACTCGAGTAGGTCGGACTCGAAGGCCAGCACCTGCTGCATGCGCAGCGACCACTGCTGGTCCCACGGGCGGGGCAGGCCGAGGGCCTCGTTCCACGCCGGGAGCTGGATGGAGCGGGCCCGGGCGTTGCGGCTCATGGACACGGCCAGCATCTCGAGCACGATGCGCTGCACGTTGTTCTCGGGTTGGGCTTCGGTGAGTCCCAGCGAGTTGACCTGCACGCCGTAGCGGAACCGGCGCAGCTTCTGGTCGGTGACGCCGTAGCGCTCGAGGCAGATGCGGTCCCACAGCTCGGTGAAGGCCCGCAGCTTGGCGATCTCCTCGACGAAGCGGATGCCGGCGTTGACGAAGAACGAGATCGACCCGACCACGGCTGGGAAGGCATCGTCATCGACCTGGCCCGAGTCGCGGACGGCATCGAGGATGTCGATGGCCGTGGCCAGCGAGAAGGCCAGCTCCTGCACCGGCGTGGCTCCCGCCTCCTGCAGGTGGTAGGAGCACACGTTCATCGGGTTCCACTTGGGGATGTACTTCGAGCAGAACGCCACCATGTCGACGATCAGCCGTCGGGACGGCTCGGGCGGGAAGATGTATGTGCCGCGGGACAGATACTCCTTCACGATGTCGTTCTGGGTCGTGCCCCGGAGCGCCTGGCTGGCGACACCCTGGTTCTCGGCGTTGGCCACGTAGAGGCCGAGCATCCACGCCGCCGTGGCGTTGATGGTCATCGACGTGTTCATGTCGCCGGGCGGGATCTGATCGAGCAGGGTGGCCATGTGTCCGAGGTGGCCGACCGGCACGCCCACCTTGCCCACCTCGCCTCGCGCCTGCGGGGCGTCGGAGTCATAGCCGCACTGGGTCGGGAGATCGAAGGCGATCGACAGGCCGGTCTGGCCTTTCGACAGGTTCGTCCGATAGAGCTCGTTCGATGCCTTGGCCGTGGAGTGCCCCGAGTAGGTGCGCATCATCCACGGCTTGTCGCGTTCGGGCAGGGTTGCGTCGCTCACGTGCTCGGCCATCCCCCATGATCCCGCGCCACGCCCGCCCGTGTC